>Ga0209344_10004315_pt1 | contig 13132 bp, 11 predicted proteins | sample Cruoilmetagenom6_FD_187293 | JGI IMG/M metagenome (GOLD analysis project Ga0209344, IMG submission 187293) | Oil polluted marine microbial communities from Coal Oil Point, Santa Barbara, California, USA - Santa Barbara Oil Seep Sample 6 (SPAdes)... | ecosystem: Environmental > Aquatic > Marine...
CGACGGATGGTAAAGGCATTTTGGTATCACATACCTAATTTTATCCCCACAGCCCCGTGACATCCCTTTGACTTCGTGTGAAGGTGCGCCTGCGAACGGATATGTAGCGTCAACAACCGCGTGCCAAGACTGGTCCCCGGCGACAGGCCTCTGCATTTCTCCGCTTAGGCAATCAGCATATTGTCGCAGACGACGGTGTGTAGGAGGGGGACGAGAATGACCACATTTGAATTGATGATTGGATCACCGCACATTGGGCACCGTATTGCGCAATCAACCTCGGGTCTGCCATCCGCCACTGGGCCACGCCTTGGCACTGAGCGATACAAACGCAGCGCCGGCAAATGACGTTCGGCGTCATCGATTTAGCTGCAATCTTGATCGCGTTTGCGTTGGCTGCCATTGTGAAGGGCGCTATTGGGGTTGGCACGCCACTGATTGCCGTACCACTTTTGTCGACACGGCTAGGGCTGCCCGAAACCATCACCCTTCTGACCATTCCGCTGGTGGTTGGCAATTGCTGGCACGTTTGGGAATATCGCAGCGCACGGCGCGATCTGCGCTTTCTTCCCAGTTTTCTGATCTGTGCAGGTGCCGGAGTTGGGATAGGAACCTGGGGGTTGGTGTCGCTTGATCCTGCGCCCCTAAGGGTTGGCATCGGTATCATGGTCCTGATTTACCTTGCCACGACGCTCGCCCTGCCAAACCTGACCCTAAGCCACATTGCTGGGCGCAAGCTTGCACCGCTCGTCGGCGCAGGTTCCGGTATCCTGCAGGGGATGACTGGAATCTCTGCACCAATCTCGCTGACCTACCTTTCGGCACTGCAACTTACGCGACCACAATTTATCCTCTCCGCCTCATCGGTCTTTTTGACCTTCGCCCTCATTCAATCTGTGACACTGTCGCTGGCTGGCATAATGACGCTCAAACTTCTGGCGCTGTCGGCAATGGCAGCCGGGGTGATGCCGGTATTTTTGCCACTGGGCGGGGTGTTGGGGAGGCGCATCAGCCCTAAAGTGTTCCGCCAAATCGTTCTTGCGCTTCTTCTGGTGCTGGCAGTTCGCATGATCCATCAGGGGATTTCGCTCTAAATAGCTTGCCGCAGTACGCTGTTATCGGTATTTAGTCACGACAATGTCAGTAATTAACTCTACCCTGAGCGCGAGCCGTTTATTCGCGGGAAACCACCGGATTAAACTGTAACCATAAGTTGGATAGAAAGTAAGGCGACGTGGCAGCAGAACAGATAACAATCGAGCCTGCAAAGGTCGAAGATATTCAAAGTGTGATCGATCTTGACGAAGCCATCACCGGCAGTGCCAAATCAGAGTATTGGTACAATATCTATAACCGGCAATCTTTGCAATCGAATGGCATCTTTCTGGTCGCACGGGTCGATGATGCGGTCGCAGGATACATCACTGGCAACATCCGCACTTGGGAATTTGGCTCGCCTCCGGCCGGCTGGATTCACGCAATTGGTGTGAACGACACGTACCGCAAGCTTGGAATTGGCACGCTGTTATTCGAACGTATCAAGGCATTCTTTATCGAATCCGACACCGCTACGATCCGCACGATGCTGCACATTGATGACCATCTGCTGATGTCGTTCTTTCGGTTCCAGGGCCTGTCTGCCGGGCCATTCATCGAACTGGACATGACCCTGCCCTCAAATGAAATGGCCTGATTTCTCATGCGTTTAAACCAAGCGACACAATATGCGATCTGGGTGACAGTGCACCTTGTCTCGCGCCCCGGTGAACAGGTCTCGGCTGGTGATCTTGCTGATTTGTTCGGCATCTCGCAGCATCACTTGGCCAAGGTCATTCGAAGCTTGGCCTTTGCCCGGCTTGTCACGTCGACGCGCGGCCCGGGCGGCGGGTGTCAGTTTATCGCGGACCCCAAGCGCGTCACGCTGTTCGATATTATATCACTGTTCGAGGATAATTGGTCCGGTGACCGCCCACGAGCGCAAAAGCCGGACAGTCCGCCGACATTGGCCGAGGTATCGCGCGTGCTGAGCGAAATCGACCGGATCACGCTGGCCACGCTACGCTCGATCACGTTGCAGACCATCGTGAACAACACCGAGCGTCGCAGTATCCAGCATAATGTAGCAGATAGTGCGGCAGGCAATGCAAATGGCGCGGCCAGGGCGACGAACACAGTCACTGACGGGGACACTTGAACCAGCCGGTCTACTTACCCGATCTGTGAGTCGTTGCGCCCATCGCGGCGTCGCCGGAATCGTCCTTCCAGCGCTTTACGATCTGCGGATCGATGTCGAACAGATCCAGCGCCCGGCCCACCGTTTGGTTGATGATATCGTCCACTGTCTGGGGCCGATGATAGAACGCAGGTACCGGCGGCATGATGATGGCACCATTCCGCGTGGCCTGATCCATTAGCGTAATATGCCCCGCATGCAGCGGCGTTTCGCGGAACAGCAGCACAACGCGGCGGCGCTCTTTCAAACAAACGTCAGCCGCGCGCACTACAAGCTCAGTGTCATAGCTTTGCGCAATACCACTCAGCGTTTTAGCTGAACAGGGCGCAACCAGCATGCCCTTGGTTTTGAACGACCCCGACGAAATCGAGGCCCCAATATCAGCGTGGGAATAAACCGCGTCCGCCATCCCACGCACGTCGTCGGCACTAAATTCGGTTTCTTCTTTCAGCGTCCTGATTCCTGATGGTGTCAGGATAAGATGGGTTTCGATATTCGGCACGTTCAGAAGAACCTGAAGCGTGCGCACACCATAGATCACCCCGGACGCACCGGATATCCCCACGATCAGCCGTTCCGCCATATATCTGCTTTCCTTCCGTTCGCGCCGCGCCTTGCGGGCATTCTGCCCCAAGCGCCGCGCTGCTTTTCTTGTGTGACCGCATCCGTGTTCACGTTTTGGTAATTCGTGTAATCTATTTAATAGCTTAGGTCACTTTCTGTCTGTCCAATATCGCCCGCCGCCGAACGAGCCAAAGCGGCTGCAAACACGAATCGGGCCGATAATGGCGACGTTAACACCACAGCACAGAACCGGAAAACACGTTTTTTAGTATTTTTATGCTAATATTACGATACATCGGATTTTGGCCCTTCCGTTGCGCCCCGTGCTGCACTAATCCCTTCGCCCTCAAACAGTTCTGAAATCAGTGATCGCACCCACATATGGCGCGCGCTGGTATGTGTGCGGTCATCCCAGACAAGGCTCATTGCAAACCCTGGTATCTGTATCGGCAGCGGCAGCGAAACAAGCTCGCCTTTGAGTTGCGCAACCAAAGCGCGCGGAGCGACGGCAATTAGACCCGTGTCCTTCAACACCTGCGGCAGATAAAAATAGCTTTGGACTTGTAATGCCGTGTTCCGCTGCCGCCCAAGTTCGTGCAACATGTTGTCAATCGGGTCTACCAGATTGGTATCGGCCCAAGTCACCCGCACATGATCGTACGCGCAGAAATTATCCAGCGTCATCTGTTCTTGCACCAGCGGGTGCCCAACGCTGACCGCCACGACCAAGGGCTCGTGGAACAATGGCACGACATAGGCGCTGCGGTTCGGCTCGCTTAACATGGTGATCGACATGTCAACCTCTTGCCGGTCAAGCTGGCGGCTGAGGTCTGGCTCAAGCCGCCGCACGTGCAGCTTGATACCGGGAGCCTGTGCCCGCAACTTCCGCTGCAACGGCGCAACCACCGACAACACACCGAAATCATTGGCCCCGATCAAAATCGTGGCCTTTTCGGTGGCCGGTTCAAACTTCTCATCCTCGATCAGTTCTTCAATCTCGCGCAGGATTTTGGCAGCTCGATGCGCAAGGTCGATGGCACGTGGCGTCGGCACGACCCCGCGCCGCATTGGCAAAAACAGCGGGTCATCGAAATGATTCCGCAGACGCCGCAACGCGATGCTGACAGACGGCTGGGTTTGATTCAGACGCTCGGCCGCGCGGGTGACGTTTCGTTCGTCCATTACCATCACTAGCACGCGCAGCAATCCGACATTCAGGTTCATGGCATTTCCTCAGACACATACCAAACATTTAATAATAAAATTTTACTATTGCTGATCCTCATGTCAATCAGATTGATGTTGTTGCCGCATCGGTAGCTACCGGCTGGAAGGAAAAAAATTGACCTACGATATCACTAAAATCATCAAACCCCGCGCCTTTGGCGACCTAAGAGGCTGGATCGAAGCACTGCGCGACGCAGGTGAACTGCACGAGATCGACGCGGAGGTCGATTGGGATTGCGAACTTGGCGCGATTGCCCGCCGCGTGTTCGGCGAAGGCGAAGGCCCGGCACTGCTTTTTAACAACGTAAAAGGCTACAGCGACGATGATGATGTATGGTCCCGGCAGGTCTTCACCGGGGGTCAGTCGAATTACTCTCGGTTGCGGATGATGCTGGGGCTTGCCCCCGACGCCACTGTCACCGATATGGTTCTGGCCACGCAGCATTATTTCCAACAGCGCGTGGCCCCCGAAATCGTCGAAACCGGCCCGGTCAAGGAAAACATCTACAAAGGGGACGATATCGACCTTTATAAGATCCCGGCCCCACGGTGGCACGGGCTTGATGGCGGACGGTATATCAACACCTATCAGGGTACGGTCACAATCGACCCTGACACCGGCGAACATAACATCGGCATCTATCGCGGCATGCTCGGCGAACACCCCGATACCCTGCCTGTACAACTTTGGCGCGCGCAGCACTGGGGTGTGCATTTCAGCAGATGGGCCGAGAAAGGCATGAAAATGCCGGTCGCGCACGTTTACGGATGGGAGCCAGTGCTGCCATATTGCGCCTCGGCACCAATCCCGACTGGCGTGTCAGAATACGAAGTCATGGGCGCAATTCGCGGCAAGCCAGTGGAACTGGTAAAATGCGAAACCAGCGACATTATGGTGCCCGCCAGCGCTGAAATCGTTGTCGAAGGCTTTATCGATCCAGACCCTGCGACTTTCGAAATGGAAGGCCCGTTTGGCGAATACACCGGCTATTTCGGCGGTGACAAATGCCCAAAGCACGTCACCAAGGTTACCTGCGTGACGACGCGCGACAAACCGATCTTCCGCGGAACGCTTGAAGGTACGCTTCCCAAACAACTCAACGAAAACTCGGTGATGAGTTCTATCCAACGGGCAGGCGTGGCATGGAACGTACTCACAGCGGCTGGCGTGCCTGGTGTGACCGATGTGCACTGCCCTGCGGTAAACAACGGCACGACGCTGATTATCCAGATTAAGCAGACCTATCGTGGTCAGGCCAAGCAGGCGGCATCGGCAATTTGGGGATCGAATTCGTCGCACCTGCGATACAAACATATCTGGGTGGTTGACGAAGATATCGACATTCACGATTACGCGGCGCTAGACTGGGCTTTCGCCTACCGTGTCAATGCAGCAGAGGACGATATCGTCTTCTTCCCGGCCACTTTTGGCTCGCTTCTGGATCCGTCGACTCGGCTCGGGGAACGCAACGCCGATCTGTACGGTACTGGCAAGTGGTGCCGAGTACTGATCGACGCCACCTGCAACCTAGATTTCCCCCCCGAAGAGCAATATGACGGCGACCGCTTCCCGCCGACCGTAGAGCCACTCGAAGAGCACAAAGATATCGTTTCGAAGCGCTGGAAAGAATACGGGTTTTAGGAACACGAAGCTGTGCCCGGCAAGTCGGGCACAGCGTATAAACGACAACAAAATATAGGGTCGCCCGAAATGTTTCGGGCGACCTTTTCTTGAAAATTATCAATAATTACAGCGTTTCGCGTTTGACTTAAAACATTCAGCAACACCTAACGCGCCCAAAATCCAGGATTTCAGGAAGTGTTAGGTGATTCAGAATTAGCGCGAAACATCTTAAAATTGTGGCAACCAATCGACCGACCGCCACCAGCGTCGGAGCTTTGACAGGCCAATCTTCAATGTCGATCAGACGCCGCGATCGGCAAGGCCTGGTAGAGCTGTTTCCCGATCACATGCCCGTTGTGCAGCACACCCACGATAAGGTGCGCTCAACCCCAAGCGTCGGGCGCTTCGCGCAGCGCACGACGGTCAATCTTCATGAGCGTCGTCCGCGGTAGGGCTTCGGCAAAACGGATATCGGCCGGCACTTTGTAGCCACCAAGGGGTTTGACCATCGCCTTCAAACCTTCGATAAGCGCAGCACGATCCACTGGCTCAGACTCAAGCACTACATAGGCGCGCGCTTGCGTCAGCCCATCGCTGCCTTCGACACCCACCACCGCCACTTCTAGCACCGCATCGTGCGATGCAATCGCAACCTCGATCTCGATTGGCGACACCCATAGCCCCTTGACCTTGAATACATCGTTGTCGCGCCCGGCGAACCAGATGAACCCATCCTCGTCAAAGCTCAGATTATCGCCTGTGCGGGTCCAAGGACCAATGAACGTCTCGCGGCTCTTGTCGAACTTGCGCCAGTAGAACATGCACGAGGTGCGGCTTTTCACCCACGCCTCGCCCGCAATGCCCGGCTCGGTTACATCTGTGCCGTCTTTGCCAATCAGTCGCAGTTCGTATCCGAATACCGGCTTGCCCAAACTGCCGCGCTTGCTGTCTCCGGGGCGGTTGGCGATCCACTCGTAGGTGATTTCCGAGCTGCCGATGGAATCGAGTATTTCCAGCCCGAACATCTTTTCGAAGGCTTCGAACACCTCGGGTGAGATCTTTTCCGACGCGCTGATGACCAGCCCGATTTTCGACAAGTCGGGCAATACGTCAAGCGTGCGGCCATGCACGATCATGGACTTGAGGATCGTCGGAACTGTAATGAACTTGGTTGCGCCCCGCTTCTCGAGTAGCTCAAGAACCACTTCGGGTGACGGACTACGCCTGTCGAGTATCACCGTCGCGCCATGAGATAGTGGGATCAGAAGGCCAGGCCAAATTCCGTGTGTAAAATACTTGCGCGAGGACGCATAGACGATATCGTCTTCGGTGTAGGCCCAAAAAGCACCCTGACGGGCGGGCACCAGTACGAAATCATGCGCCAGATGGGTAATCCCCTTGGCCTGTCCGGTCGTGCCGCCGGAATAGAACATGTAGCAGATATCGTCCGAATGCCATTGCCACTCGGCTGACTGCGGCGGCTTTTGCGCGATCAGCGCACTCAGCGTATAGCGCGGCAACTGGCCCTGCGGCGGTTCACTGGCCCCCGCCCCTGTGTCGCGCACTACCACGCGTTGTAACATAGCAGGCAGCGTGTCCCCTAGGTCATCCAGCTTACCGATCTGCTCGGCGTCGATGAACAGCGTCGCGGCGGCAGTGTCGGCTAAGAAATAGCCCAGATCGCCGGTCTTATACAAATCGGATACGACAGCAGGCACCACCCCCAATCGGATCGCCGCCAGCCAGGTGCACACATAGTCAACTGAATCGGTGGCGAATAACAAAAGCCGTTCACCCGGCACACACCCTGCCAGCGCCAGCGCATCTGCATACTGGGCGACGCGGGTGTCCAGCTCGGCATAGCTGATCGGCCCCTCATCACTGGCGATGGCGGTATGATCGCCCCGGCCGGCGGCCACATGGCGATGCACCAGCAACGTCAGCGGGCAAAGATATTCGGGGATCTCGGGGTCGCGCCACGCTAACCAGTCGGGGCAAAAAATCTTGTCGTCATAGGGTGTCGGCAAGCGGTCAATCATCGGGTTTAGCGTCCTTACTTTTCGTGTCGTTGTTCAGCGCCCGGCGCTGTTTGGGCGGCCTGTTGGGTCTGTGCGACGCCAACCACTTCACCTGTTCCGTTTCGTTTGCGTAGCACTTGCAGCGCGACCACCGCAATGACAACCGCGCCGCCTACAAGGTTCGCAGTGGTCACAGGCAGCAGGATCGCCACCCCGGCCAAGCCCAGCAACCATGATTCTGCCCGCCGGTTTTTGACAATCAGAAATCCGATGGTGCCGCTGACGATTACGCCCATACCCACGAGCGCGGTGGCAAACTGCAACGCCGTGGCCAATACACCACCTTGCCCCAACAATTCCAGATGGGAGACAAAGGCGAACGGCAGCATGAACAGCGGAAGCCCCACGCGCGCAGCGGTCCAGCCAGTCGCGTTCGGTTTTGACTGCGCGATTGACGCGGCGGCATAGCTGGCCAGCGCCACCGGAGGTGTGATCATCGACAGGCAGGCAAAGTAGAACACGAACATATGTGCCCCGATGGGCGTGATTCCGATGCGCACCAGCGTTGGTGCAAAGATGGTCGATGCCATGATATAGGCCGCCGTTGTCGGTAGACCCATGCCCATGATAAGGCAGCCCACCATCACGATCAACAAAGCGACAATCAGGTTTGCGCCACTGAAGGAAACCAAAAATTCGGTGAACCGCAGCCCGATGCCCGTCTGCGCCACCACGCCCACGACGATACCCGCCGCCGCACACGGCACCGCTACGCTGATCACTCGCGCCGAACCTTTTGCCAGCGCCTCGACGATGGCACGCGGATAAAGACGCGTCGCCTTGCGGAACCAACTGACGACAATCACCAGCCCAATCGCTTCAAGCGCTGACATCATCAGGGGGCGCCCGGACACGACGCAGACGACCAAATAGATCAGCGGGATCAGCAGGTGCACCCGCTTGAGCGTACCTTCTTTGGGCTGTGCGTCGGGCAGGTCGGAATTGCCGCCGATGCCTTGCTTGCGGGCTTCGAAATCTACAGCAATGAATACCGCGCAATAAAAAAGCAGCGCGGGCAACAGCGCGGCCGCAACGATATCGCTGTAAGACAGCCCCAGCGTATTGGCCATGATGAACGCTGCTGCGCCCATCAACGGCGGCATGATTTGCGCCCCGGTCGAAGCCAGCGCCTCGATCGCGGCAGCCATGCGGGGGGCGTAACCTGCGCTTTTCATCAGCGGGATGGTGAACACGCCGGTGCTGACCACATTGGCCACCGCTGACCCGCTTGCCATTCCCATCAACCCGGACCCTGTGACAGCCGCCTTGGCTGGTCCGCCGCGGGCATTCTTGGTCAGGCGCAAAGCAATATCGATAAACAGTCGCCCGCCACCGCTGACCTCAAGAAAACCAGCGAACAGGACGAAATAGAACACATAGGTCGCCGAGACCGACAGCGGTACGCCGAACACGCCACCTGTGCCAAACACCATCTGATCAATGAAATCGGCCAGCGAAAGCGGCGAGGTCGCAATCCCCGCAGGCAACATCGCGCCGAACATCGCGTAGGCGATGAAGGCTGACACAACCACAACCATGCCTAGCCCGGCTGCACGGCGCGCCGCCTCTAGGATCAGCGCGATCACCGCGATGCCGATGGAAATCTGCAGGCCACTCAGGGCATGAACCATCGGAATGCGCCGTGACAGGGGATCGATGTTCACAACGAAATAGGCCCCAATTGCCAACGCGATCAAGACCGCTGTCGCATCGAACACCGTGGCGGCAATCTCTCTGCCTCGACGGATGCCAGCAGGCGTTCGATTTTGGCGGATCGGCTCAATCGCAAAGGTCACCGCTATGGCCAGCATCGCATGTACGGGAAGCAAGATCAGATCAGGCAGACCTCTGCCGAATGCGATTCCAAGTTGGAATATGGCCCAGGCAAAAGCCAGTATAAGTCCGGCGACATATAGATATCTTGTCAAGCGGCCCTCCCTGCAGAACTCATCCATCATCTGCGCCGATTTTTGACGACACCATTTAGCACCCGTTATGCAAACGCGCATCCAACGGTATTTTAGCCTGTGATTACCAAAATACTAGCGCAATTTTCTCTGAATGCTGCGGATTGCCTCAGCGACCCTGAAATTTTGGTGCACGCTTTTCGTGAAACGCATTTACCCCTTCGGCAAAGTCCTCGGACTGCCGCAGGCGGGAATAGACGTGACCTTCAAGTTCGATACCCATTGCGACTGTCGCATTTTCACTGTCGTTGATCAGCCGTTTCGCGCTGCGCTGCGCCAAAGACGAAAACCCCCTTAATTCGTCCACAAGCGTATCGGTGGCAGCGATGAGGTCCTCATCGGGCACGACCAAGGTTGCAACGCCCCAGTCAAATGCTTCTTGTCCGCTGATCCGGCGCGTGCGCATGACCACATCCTTGGTCCTCGCCGGTCCGATCATAGCCTGAAGCCGCGCCGATCCACCTGATCCCGGGATCTGGCCCAGCTTTTGTTCGGGCAGCGCGTAGCGACAAGAAACAGCTGCAATACGAAAATCGCAGGCCAGCGACAACTCGAACCCGACGCCAAAGGTGTAACCCTGGTTCGCTGCAATCACTGGCTTGGCCGCACGCCACGGCGCTGCAACATCGTCGGCCAATCGGCTGACATGCTCGGGCGAGGCATCAAGGAAGCCGCGAATATAGCCGCCAGCACTGAAATGTTTCCCTTCCGCTCGCAACACGATGACCCGGACATCCGGATCAGCATCCAGCCGCTCAAACGCGGCGCGCAAACGTGGCCTTTGCTCCATCTGGATCATGTTCATCGGCGGCACAGACAGCACGATGTCGCCCCGCTCATTAGCTGGATCGATCAGCGTGTAAAATCCGCCTTCGTCTTGTCTGTCGATAACGCTCATCCGGTGGATCTCCTTGTCTTGCCGCAGATTATCATATTCAATTGTCACTACTCTAGAAAGGTATGCCGCATTGAAACGGAGCCGTCCATGACCGAAAATTCCAATCCATTCTGGGCCTTCTCGCTTGATCGCTACCGGCGCGACGGCGTGCCAGAGCAATGCCTGATCATACAGGATCGCGGAGGCGCGGATGTGAATTTCGCACTTTTTCTGCTTTGGCTCGGCTCCGCTGTGCGATCAGTCAATCCTGAAACGGGGCTGGACACGATTCGGGCGCATGTCGCGGATTGGACGCAGGATGTGGTGGTGCCGCTCCGCACTGTCCGCCGCACGCTCAAAGGGCGCGAGGATCCGACAAAAGGTTCGTTTGAGCTGCTACGCAGCCAGATCAAGAAGGTCGAATTGGATTCGGAACGGATCGAACAGGATCTGTTGTACAGACTTTGGCAGACCGATGGCCCCTGTTTTGCTGAGCCGTGCGGCGATCCTGCCGATAAGGTCATGCTCGCCAATCTCAGTTTGTATATCGCGTCACTCTCTGTAGGTGACCCAGAACTTGACTGCGCGGCTGAAACGCTCGCGCGGCTGTGTGTGTGATCCCACGCCCGGTCTGAAACAGGGCGCGGGACAATTGTTGTGCGGCCTTAGATCACGCCAGCTTCTTCATAGGCGCGTTTGGCACCCGGATGCAGCTCGATATTACCAGCCCGCGTTGTGTCTGCCATACCTTCCAAAGTCAGTCCGGACAGCGACGCGTTCTCTGATTTGATCGCATCCAGATTATCGATGAGCGACTTGGTGACCTGATACACCGTCTCTTCGCTCAGCGCTGCATTCGCGATCAGCGTGGTCGAGGTGCCGGGTAAAGTGATATCCTCGTCCTGACCTTTGAAACTACCAGCAGGCAGGACCGCAGCGCTAAAGCCAAGGTCGGTCATTTTTGCCATTGCCTCGTCTGAAATGCCGAGCAGCTTGATATCGTTGCTGATCGTAAGCTCAGTCATACGCGGATGTCCGCGCGAGATAGGGTTGAGCCAGACGTCTGAACGCTTGGTCACCACCGCCTCAGCTGCCGCCTGGATGCCAACTCGTGTGATCGAGCCGCCCTGCGCCTCAAGTGCCGCTTCGTCCATGCCGTGCGCACGCAGGATCTGAATTGTGCCGATCTCACCGAGCGAGCCCGGTGGTAGGGTCGAGATTGCCGGCCCGTCGCCCACTTCGAGCGCGGCGCTGATCGTGTCGTATTCCTGCGAGGCAAGCGCGGCCATGCCAATGTAGTACTGGTCAAGCCCCGCCGCGATCAGCTGCACGTTATCTGCAGTTGCGTCGGAAATTTCGGTCATGCCGGCCTTGGCCCATGCGATATTGGTTGAAAAGGTCAAGCCCAGCTTGATCCGGTCGTCGGCCTCAATCAGCCGCAGATTTCCGTCAGCAGCCGCATAAGGCCGGACGTTAACAATGGACCCATCCGGCAGGCCCTGTTTGATATATTGGCTGAGCAGCACACCGTACTGATACCAGGTCGAGCCGACACCCATGGTTCCGATGTCGATCGTTTCGGCCTGCGCAAGCGCCGCACCCGGCAATAGTCCGGACACCGCCGCTGCACTGAGTCCACCAAGAACCGTTCGTCGTTCAACTGCCATTTGTCTTCCTCCCAAGATAAGACCGTGCGTCTTTACGCGGTCCAGATTGGTGGATAGTTACATGTGCCCAGGTCTTAGTAAAATTTTATTGCTAAATGTTTGGGATACGAAAATAACTATGGCAGAAATGGCGTTTTGGCTTGATTTGATACTGTGCACGCCCCAGTTGAGCGGCGCCGCGCGGAATGCCCCTCCTCAAATATATGTAACAGATTAAGCCGTCCGCCTGGCCCCAAATTCCGTGAAATACGTCTTGACGGGATATTCAAAAATCTATTGGGTACAATTGCGCATTTAAATACCTATTTGCCGTTAGCGCGGTTTCGAACGTTAAAAATGCCTTGGCATAAGCCAAACGCGGACAGGGAGGAATACAATGAACTATAAGAAAAATGTAGCCAGTATCGTCGTCGGGGCCGGATTGCTTGCTGCAATCAGCGCGCCTGCTGCGGCACAGGAAACGATTAAAGTCGGCCTTTTGACCGATTTTACCGGTGTGTACGCAAAGTTGGCCAAAGAAATCGAAGACTCGTGGATGCTCGCCTATGATGAGCGTGACGGAATGGTCGCAGGCCACAAGATTGAAATTATCCGCGAAGATTCTGAGAACTCGCCGCAAGTCGGCGTGCAGAAGGCTAACAAAATGATCAAGTCAGATGGCGTTGAGATTTTTGGCGGTGTGCTCTCGTCTGGTGTGGCCATCGCGCTTGCTGGTGTCGCCGAAAAATCACAAGTGCCTTTTGTCGCAGGTTTTGCCGTGGCCGACGTGCTGACCGGCAAATTCTGTAATCCGTATGTGGCGCGCACATCGTTCTCTGCCAACGCGCTTCAGAGCGCCTCGGGCGCATACTGGGCAGAAAGTGGTGTCAAGACAGCCGTATTCATGGGTCCCGAT
>Ga0209344_10004316_pt1 | contig 13130 bp, 12 predicted proteins | sample Cruoilmetagenom6_FD_187293 | JGI IMG/M metagenome (GOLD analysis project Ga0209344, IMG submission 187293) | Oil polluted marine microbial communities from Coal Oil Point, Santa Barbara, California, USA - Santa Barbara Oil Seep Sample 6 (SPAdes)... | ecosystem: Environmental > Aquatic > Marine...
CTTTTAAAACTCGTGTTTCCAATTTTTCAAAATAATCTTCCGGCGTTTTAAAGCCAGCGGTTTTCGGAAAATTCTCTTCCGCCATTTTGCTGAAAAGGCGCTCCTCAAAAGTTTCGAAATAACCTTCGGGTATGCTAAAATTGGGTATATTTTCTTCTCTTTTCACTTTAAATCTTGAATACCGTTACATTATAAGGTTTCATCTGTTTTTATAAATTCCGTGATTTTTTTCACGGCTATGTGATAGCTGCTTTTCAATCCGCCCACCGAGGTTTCGAGTATTTCTGAAAGTTCCTCAAAGGTGTGGTCCTCAAAATATTTCATTGTAAAAATCAATCGTTGTCTCTCGGGCAGTGTTGCGATGGCCTTTTGAAATTGCAGTTGCAGTTGGTCGCCTTCAAAATATACGTCGGTTTCCAATTTGCGCACCGCATTGCTCTTTACATTGTCAATCGACACATTGTTGTTTCGCTTCGCTTTTTTATTGAGAAATGTGATGGACTCATTGGCGGCGATGCGATACATCCACGTGTGCAACTTGCTTTCCCCTTTGAACGAATTGATATTTCTAAAAATTTTTATAAAGGTGTTTTGAAGCACATCATCGGCATCATCGTGGTCCAAAACCATATTCCTGATTTGCCAATAGAGCCGTTCCTTGTACTGCGCCACCAATTCCCGAAAGGCGGCTTCTTTGGCTCCTTCGGTCTGTAATGCGGTTACCAGTTCTTGTTCTTCAACCATTGTTTGCGCAATCGGTTATATGACGGAAATATTTCGGAAAGGTTTAATTTGGTACGGAATTTTTTAATATCCGTTACGCCAACGACTGCATTTCCACCAAACTGTAATACACGCCTTTTTTTTCCAAAAGTTCTTGATGTTTGCCCTGTTCAACGATTTTTCCTTTGGAAAGCACCACGATATTATCGGCATTTTGAATGGTAGAGAGCCTGTGGGCAATAACGATGGAAGTTCGGTTTCTCATCATTTTTTCCAAGGCATCCTGTACCAAACGCTCGCTCTCGGTGTCCAATGCCGAAGTTGCCTCGTCCAAAATCATAATCGGCGGGTTTTTCAAAACCGCTCGGGCAATGCTCAACCGCTGCTTTTGGCCGCCGCTCAGTTTGTTACCGCTGTCGCCAATGTTGGTCTCAAAACCTTCGGGAAGGTCTTTTATAAACTCGTATGAATTGCTAATTTCCGCGGCTTCTTTTAATTCTTCATCGGTTGCGAGTGGTTTTCCAAGCTTTAAATTATTCGCCACCGTATCGTTAAAAAGAATGGAATCCTGCGAAACAATCCCCATTAGGCCCCGCAGCGATTGCTTTGAAATATTTTTTATATCCACCCCGTCAATCTCGATAGTGCCTTGGTTTACGTCGTAAAAACGTGTCAATAGATTTGCAATCGTACTTTTTCCGCTACCGGATTGGCCCACGAGGGCAACGGTTTTCCCTTTTGGAATTTCAAGTGAAAAATCCTTTAAAACGTACTGATCCTCGTATTTAAACGAAATGTTTTTGATTGAAATGAGTCCGTCAAAACCTTCCTTTTGTATTGGGTTTTCAATATCGGTAATTGTGTTTTCGGCTTCCAGCAATTCTAAAATACGCTGGGCAGAACCGTCGGCGCGTTTAACAGAATAACTTGCTTTAGCAATGGCCTTTGCGGGTGTTAAAATATTGTACGCCAACATTATGTAGCCAAGAAAGAAACTAGCGTCCAACGTTCTGTCAACAAACACCAAATAGCCACCATAAATTAAGAGGATTCCAATGGTTATAATTCCCAATAACTCGCTTAAAGGCGAAGCGAGGTTCTGTCGGTTCATTACCTTATTTGAATGTCTGTAAAACCTTTGGTTGCTATCTTCAAATTTTTTCTGAAATAAGTTTTCAGCGTGAAAAGCTTTTATAATGCGCAGTCCTCCCATAGTTTCTTCTAGAATTGAAAGGAAAACGCCCTGCTCTTGCTGTACTTTTAACGAACCTCTTTTCAACGACTTTCCAACTTTCGATATCAAAAAACCTGAAATCGGCAAAAATAGAAACACGAAAAGCGTTAATTTGGGACTAATAAATAGCATAGTTGCCAATGAAAAAAGGATTGTCAATGGCTCGCGAACAATCATTTCCAAAACGGAAAGCACGGAGTTTTTCACCTCGTCCACATCGCTACTTAAGCGAGAAATGGTGTCTCCCTTTCTTTTTTCAGAATAAAAGGCCAATGGAAATTGAATTACTTTGCTGTACAGATCGTTTCGAAGGTCTCTTAACACGCCATTCCGCAAAAAAGTGGAATAATACATTGCGAGATAATTGCTCAAGTTTTTAAGTAGAAAGATCGTAACGATCAATCCTATCATAAAAAGCAACACTTTAAAATCACCGTATTCATTGATGTACTTTACCAAATGATAGTTAAGCGAATCTTGAATGTAAGTGGTTAATTTGGTGATGCTTTCGTAAACTGGCTCTTGACCAACTTCACGCTGATCGCTAAAAATAACCTGCAACACCGGTATTAGCGCCAAAAAAGATAGGGTGCTGAATAGTGCGTAGAGCACATTAAAAAAGATATTTAAATACGCATACTTTTTATACGGAATAACATAGCGCAGTATTTTTCTGAAATAATTCATTAACTCACGTTTAGTTGTGCGGCGATAGCATCAATTTTTTTCTGAAGTACCGCTTCAAAATTATCTTTTTCGGAAGTGTTCACGCTAATGTAGAACTTTATTTTCGGTTCGGTGCCGCTGGGTCGCGCTGCAATTTTGCTGCCGTCTTCGGTATAATAAATTAACACGTTGCTTTTTGGCAGGTTTAACGCTGCTGTTTTCTGTTTTGTAAAATCGGTAGTTTCACCTTTTAAAACATCGTCCATCCGAATTACTTTGCTGCCCGCAATTTCCTTAAACGGATTTTCGCGCAGCTTTTTCATCATCGCCGAGATTTCGGCAGCGCCCTGTTTTCCTTTTTTCGTTATTGAAATCAAATGCTCTCGGTAGCTTCCGTATTCATTGTAAACTTCGTTTAAATATTGGAACATGTTGCTGCCAGCATTTTTTTTCTGTGCGGCAATCTCGCAGGCCAGTAGGGTAGCGGTTACGGCATCCTTATCGCGTACAAAATCGCCCACCAAATAGCCGAAACTTTCCTCGCCACCGCCAATAAACTCCAGCTCGGGATGGTCTTTTATCATTTTGGCAATCCATTTAAAGCCCGTAAGCCCTTCCAGATATTTTACGTTGAAATGCTCCGCAACCTTCTCCACCATTGGTGTGGAAACAATTGTGGAGGCCACAAACTGGTTGCCGTTCAACTTTCCAGCCTTTTGCCATTGCTCCAAAAGAAAGTGCGTCATCAAGACCATCGTTTGGTTTCCGTTGAGCAAAACCATTTTGTCATTATCATTTCGCACGGCAACGCCCAAACGGTCGCAGTCTGGATCGGTGCCAATTACAATGTCAGCATTTTCTTTTTCGGCGAGTTCCAAGGCCATTTTTAAGGCTGCTGGTTCTTCGGGATTGGGAGATTTTACCGTTGGGAAATCGCCGTTTGGCTCTGCCTGTTCTTCAACAATGGAAACATTTTTATAGCCAGCCTGTTCCAAAACCTTCGGAATCATGGTAATTGAAGTGCCGTGGAGGGAAGTGAAAACAATTTTCAAATTGTCTTTAGCTTCCTGGGAAGTATTAAAAGTACCGTTTTCAACTGAAGCTTTTGCGAATGCTTCGTCAACTTCGGAATCTATTAATTGGATTAAATTTTCGTTCGCTTCAAATTTTATGTCTTCGTATTTCAGCGAATTTATTTCAGCAATAATTTCACCATCCTGAGGCGGCACCAGTTGTCCGCCATCTTCCCAATACACTTTATAACCGTTGTATTCCGGCGGATTGTGCGAAGCTGTTAAAACAATTCCTGCTTGACAGTCTAAGTGTTTGACAGCAAAAGACAGCTCTGGAGTAGGCCTTAATTCTGAAAAAAGGAAAACATTTATTCCGTTTGCCGAAAAAACATCGGCTACCACTTTCGCAAATTCCTTGCTGTTGTGGCGACAATCGTAAGCTATGGCTACCTTTATTTCTTGGTTTGGAAATTGTTTCTTTAAATAATTTGAAAGCCCTTGGGTGTTTTTTCCTAAAGTATATTTATTGATTCGGTTGTCGCCAAGCCCCATGATGCCTCGCATTCCACCGGTTCCGAATTCCAGATTTTTATAAAAGCTGTCCTCCAATCCCTCAGGATCGTAAGCGATCATTTCCTTAATTTCGTGCTGGGTTTTTTCGTCAAAAAAAGGGGTGAGCCACTGGTTAACGCGGTCTAAAATTTTCGGATCTACGTAAATCATTCGTTTCAATTAAAGTGCAAAAATAGCAATAAAATAAAGGAGAATATAAGATTCCAGATTTAATGTTTAAGTCGTTAAGAGTGCTAATGTTTTGGATTCCGAAGCCCCAATTACTGATTGACAGTTTCTTTAATGATATAGTTTCTTGAATCTTTTTTGCTTCGAAGGATCAATTCACCCAAAAACCCTGCAAGAAAAAGTTGCGATCCCAGAACCATTGCTATTAGGGCAATAAAAAATTCAGGTCTGTCAGTAATAAGTCTTGCCGAAGGATTGATAAATAGCTTGTCGATTCCCAAAAACAGTGCGAAGGAAAAGCCCACAAAAAGCATAAATGCGCCCCACGCGCCAAATAGGTGCATCGGTCTTTTTCCGAAACGTGACAAAAACCAAATGGTGATCAAATCCAAAAATCCGCGGATAAAACGTTCGGCGCCAAATTTGGTCGTTCCGTATTTTCGGGCCTGGTGCAAAACAGGTTTTTCTGAAATTCTACTGAAGCCAGCATTTTTGGCCAAAACAGGAATATAGCGGTGCATTTCGCCAGTAACTTCTATGGTTTTTACAACATCTTTTTTATAAGCTTTCAACCCACAATTAAAGTCGTGCAATTTTACGCCAGAAGTTTTCCGTGCAGCATAATTGAACAGTTTTGAAGGCAGGTTTTTGCTCAAAACAGAATCGTATCGTTTCTTTTTCCAGCCCGAAACAAGGTCAAAACCTTCCTCGGTAATCATTTTATAGAGTTCGGGAATTTCTTCTGGATTGTCCTGTAGATCGGCATCCATCGTAATAATCACATCGCCTTTGGCCATTGCAAAACCCGCGTACAGGGCTTGCGATTTACCGTAATTCTTCTGAAAACGGATTCCTTTTACCTCAGAATTTTCACGGGATAATTTTTCAATAATTTTCCAGGAACCGTCTGTACTTCCATCGTCAATAAAGATGAGCTCGTACAAAAAACCATTGGATTGCATAACATCAGCAATCCAACGGTACAATTCATTTAGCGATTCTTCTTCGTTCAGAAGGGGTATGACGATGGAAATATTCATCAATTAGTTTAACGGATTTGGATTTTTTGTCTTGAAAATAAGTGCAACCAGCAACCCAATAACACTCATAAAAGCAAGACTGAATACGTAATTTTTCAGTTGTGTGCCAATTGCAAAGTTATCCTGTTCGGCCATTTTTGCCATTTGCTTATCTATTTCAGCTTGTGGAGTGCCTAGTTTTTGTAAGAATTCAGCGGTCATTTCCAAAGTCTTTTCCTGTAAAAAAGCGGCTAATTCCGGATCGATGATGTTGAATATTAAAATTCCAACGACAGTACTTATCAAAAGCCCGATTGCAACAGTAATAAAATACACTGTAAAGGCTTGTTTAAAATTCATTATTCCTCCGAGCAAGCCCTTTGCTTTTGCCACGGATACAATCCCCAAGGCGATAATTATAATGAAACTAATAATTCCCACCCACCATTTTGTGAAAAGGTCTGGATTTAAAACATACATCAGGGTAGTCATAAGCGCAAGTACTGCACCTAAAATAAGGCCGTAGTTGACCGCCGATTTTTTAATTGAAATAGGTTGGTTTTCCATTTTAACGTTGTTTTTTAAGTTCGGTTGGTTAGTAAACAAAGATAGCAAAACGTTACATTTGCGGGCGATTTAGTAACGAATTAAAAAAGTGGAAAATTTTGTTGCTAATTTCCAATTAATACTTAAATTTGCAACCTCAATTCCGAAAGGTCGGAAGAGCGTATTTTAAATTATAATATTACAGAGATGAAAAAAGGTATCCACCCAGAAAATTATAGAATAGTTGCTTTTAAGGATATGAGTAATGAAGACGTTTTCCTTACTAAATCAACTGCAGATACAAAGGAGACTATCGAGGTTGATGGTGTTGAATATCCTTTGGTGAAGATGGAAATTTCACGTTCTTCACATCCTTTCTATACCGGAAAAGCAAAACTTATCGATACTGCGGGACGTATTGACAAATTCAAAAACAAATACGACAAGTTTAAAAAACCTGCAGCTAAAGAAGCTAAAACTGAAGAGTAGTCTTCATTTTTTAGGAAAACATAGAAAAGCCTTCGAGAAATCGGGGGCTTTTTGATTTTAGTCCCGATAGTTATCGGGAGACGATTGTTGATTGTAGATTTTTGAGTAATATTGAATTTGTATTTTTATAGCTACGATTTTTAGGAAATCGTAAATCAAATATCTAAAATCGTAAATCAAAATGAATTACATCCTCTTCGACGGCAGCGTCCGCAACCAGCTTTTACCATTCACTTTTACACGCCCCGTCGCCGATATTCGTGTGGGCATTTTAACTATCCGCGAAAAGTGGGAACACTTGTTGGGCTTTACTACAACTACCGTTACCGAAGACTATCTTTCAGAAAAATATCCTTTTTTGGAGCTTAAGAAGAATATTTTGATAAATGCTTCTTTCCTTCCATCGGAAAATTTAGCGAATATTATTAAAGGATTGGAGGAAAACCAGGCGGTCTTTTTTGAGGAGGAACCCATAGCTTTTTTTACGACCGAAGGACAGGAAGTAGATTTTGAAACTTTCGATATAATCCAATATGCCCACAACGATGTGTTGAGAATAGAGTACACCTGGGATATTTTTTCAAAAAACGGCGAGGCAATAAAACGCGATTTTGAAATGCTCACCCAGGGTAGAAAATCGCAGCCTATTCCCGAAGGAGTTTGGACAAAAAACCCTCAAAATATTTTTATAGAAGAAGGCGCGAAAATTGAATTTTGCACTTTAAACGCTTCCGAAGGACCCATATATATAGGTAAAGATGCCGAAATTATGGAAGGCGCATTGGTGCGCGGGCCGTTTGCGCTTTGCGAACATTCCACCTTAAAAATGGGTGCCAAGATTTACACAAACACCACCGTTGGCCCGCACAGCAAGGTTGGGGGAGAGGTTAACAACTCCGTGATTTTTGGATATTCAAACAAAGGCCACGACGGGTTTTTGGGAAATTCAGTTTTGGGCGAATGGTGCAATTTGGGGGCAGATACCAACAATTCCAACCTAAAAAACAACTACGCCGAAGTGCGGCTCTGGGATTACGAAACCGAAGGTTTTGCCAGAACGGGGCTTCAATTCTGCGGGCTAATGATGGGCGACCACAGCAAATGCGGCATCAATACAATGTTCAACACGGGAACGGTTGTTGGCGTTAGTGCCAATATCTTCGGAAGCGGTTTTCCACGGAATTTTGTTCCCAGCTTCAGTTGGGGCGGAAGCGGTGGTTTTACAACCTATAAAACCGACAAGGCCTTTGAAGTGGCAAAAGTAGTGATGGGCCGAAGAAACATCGAGTTTTCGGAAATGGACGCCAAGATTTTGGAACATGTTTTTGAGCAAACCGCTAAGTGGCGAAAGGCTTAATAAAAAAATAAAAGATAAACCAGGGCTACAATAATCACTACCATAACGCTTCCAAAGACAATGGTTAGCCGTTTTTGTCGCTCTATTTCTTTTTGACGCAGTTTTTGTTTGAATGCCTCAAATTGTGCAGGGGACATTTTTTTGTAATCAACAATTTTTGTTGAGGTTCCAAATTTTGAAGGAACATCTTTTTCAAAATAATTATTTCGTTTAGCAAGTTGCTTTGCATTATTGCGAAGCATTTGTGCCATTGCCAGAGCAGAACCTCCAAATCCCATTCTTTACCTTTTTGAAGTTTAAACTGTAATTTACAAATTATTTCGACTTTTTTACGTGTTTCAAAACCAAAAAATTCTGCGGGTTGATTCCGAGACCCGAAACCTTTTTATTCACAAAACGAACCGCCATGTCATAAAACAAAGGCACTACCGGCGCTTCTTCAACAATTATGGAATCCATTTTAGTATAAAGGAGTTTTCGTTCCTCAATTTCTGAAATTGTAAGCGCCTTTTCATAAATACTGTCAAAAGTAGCATTGCGGAAGTGCATATAATTAGGGCCGTTTGGGGTAAAGTTTGGGCTGTAGAACAGTGAGAGATAATTCTCTGCATCGGGATAATCGGCAATCCAGCTGGCGCGAAAAATATCCAGTTCGCCGCTGCTTTTCATCTGCCGAAGCGTGGAAGGCGGCATTACGTCTATGGTCACGGCAATCCCGAGTTTTTCGAGTTCGCGCTGCACGTATTCGCACAGATCCAAATACTGGCTGTTGGTACCGATGGTAATTTCGGGTTTTGTGTCGCCTGTTTCGGTTTTGTATTGTGCAATCAATTCCTTGGCTTTTTCAGGCTGATAGGTGTAACCGTCAATTTCAGCATAGCCGGGCAAACCTTTCGGAATAAAACCGTGAATGGCCGGAAGGCCCATGCCGTTACGAAGATAGGTTACCATCTTTTGGCGGTCGAAGCCGTAATTGATGGCCTGTCGCAAGGTCTTGCTTTTTATTTCGGGCGTATCTGTACCGAGAAAAAAACCGAGGTATTCCGTATTTAAATACGGTCCCGTAATCATATAGGCCAAATCGTCGTACTTGGGTTGCAGCTTTCCGCGCGTGGTTAAAAGCTCATCTTTGTAGCTCCCGTCCAAACCCGAGATGAAATCGAGCTTGCCCTGGGCAAACTGTAAAAATTCACTTTGCTTATCGGGCAAAAATGTGATTGCCACGGCCTCTAAGTAGGGGAGCCTTTCTCCGTTTTCATCCCTTTCGAAATACAGCGGATTTTTTCTGAAAACCAGCTTTACGTTTTCCTCCCACATTTTAAACTGAAAAGGTCCCGTGCCCACAGGATTACTTCGGAATTCATTGCCGTAAAATTCCACTGCTTCCCTCGGCACCACCGAACAGTAGCGCATTGAAAGCAATCCCAAAAAAGCGGGGAAGGGCTGTTTTAGTTGAATTACAAGAGTGGAATCATTTTCGGCCCAATATTTTTCAACATAATTCATCACCCAACTGCCGGAGGAGGCCACTTTTTCATCCGTCAAACGGTCAAAACTGTATACAAAATCTGATGCTATTACTTTTCGCGTGTAGCGGGGCAGAACGTCCGGGTTCATTTTGGCAAAAGCCACGTTTTGATGGAAATATACATCATTCCGCAGGGAAAAAGTGTAAGTGTTTGTGGAATCGTCAATGACCCAGCTTTGGGCGATATCCGGCTTAATATTCAACGAATCATCCAATTGCACCAAGCCGTTATAAAGTTGGTTATCTGGCCAAATGGCCTGGGGATTTCGGGCAAATGCGGGGTCTAATGTCGGGATGTTTCCGTGTTCGTTATAGCGGAAGACGAGGTGGTCGCGGTCTGATTCTGCCTTTTTGGTGCAGGATAGGAGCGTGAGGAGTACGGTGAAAATTGATAGAATTTTAATCATTTAAAAAATTTACCACGAATGCACGAATATATAGGTTTATTCGCTCTTTAAGGTTTAGAATAGTAAAATCTCAAAACAAATAATTCGTGTATTCGTGGTTTTTAGTTTGTACTTTTGCAATCGCAATTGCCAAAAATACAACAATGCATTCTTCAAAAAAAGTCGCCTTTTACACCCTCGGCTGCAAACTCAACTTCAGCGAAACTTCAACCATTGCAAGAAGTTTTGAGGGAGAAGGTTTTCAACGTGTGGATTTTTCCGAAAAAGCTGATATCTACGTAATTAACACGTGCAGCGTAACCGAAAATGCCGACAAGCGTTTTAAGACCATTGTAAAGCAGGCGCAAAAAGCAAATCCAAAGGCCTTTGTTGCTGCCGTTGGTTGCTATGCACAATTAAAGCCGCACGAACTGGCGGATGTGGATGGGGTTGACCTGGTTTTGGGCACGACAGAAAAATTTAAAATAACCGATTATCTAAATGACCTTTCCAAAAATGATTTCGGGGAAGTGCATTCTTGTGAAATAGAGGATGCAGATTTTTACGTGGGTTCCTATTCCATTGGCGACAGAACGCGGGCTTTTCTGAAAGTGCAGGACGGCTGCGATTACAAATGTACCTATTGCACCATTCCTTTGGCGCGGGGCATTTCCCGAAGCGATACGTTGGAAAATGTGCTGCAGAATGCCGCCGATATTTCGGCACAGGGGATAAAGGAAATTGTTTTGACCGGCGTAAACATTGGCGATTACGGAAAAGGAGAGTTCGGAAACAAAAAACACGAGCACACGTTTCTGGAATTGGTAAAAGCCTTGGATGAAGTGGAAGGTATTGAGCGGCTTCGCATTTCTTCCATAGAACCGAATTTGCTGAAAAACGAAACCATTGATTTTGTGGCAAAGTCGCGAACGTTTGTACCGCATTTTCACATTCCATTGCAAAGTGGGAGCAATGAAATTTTAAAATTGATGCGTCGCCGCTATATGCGCGAACTTTATGTGGAACGGGTTGCAAAAATTCGGGAAGTAATGCCGCATGCCTGCATTGGCGTTGACGTTATCGTTGGGTTTCCGGGCGAAACGGATGAGCGGTTTTTGGAAACCTATCATTTTTTGAACGAATTGGATATTTCCTATTTGCACGTTTTCACCTATTCTGAAAGGGACAATACGCCCGCCGCTGAAATGGAGGGGGTAGTGCCGATGAAGGTACGAAACAAGCGCAGTAAAATGTTGCGCGGTCTTTCAGCAAAAAAAAGAAGGGCTTTTTATGAAAGTCAATTGGGCACGACCCGTACCGTTCTTTTTGAAGGCGAAAACAAAGAGGGCTATATCCACGGTTTCACGGAAAATTACGTAAAAGTGAAAGCGCCGTGGAATCCGGAATTGGTGAACACCTTACAGGAAATTACGCTTACTAAAATTGACGAGGATGGCTTGGTTCGGTTTATGGTTGCCGAAACGTTATCGGTTTAAATATTGATACCCACAGGAAGCAAATCTTTATATTTCCGACGGTTTTTTCGCATAAAACCTGCAATTTCAGGACTGGTGGGCACCAAGCTTATGCCACGGTTTTTTACTTCCTCAAAAACGGCTTTGATAAAAATTTCACGAAAACCCTGCTCTTCGAGATCTTCGGGCATTTCATATTTGGTGAGAAAAATTTTTCGGTCCTGCAAAGCATATTCTATGCGGGCCATGTTGTCGCCAATTTCGAGTTCGAACTGTCTCAAAAACTCGTTGTCGGTAATTTCTACATCTTCAATCATTGGGAGTCATTTTTATTTTGAAAAAAGGGTGTTCAGAATGCAGTGATATGGAACGGTCACTTTCAAGATACGGAATACGGTACCTTAAAAAGTTATTATTATATACGCTACTTTTCGGTGTTCGGTTTGTATTCAAAGCAAATTATTACTGAAATTTTCCAGTTGTTAAGAAACGGTTATATAATTCTATCTTTGTACCCGTAAATTTACGAATAATCTTTGGGCTTTGCCATTTTCTTCACAAAAGACTTATGAATTCTGAAAAAACACATATTTACTTCGTTCCGGGGATGGCTGCGGGAAGCGAAATATTTCGAAATATCAAATTTCCCGAAACCTATGAAGTGCATATTTTGGAATGGTTGATTCCCGAAAAAAATGAAAGCTTAAAAGCCTATGCAGAAAGAATGGCAAGGCGCATACAAGAAAAGAATCCAATTCTTATTGGGGTTTCGTTCGGTGGGGTAGTGGCACAGGAAATGAGCGATTTTCTGGAGTTGAAAAAATTAATTATTATTTCAAGTGTAAAAAGCAAGGATGAGCTACCGCGAAGGATGAAACTGGCCAGCTTAACAAAGGCCTACAAATTGATTCCCACCGGTCTGGTTTTAAGTGCCGACGATTTGACAAAATATTCCATCGGTCCCAAAACAAAAAAGCGCCTGTCGCTTTATCAGGAATACTTGCACGTTCGGGATAAGCAATATTTGGATTGGGCACTCGAAAAGATGATAACTTGGGGTAAAAAAGAAAAACTTCAGGACGTAATCCACATTCATGGTGAGAAGGACGTTGTTTTTCCTATAAAATATATTGACCAATGTGAAGTTATTAAAGGCGGAACTCACATTATGATTCTAAATAGAGGGAGAGAAATTTCACAAAAGCTTTTGGAGATCTTTAAAGAATAATGTATCCTTTACCACTTAAGAATTGATGAAATAAGTATCTTTATTAAAAATAAGACGATATGAAAATGATAGGTAAAATAGGGTTGGGCATATTGATAATTGCAGTTAGTGCCCTTAGCATCCACGCGGTTCAGGATGCGCCCACAGATGAGAATTTTGAAAAAAAATTGGTCAATGACTACAATGTTTATGCTTTGCCATTGCCAGAAAAAATGGATTTTGCAGGAGAGCCCGTACCGCTCCACAATCCGGATATTCGCGAGCGGATGGATAGGGAATTGTTGGTGAACACCTACTGGCAATCCAACGGACTTTTGCTGTTTAAAAGGGCGAACAAGTACTTTCCACAGATTGAACCTTTGTTGAAAAAATATGGCTTGCCAGACGATTTCAAATACTTAGCCGTTGCCGAAAGTGGCTTGGAGTACCAAAGTTCGCCAGCCGGGGCTTCGGGCATTTGGCATTTTATGAAGGGAACAGGCCTTGAATACGGCCTTGAAATAAACGATTATGTGGACGAACGCTACAACTTGGAAAAGGCTACCATGGTTGCGGCCGAATATTTGAAAAAATCAAAAGAGAAATTTGGGAGTTGGACTATGGCAGCGGCTTCCTATAATGCCGGTGTGGGCGGAATGAACAAACAGATAAACCGACAAAAGGAAACCAGCTATTACGATTTACTGCTAAACACAGAAACCAGCAGATATGTCTTTAGGATTCTG
>Ga0209344_10004317_pt1 | contig 13124 bp, 6 predicted proteins | sample Cruoilmetagenom6_FD_187293 | JGI IMG/M metagenome (GOLD analysis project Ga0209344, IMG submission 187293) | Oil polluted marine microbial communities from Coal Oil Point, Santa Barbara, California, USA - Santa Barbara Oil Seep Sample 6 (SPAdes)... | ecosystem: Environmental > Aquatic > Marine >...
CGGTTTTTCACTTGCGGAAAAAATAATTGAAGTGAATCCGGAAATTCCTTTTCTATTCCTTACAGCCCGTAAAACAAAGGAAGACAGAATAAAAGGTTTAAAACTTGGCGCGGATGATTATGTGGTAAAACCTTTTGAGGCGGAGGAATTAATTCTTAGAATAAAAAACATTATAGCCCGCACTACGCAACAGCAAACCGCGAGGGAGGATTTGCCAACGGGCGAAATCATCAAAATTGGAAAGTATGATTTTGACCCTTCAAAACTTGAATTACAGTTTAAGGAAACAATTCAAAAAATTACTAAAAAAGAGGCTAGACTACTCTATTATTTATATTCAAACAAAAACCAACTCATTAAGCGCGAAGATATTCTTCAGCATGTCTGGAATAAAACCGATTTTTTCTCAGGAAGAAGTATGGATGTTTTCATTACACGTGTGCGCAAAAGGCTTCAGGACGATTCAAACATTAGTATAGACAGTGTGCGTGGGATAGGCTTGGAATTTAATATCAAAAATTAACATTAATTATTAACTAAAAAGAGTGAAAATGAAAACAATTACAAAATCAATGCTTTTGTTGTCAATGTTGCTTTTGGGCACCATTGCTAATGCTCAGGAGTATTTTGGAACATCAACTTTTGGTGACACTTCTATTGAAATTCCATACCGTTCGGCCATGGATAGTCAAGGAAACGTGTATGCCGCCGGAATCTATTCAGGCACAATAACTGTAGGCAGCACTACGGTAACTTGGGCTGGAGGAAATGCTGATGGCTTTTTGGCCAAATACGATAATGATGGTAACCCAATTTGGGTAAAAAGTTTTGGTGGTGCTACAGATGACGTTGCTATAGATGTAGCCGTTGATGCTAACGATAATCTTTATATAACAGGCTATTTTCAAGGAGCTGGTGCTTTGGCTTTTGATGCTGATCCAGGACCGGGAGTTTATTTGTTAGAGCAGTTGGCACCATTTTTAAGCCGTGATTGCTTTATTATTAAATTGGACAGTAATGGTGATTTTGTTTGGGCAAAACAAGTGAGTAATCCCGCTGCCGTTGCTAATGAAGATTCCAAAAGTATTGAAGTAGATAGCGCGGGAAATGTATATATTGGAGGTTCTTTCAACTATGCCGACTTTAATCCAGATCCTGTTGCGGAAGAAATTATTTTGTCAACAAATGGCGGAGCTTCCACAGATGGTTTTTTATTAAAATTAGATACTGATGGTAATTTTGTTTGGGTAAAAACATTTGCATCCACCGGTATAGTACAAGTTGTAGACATGGAATTTGATACAAATGAAGATCTATTATTAACCGGAAGGTTCAGAAACACCGTTGATCTTGACCCAAATGCCGGAACGGCACCCTTCACCTCCAATGGGAATGATGATATGTTTATGGCAAAACTATCCGCTGATGGCGATTTTATTTGGGGTAACTCCTTTGGAGGATCAGGTAATGACTTTGCAAGTACAATAAAAAACCTTCCATCAGGAATTTACTTGGGAGGTGAATTTATTGGAACAGTAGATTTAGACCCTAGTGCAGGTGTAAATACTTTTGTGTCTTTAGGTTTTTCTGATGCCTTTTTAAGCAAATTTGATACCGATGGAAATTATGATTATAGTTATGTTTTAGGAGGTGATAGCACAAATTTTGAAAATTTTTATGATATAAAAGAAGGCTTTAACGGCAATCTATATGCAACAGGTCAATTTAGTGGAACAACCGATTTTGATAATAGTGCTGCTGAGGCATTAACTACTTCTAATGGTAATTCAGATAATTTCCTTTTGGAATTGACCACATCGGGTCAATATTTAAACCATTGGACTATTGGCGGCAGCAATGTTGAGATTAATCCTCAATTGTTTTTTAACAATAATAATGAAATACTTACTACAGGAGGATTTAGAAGTGCAGATGTAGATTTTGATCCATTTGTATCAGAAGATGTTATTAGCACTACAGGAAATTACGATGTGTATTTTTCACATTATAATATTTTCAACAATGGTAACGACAATTGTAGCGGTGCAATAGCCCTTGCATGTGGCGATATTGTTACGGGTGAAACAATAAATGATACTGATTCTGGTGGAAACGCAGCTAACGATGAATTTTTTAGCTATACTGGTACAGGAATCGCACAATTTGTAACAATTTCTTTATGTAACGGAACAGATTACGATTCTCTAATAAGAATTTACGATAATTGTGATCTTTCCAATCAATTGGCTTACAATGACGATAGTTGTGGAGCACAATCCGAAGTTACTTTTCTCTCTGATGGAACTTCTACCTATTTCATTATGATTGAAGGTTACGCTTCAAACGAAGGTAACTTTACATTGGAAGTATCTTGTGAAGACCTAGCTGTAAATGACGAGTGCGAAAACGCCTTGCCTATAGCTTGTGGCGAAACCGTAACCGGAACAACCGTAAATGCCACTGTTGATACTTCTGCCCCAGACTGTGGCGGGGTGTCTATTACCGCTCCGGGTGTTTGGTATGAATTTACCGATACTAGTGGCTTAATTACAGACTATACCATTTCCTTATGTGCTGGTACTGATTTTGACAGTAAATTAACCGTTTATTCAGGAACTTGTGGTGCCTTGGTATGTGAAACTGCAAACGATGATAGCTGTGGTCTGCAATCTGAAGTGTCATTTCAAGGAGATGGCAATACAACCTACTATATATTGGTTCACGGATTCGACAATGCCACCGGAAGCTTCACATTAAATGTTGACTGTGCCCCCGTACCACCACCAAATGATATGATTGTTAACGCGATTGATGTAGACCAAGTAGGTTTCCCATACACAGACACTGCAGTTGCAATGCCTGCAGCTACCACTGAAAATGGAAGCCCAGCTGGGTGTGATCTAACAGGTGCAAACGGAGTTTGGTATAAGTTTACCACAAATGTTGACGGAAATGCAGATGCTACTATTGTTTCACCTGCAGGGGCAAGCTCAGTAACATTCTATACTGCTTCCGATGAAAATGCAACAGAAGCAGATTTAACTTGGGTAGACCAAAATTCTAACCAATGTGCCCCAGGTACATCGGCCTCTATTTTCACTTTGGCAAACCAAACATATTACGTTTTTGTATTGAATACTGGAGGAATAACTGACATTACTATAGATGCAACCGTACTTGGTGTGGATGAAAACATTCTTGAAGATTTCAGTTTTTATCCTAATCCAACAAATAATGTAGTGAATCTGAAAGCACAAGCAGCTATAGAAAAAGCAACTGTTTTCAATATGTTGGGCCAAAGAGTAATTGAAATGAGCAATAACGCAAATACTATGGAACTTAACGTTTCAAGCCTTACTACGGGAACATATATTATGAAAATTACCGTAAATGGTGAAGTGGGAACCTATAAACTGATTAAGAACTAATTACTTTTCATAATTAGATTTAGTTGATAAGACAGGCCTCATAGTGGGGCCTGTTTTTTTTTAATAACCAATAACCTCTTTTCCCTATCTCAAATAACTTCTTCCCTCAAAGTAATTATTTAAAAAGGGAACACTGTGATAGTTTTGGTTCTATAACCAATAAAAACCATCACCATGAAAAATTTACTGCTACTTTATTTCTTACTGCCCCTTTCCCTATTTGCTAATTCGGAAAAACCTACAACTTCAAAAATTGAAAAAGTAACCGTTTATTTAGAAGGTGCTTCCATTGAACGTACCGCTTCCGTAAACCTTTTGCCGGGCGAAAATACTTTTGTATTCAACAATCTTTCTCCCGACATAGATGAAAATAGCATTCAGGTTTCAGGCTTGGGAGATGCTTCGGTGCTATCCATAGTTTTTAATATAGATTTTTTGGAAAAAAAAGAAACATCACATGAGTATCAATCTGTAGAAAATCTATTGAAAACCTTTCAGCAGCAAAAAAACCAAATAGAGAATGAAATAGCGGGCTACAATGAAGAATTACAATTGCTTCAAAAAAATCAACGAATCAATAGTGATGCCACCAATCTTTCGGTTGAAATGATAAAGAAAATGTCTGTTTACTATCGAAATCGTGTAACCGAAATAAAGAATGAAATTTTCAAGCAACAATTGCTCCTATCAGAAATAAATAAGTCAATTGCCGATCACCAAAACGAACTTTTAAAACTGGACGATTTTAAAAAAGAGCAACGTGGCGAAATAACCTTAAAACTAAATAATCAAAAACCCGCTAACCTTGTTTTAAAGTTAAAATACAATATTAAAAATGCGGGCTGGTTTCCCTTATATGATATTCGTGCTACTAACACCTCCTCGCCTATAGAGTTTTCGTATAAAGCCAACGTTTATCAACAAAGCGGTACGGATTGGGATAATGTGAATGTGGTACTATCAACTGGCGACCCTAATACGAACAATATAAAGCCTGTGCTGTTACCCAAATATCTTAATTTCAATAATAGAAGTTATGCCAGTAAAACACCTGTGCGCAACACAGCTCGTAAATACAACCCAACCATTCGTAAAGTTAGTGGAACTGTATATGACGATACTGGATTGCCGTTGCCTGGAGTGAATGTAATAATTGCAGGGACTTCGAAGGGAACTCAAACTGATTTTGATGGTAACTATGCGTTAGACGTGCAAGGCTACCGCGAATTAACATACAGTTACGTGGGTTTTGAAACTGAAAAGCTGCCTATTTATGCTAGCACTATGAATGTATCAATGATTGCAGGATCAGCTTTAGAGGAAGTTGTAGTTACAGCTTATGGTATAAAAAACAATTCAATAGACAAAGCCCTTGCGGGAAAAGCTGCAGGAGTACAAGTAACATCTGCAAATGGACAATCTGGACAAAGCGCTTTTGTAAGAATTAGAGGCACAGGAAGTTTAACAGCGTCGAATCTGTTTTATATTCTTGATGGAATTCCAATTTCTGAAAGTGAATTGGTAAATATAGATCAATCTTCAATTGCAGATATAACCGTTTTAAAAGATCCTGCAACAATAGCTAGATATGGTTCCCGGGGTGCAAATGGAGTTGTGGTAATCACTACTAAAAACCTTGATAAAATCTCTGTTTCAACGAAAGAAGTTGGAATTACCACCACCCGTTTTGAGATTAGGGAAAAATACACAATTAAATCCAATGCCGAAATAACCGTGATAGAGGTTGATAAATTCGAATTGCCCGCTCTCTTTCAGCATTACGCTGCTCCAGAGCTTAACGAAAATGTTTTTCTCACGGCCACTCTTAAAAACTGGGAAAAGTTTGATTTTCTTGCCGGAGAGGCAAATATATATTTTGAAGGAAACTACGCCGGAAAATCTTTTATAGATCCACAAGCAACCTCAGATAGTTTAAACCTTTCCCTAGGAATGGACCCAAATATTATTGTGAAACGTGAAAAATTGGAAAATTTTAAAAGTAAGTCCTTTTTGGGCGGTACCCGAATTGTAGATAAAGGATATACAATTGAAATAAAAAACAATAAGAAAACCCCAATCAATCTGATTCTTGAAGACCGAATCCCCATTTCAGAAAATAAGGAAATTAAGGTAGAAGATGTAACAATTGGCACTGCGGAATACAATGACAAAACAGGTATTCTGAGATGGAAACTAAATCTGCAACCCAATACTACTGATAAAAAAGAATTTACCTATACCGTGAAATATCCAAAATATAAAAAAGTTTATCTGTAATTTATAGATTGAAAAGTGCATAGTAGAAGCTATGCACTTTTCTAATTTATTGTTTGTCCTGAATTTATATTTCCTGGTGACTCCGCCGAAGGACTGCTCCACGTAAAATCATTATATTGATTTCCAGTTCCTGTAAGTTGAAGTGATTGTCCTACGGAAGTTGTACCTGGTTCGGTCACACCTATATCATTAGAAGTCATGCCTGCGGCGGTGCCATTATTTGCAGTAAACGATCCTTCATAACTAATAAAATAAAGTACCATTCCAGAATCAATTAAGGCGATTCCATCAGGAGAACCATTTTGGATTCCATCTGTTGGGTATGTAAAACTAAGCGTTCCAATCCCATTTGATTGGTTTGGAATTATTCCCGCTAGATTGGTTATAGTATAAACTTGACCATTCGCTCCATTATAAAGTTCAATGGAATAACTGCTCAAATCCAAACCTGCAGGGCCTGCTATTTCAATAAACTCACCAGTGTCGGTTCCACTATTATCGTAATGAAATTCATTAATCCAGGCCACTGGGCTGGCAAGAGTAACGCAATGGATTGTCTCCCAACTATCCCCATCCCACATTTGCAAACACCCTTGATTATTAGGGTAATCCAATAAAAAAATGGTTAGCCCAAAATCTGAATAACCTGCATTAATTGCATCCCGCGCAGCTACATTAGGAACACGTGGAGGCATAAACCCTTTATAGGTAGTACCCCCATCTGAAGTGCTACTTACTTCAAGCATGGACGCAGGTGATGGTGTGGTGGTACCAATGCCAACTTGGCAATAAGATACGGTTGCAATAGCTGCAATAACAAAGAATAAAAGTGATTTTCTCATAACTATGTAATTTACATAGCTAAGAAGGCAAGGGTTCAGAAATATAGATTGGGTCTATGCTTCTGGGGAGAAATCTAATTTAATATAAATTAATATTTCTTGCAACATATTTTTAATAGTAAACCTGGGAAAGCAAAATTACGTTTACATTTTATTGAAAAGGTTATTCCATTCTTAAGAAACTATTGAGAAAATGTTACGAATCCAAATCAAAAGTCTCCGAAGGGTTGTCGTGCGGAACATAATTTAACATGTCCTCCCCTTTTGCAATAATGGTACAAACGGTAGCATCTCCCGTAACGTTTACAACCGTGCGGAACATATCCAAAATTCTATCAACTGGAAAAATAATAGCAATCCAAGCGGGATTTAGCCCAACCGATTCCAAAACTATTATTAACATCACCAAACCTGCACTTGGCACGGCCGCAGAACCAATGGATGCCAAGGTGGCTGTTAGGACTATTGTAAGTTGTTGTCCAAGCGTCAAATCAATCATATGCAACTGGGCAAGAAAAACAACCGCTACGGCTTGGTAAAGGCAGGTTCCGTCCATATTCACCGTAGCACCAATTGGCAACACGAAGCTTGTTATTTTTTTATCCACTCCTAAGTTTTCTTCCACACATTCCATCGTAACTGGCAGGGTTGCTGCGCTACTAGAAGTTGAAAAAGCCAAAGTCTGAGCAGGTGCCATTGCTTTAAAAAAGCCTTTATAGGGTATTTTCTTCACAAATATTTTAACCAACAACGGATATATAAGGAAAATCATCAGCATAAGCCCTAGAAAAACGGTAAGGGAATACCAGCTTAGCCCTTTAAATATTTCATAAACTTTGCCTATATCGTCCCCGGCCATTTTGCTTACAACACCCGCCAAAAGTGCAAATACGAAAAATGGTGCTGCCTGCATTACCAAATCCACCATTTTTAGAAATACTTCCATGGCGCTGTCCATAAAATCAGTTACGGGCTTTGATTTTTCATTCGGAATCAATAACAGGCACACCCCGAAAAATATTCCAAAGAAAATAATTTGCAGCATCAATCCATTGTCTGTCAAGGAAAAGAAGAAATTTTCAGGTACAATATCTACCAAAGGCTGCAAAGGTGTTGATTCCTTGGTTTTCTCAGCCGTCTGCATTTTTTCGGTTACCGAAGCATCTTTAAGTTCCCCTTTTGAAAGATCGGTTATTTTTTGCGCGCGCTCAAAGAAAGCGGGATCCTGCAGATAATTTATTCCATCCTTTATTTCGTGACCTTCGGAAGCGGCCCAAATTTCATAACTTATTCTATTATCAATCCGGCTTTGTTCGTCGATCAATTTTCCGGGCTGAATTACATTTACCAATAATAGTCCCATGCTCACAGCGAAAAGCGTGGTAATTAAATATGCCAAAAGTGTCTTTCCGCCCATTCTTCCAAGGCTGGATGGGTCGCCAATATTCGCAACTCCACTTATAATTGAAACCAATACCAACGGTACGGCAATCAATTTTAAAAGATTGATGAAAATCTTTCCAAACGGCGCTATCCAGTCTATCGTAAATTCACTCCACCCCAGTTGACTGGAAAGCAATGCCCAAATGATACCTAAAACAAGTCCGATGATTATCTTCCAGTGTAGCGCGAGTTTTTTCATAAAAATAATATGTCTTTAAACTTTTGAAATTTTGTTCAATAAATAGAAATCTGCCAATACCAAAGCTGCCATAGCCTCCACAATGGGGACGGCACGTGGCACAACGCAAGGGTCGTGACGGCCTTTTCCTTCAGCTACGGTCTTATCTCCTTTGCTGTCAATGGTTTGCTGTTTTTGCATAATAGTAGCAACGGGTTTAAAAGCTACCTTAAAATAAATATCTTCCCCATTGCTTATTCCGCCCTGGATTCCGCCGCTGTGGTTTGTTTTTGTGCTTCCGTCTTCATTAAATGCATCATTATGTTCGCTGCCTTTCATACTCGTTCCAGCAAATCCGCTTCCATATTCAAAACCTTTTACGGCGTTTATGGAAAGCATTGCCTTGCCAAGCTCTGCGTGCAATTTATCAAAAACGGGCTCGCCCAAACCAACAGGTACATTTTGGATAACGCAAGTAACCGTTCCGCCTACGGTATCGCCTTCTTTTCGGATAGATTTGATAAAGTCTTCCATTTTTGAAGCCATTTCGGCATCGGGACAACGTACTGGGTTTTTTTCTATTTCCGAAAAATCAACTTCGGAATACTGTTTTTTAAGTTCTATTTCGCCTACTGAAGAAACATAGGCGGTTATTTTTATACCTTGAAGCAGTTGTTTTGCAATAGCTCCAGCAACCACCCTGCAAGCCGTTTCACGAGCCGAGGAACGTCCGCCACCACGATAATCACGAATTCCGTACTTTTTATCGTAGGTATAATCTGCGTGCGAAGGGCGGTAAACATCCTTTATATGGCTGTAATCCTTGCTTTTTTGGTCTGTATTTTCAATAATGAATCCAATAGGCGTTCCGGTGGTTTTTCCTTCAAAAATTCCCGAGAGAAACTTTACATTGTCTTCCTCTTTCCGTTGGGTAACAATTGCAGATTGGCCCGGTTTACGGCGTTGCATTTCGGCATATATCGCTTCAAAATCAATGGAAAGACCTGCTGGACAACCATCTATAATTCCGCCAATGGCAGAACCATGCGATTCGCCAAAAGTGGTAAGCTTAAAGATTTTTCCGAAGGAATTGCCTGCCATAGGTTGCTTTTCAACAAATGTAATTGATAGGGACGAATAATGAAAATAACCTTGTTCATAATCTTTAAGAAACATGCGGCTTATTGCATAACATTTTCGCATTTAAACCATAACCTTCACATAAAGTTTGAATTCGATGATTTGTAGAAATTTGTAATGTAAAAATGTGTGATTGAAAAGAAAGGTTGAAATTGTTGTAATATCTGATGTTCATTTAGGGACCTACGGCTGCCACGCTAAAGAACTTCTACATTATTTAAATTCCGTCAAGCCGAAAAAGATTATTTTGAATGGCGATATAATTGATATCTGGCAATTTCGAAAAAGATATTTTCCCAAAGCACACCTTTTGATTATTAAAAAGATATTGTCTCTCGCGGCAAAGGGTACAAAAGTGTATTATATAACCGGAAATCATGACGAAAAACTACGGCGGTTTAGTAATACGAAAATGGGGAATATCCAAATTGTGGATAAGCTTTTACTAAATCTTGACGGAAAAAAAGCATGGTTTTTTCACGGAGATGTGTTCGACGCTTCCGTGCAACACGCCAAATGGATTGCAAAACTTGGGGGTTGGGGATATGATCTATTGATTCTTTTTAACAGATTTATAAATTATTTATTGGAAAAAGCAGGCCGCGAAAAATATTCGCTGTCAAAAAAAATTAAAAATAGCGTAAAATCAGCAGTTAAGTTTATAGATAATTTTGAAACAACCGCGACCGATTTAGCTATTGAAAATGATTTTGATTATGTAATCTGTGGCCACATTCATCAACCCTGCATTAAAAAAGTTGCCACAGCTAAAGGAAGCTGCCAGTATTTAAATAGCGGCGATTGGATAGAAAACCTTACAGCTTTGGAGTATAATAACGAAAATTGGGTTTTATATTCCTATAATAATCCAAAACAAGTCTTTATTCCTGAAGACGTTTTGCTCGAAGAACAAATGGAAGGTTTTGAAAATATGGTTGCAGCCATGAAAGCTTTTAAAACAACTATTTAGTTTTTTAAAGCCTGTCTTAAAATCGTTACTGGGTGCAATGCTTTTCTGCCTGTCCCATCAAAAATTTGGTGACGACAACTCGTGCCGTTAGCAGCAAAAATAGTATTATCCGTTGCTTTTCGTATTGCAGGAAAAAGCTTTAACTCCCCTATTTTCATACTCACATCGTAATGTTCTTTTTCATATCCAAAACTGCCCGCCATCCCGCAACAACCCGACGGTATGATGGTTGGCTTGTAATTTTTGGGAAGGTTTAAAATATCAAAAGTTACTTTTTGGTTGCTCAGTGATTTTTGGTGGCAATGTGCGTGGATCTTAATATGTTTTTCTTCGGAAGTAAACTGGGCTGCGGAAATGGTTCCATTTTGGATTTCGGCAGCTAAAAATTCCTCAATTAAAAATGTATTCTTTGAAAGTTTTTCTGTGAAACTTTTATCGTCCGCCAAACGAAGGTATTCGTCCCGAAACGAAAGAATTGCAGAGGGTTCGATGCCAACCAAAGGAGTTTCTTTAGATACCCTATCTTTTAAAAACGCAATGTTTTTATTGGCTTGCTCTTTTGCCTCTTCCAAAAATCCTTTTGAAATCAAGGCCCGGCCACTGTCCAAAGTATCAATGATCTCAATTTTATAACCCAAAGATTTTAAAAGTATAAAAGAATCGAGCGCAATTTCTGCATCCAAATAATTACTGAATTCATCTATGAAAATAATTAATTCTTTATTGTTATTTTCTTTATTAAAGTGTTCATTTTTAATTGTTTGAAACGTCTTACTAAAACTGTTGTTTGAAACTTTTGGCAACGACCTATTTTGATGGACGCCGGCCATATTCTTTATAATTTTTGAAGTGAAACCATTCGTAAAAACCCAATTGGAAAGCCTCGGAAATCTTGAAGCCATTTTATTCAATTGTGTACTTTTTCCGAAGCGTTTATTCGAAAAACTAACTCCGTTCGCTTTGTTATACTGATATAAAAATTCTGCTTTAGCAGTGCTTATATCCACATTGCTGGGACATTCGCTGGCGCAGGCCTTGCAACTGATGCAGAGGTCAAAAACTTCTTTCAATTCCTTTGAATTGAACTTATTTACAGCCTCATTATTAGTCAAAACCTCGCGCAATGCATTGGCACGGGCACGGGTAGTGTCTTTTTCGTATTTGGTGGCGTGATAACTGGGGCACATGGCTCCGGCTGCTCCCGCCGTTTTTCTACAGTCGCCGCTGCCGTTGCATTTTTCAGCAAAGCGAAGAATTCCCTCGGAATCACTGAAATCCATTAATGTCTCGATTATCGGCTCTTCCCTACCCACCTCATACCGCAGAGACTCGTCCATTTTAAAAGCATCCACAATTTTTCCAGGATTGAAAATATTTTGCGGATCAAAAGCTGCTTTAATTCTTTTTAAAAGCGCATAGTTTTTTTCACCAATCATCAACGGAATAAATTCGGCGCGTACAATGCCGTCGCCGTGTTCGCCAGAAAATGAGCCCTTGTATTTTTTACAGAGCAAAGCCACATCGGTCGTTATTTTTCTGAAATATTCCACACCTTCCTTCTCTTTCAAATTGAGGATGGGCCGTAAATGCAGCTCTCCTGCGCCGGCGTGGGCGTAATAAACCGCCTGCTGTCCATACTTTTTCATCAAAGCGGAAAATTCCCCAATGTAGGCCGGTAAATCTTCCAAAGCAACCGCCGTGTCTTCAATACAGGCAACCGCTTTTCGGTCGCCGACCATATTCCCCAAAAGACCCAAGCCTGCCTTGCGCAGTTCCAAAGCCATTTCAATCTCCTCGCCTCTTAAAACGGGACTGTGATAGCTATAGCCAGAAATTTTAAGTGAGTCCAATAATGCAGTTATTTGATTCTGCAAATCTTCTTCCGAGTTGCTATTCAATTCCAAAAGCAGAATTGCCTTCGGGTTTCCTTTTACAAAAAAACGGTAGGGCTCGTAGGTTTTGTTTTTTTTGGTACAATCCAAAATCACGTTGTCCATCATTTCACAAGTGAACAGATTGTGATGCATGGCTACTACCACGTCATTCAGACAGGCCTCCAATGTTTCGTAATGCGTAGCTACCATTGCTGTGAATTGCGGCGGTAATGGATCTAGCTGAAGTGTAATTTCGGTTGTAAAGGCAAGGGTTCCCTCACTTCCGCAGAGCAAATTACAGAGATTGATTTCTTCATTAAATTCACCAAAAACGGAAGTATTTAGCAAACTGTCAACTGCGTAGCCTGTGTTTCTTCGGTGTATTTCGGGTTTTGGAAATTCCTTCCAGATTTCCTGCTTTGCTTCTTCGGAGGTCAATTCCTCATTGATTGTTTTATAAATTTTTCCTTCCAGGGAATTGAGTTCGGTTTTCTTCAAAAATGCTTCTTTTGAAAGAGGCTCGAAAACAGCCTCACTTCCATCGGAAAGGATGGTTTTCAGTTTTAAGACTTTATCGCGCGTTACACCGTACTGAATGGAAGTCGTGCCGCTACTGTTATTGCCCACCATGCCGCCAATCATACAGCGGTTGCTGGTGGAAGTATTTGGGCCGAAGAATAGTCCGAAGGGTTTTAAGTAGCGGTTCAATTCATCGCGGATTACTCCGGGCTGAAGTGTAACGGTTCTCTTTTCAACATTAACAGCTAAAATTTCGGTGAAATGTTTAGAAACATCAACCACTATCCCCTCGCCCACACATTGTCCTGCAAGCGATGTGCCCGCAGTTCTTGGAATGAGAGACACTCCATTTTCTTCCGCAAACGCCACAAGTTGTTTGATGCCCCGTTCGTTAGTAGGATAAGCCACTGCCATCGGTACTTTTCGGTAAACCGAAGCATCTGTAGCATACAA
>Ga0209344_10004319_pt1 | contig 13121 bp, 12 predicted proteins | sample Cruoilmetagenom6_FD_187293 | JGI IMG/M metagenome (GOLD analysis project Ga0209344, IMG submission 187293) | Oil polluted marine microbial communities from Coal Oil Point, Santa Barbara, California, USA - Santa Barbara Oil Seep Sample 6 (SPAdes)... | ecosystem: Environmental > Aquatic > Marine...
ACGCCCAGTGAGGCCGCTAAATTTACCGAGGTTGTGGTTTTGCCCACACCTCCTTTTTGGTTTGCAATTGCAATAATTTTACCCATTAATTTGCTTGAAATTTTAGCAGTTAAAAGTACAATTAATTATGTGGATAGAAAATCATTTTTGTTAACAGGAAGTAAACAATGACCCTGCGGGAAAAATCCAAATTTTGAAATACCAAATTCCAATTAAATATCAATCTTTAAAAATCAAAATTCAACTGCCTTGGAATTTGGTGCTTGGGTTTTGTTATTTAGATTTTTTCTCTCGTATCATCGCCTCCAACATATCCCACATTTGCTGGGGAACTTCTTCTAGCAAGTTCATTTGTCCAGCGCCTTTTAGCCATTCTCCACCATCAATAACCACTACTTCGCCGTTAATGTATGCTGAAAAATCTGAAACTAAATATGCGGCAAGATTTGCCAATTCTTGGTGTTCGCCAACTCGTTTTACGGGAACTTTTTTTGCGGGATCGAATTTTTCCTTTAAATCGCCCGGAAGCAATCTATCCCAAGCTCCTTTTGTTGGGAACGGTCCAGGAGCAATAGCGTTAAAACGGATGCCGTATTTTGCCCATTCAACCGCCAAAGAGCGCGTCATTGCCAATACGCCAGCTTTTGCTGTGGCACTGGGCACAACATAAGCAGAGCCAGTGAAGGCATAGGTTGTAACAATATTCAAAACGGTTTTATTGGTTTCTTTTTTCTCAATCCAATGCTTTCCAAATGCAAGCGTACAGTTTTTTGTTCCTTTTAAAACAATGTCAATTATTGTGTCAAAAGCGTTTGCGGAAAGTCTTTCCGTTGGTGAAATGAAGTTTCCTGCGGCATTGTTCAAAAGAACATCAACTTTCCCAAATTCTTTTACCGAAGCTTCTACCATTGCTTCAACTTCTTCATAATTTCGAACATCGCATTGTACCGGTAAAACTTTTCCGCCGGTTGCAGCTTCCAATTCTTCTTTTACCGTTTGCAGTTTTTCAAGGTTTCGGGAAGTGATGACCACGTTTGCGCCGAGTTCCAAAAAGTAGGTTGTCATTGCTTTGCCAAGGCCGCTTCCGCCGCCGGTTACTACTATTGTTTTCCCTTTTAGCGCGTTGTCACGCAACATTTTTGAAGTGTAGTCCATTGTGATTTTTTAAAGTTGTTTTACAAAGATACGCAGAGTTACAGCGGCACAAGCAAAATACATTTTATTTCACAAAAAGTTTTAATTCAATTCGCTATAAGGTTTCTAAATATTAAAAACCAATAGAAAATTTAAAGCTTTCAGAAAAAAACCATATATTTATAAAGCTCAATAAATCAGCGGTATATCTCTCCTCTTTTTAATTTCTAAATTTTACTGTATGAAACCATCGCTTAAATTTTCAGCCAAAACACTGTGTTTTATTTCATTGTTTTTTATGCTTATGTCGTGTTATTCGGTTCGTATAGTAAGTACAAAAGGAGCGCCAATGCCGCCCGATGAAATGACGAGAGACGATTGGTACCGCGACAAAATGGTAGTAGAAATTGACACTGTAATAAAAGCGGGAGTTCTTACGGACGATTTGTCGTTTCGTGTTTTAAGGGAAGGTTGCGAAACAGGAAAATTGTTTTCCGTTGAATATAAAAACACTTTCGGCGGAAGTCTTCTTTACCTCATTACGTTTGGAAATAAGCGCAAAGTGAAGCTTAAATATGTTTGCATGAAACCTGAAAATTAAGATTATGGCCACAACAACTGTTTTCGACAAAACCGAATGGGACACGCTGCATAAAAATGGGCCATTCCCTTTGAAAAAACTCTACATCACGCGGCTTGAAGGAAAAGCAAATATGCCATCCACAATTGATCGCTACAACGATGTTGCACTTGAAATACAGCGATTACTCAAAGAAAGTCGTGATAAAAACGAAGGATTTAGAGCTTATGGTTCCCGTTGGTCTATGTCTAGTATTGCACACCAAAAAGATAGCGTACATCAAAACAGTTTGATGAACTTAGACATCAATATTTTTCCCGAAGATATTCACCCACAATCCGCATTTGAAGCAGAAAATTTGTACTTTTTTGAATGTGGAAATACAATAAAAGAGATTTCACAAAAATTGGAAGAGCACGGCAAATCCCTTAAAACCTCTGGTGCCAGTAACGGTCAGACAATTGTAGGTTGCATTTCCACAGGAGTTCATGGATCGGCATTGGATGTGGGCTCGGTACAGGATTATGTGGTGGGACTCAATTTAATTATTGGGCCAAATCCAGAAGATAATGTCTATTTGGAACGCCATACAAAACCGGGGCTTACCGAGAGTTTTGCAAAAAAAATAAATTCAAAAGTAATCCGAAATGACAATCTTTTTAATGCTGCTCTAGTCGGTTTGGGCTCTTTCGGTTTTGTTCACGGAGTGCTTCTTGAAGCCGAAAATCTTTTTTTATTGAAAAGGTATGTTCGGAAAATCGATAAGAAAATTGCATTGGATCTCGCAAAAACAATGGATTTTAAAAATTCCACATTTAAAATTGAAGGAGAAGTTGATGGCGAAGGAAAGCCATTACGGCCCTATCATTATAAGGTTTTTATGAATCCATACAATAATGAAAGTGAGTATGTGGTGGAAGTAATGTACAAAAAACCATACAAAACGCCTTATCCCGATCCTTTTACAAAAATTCAAAAATCAATTTATCGCGATTTAATTTATTTGTTTATCAAAATCAGCGAAACTTTTCCAAAAAGTATTCCTTGGTTTATAAAACAATTAAAGACAACAATACTTCCTGCGGTAAATGAAGAAACAATCGGAACCCTTTACGAAACATTTTGGGATGCTGCCTATCAAGGTCCTGCCTTTGCATGTTCCATTGGAGTTGACAGCAAGGATTCCGTTAAGGCGTTTGAAGTTTTAAGCGCAATGACCAAAAACGAAGGACCAATTCCCGGTATTTTCGCAATGCGTTTTGTGAAACAATCAGACGCAACGCTTGCTTTTACAAAATTCCCCATTACGTGTATGCTTGAAATTGATGGAGTACTTTGGAAAAAATCTAAAAATCTTATGAGTCTAGAGGAATACTGCCGAAGAATTATTGAAGTGCTTCAACAAAACAATATTCCTTTTACTTTGCATTGGGGAAAAAATTCAGACTGGGGATTTTCCGGGCTGGCAGAACATATGTATGGAGAGAACATTAAAACCTGGAAAGAATACAGAAGCAGTTTGTTGTCCAGAGAAATGGCAAAGGTTTTTTCCAATGATTTTCTTGACATACTTAAATTATCAGATTTTGAGGAAGATACGCCTGAAGATTTGATTGCTTCAATAGTTTAAAAAATCTTTTCGGAATATTATTCCGATTTCCAAAGTAATTTCTGCGCAGTTCCGTGATCGCCCAACTGATAAACGCTTAGCGATGCAGCTTTAAACTGAATTGGTTTAAAAACATTTTCCGCCAAACTATCCAATAGTTTTGTTTGTGCTACGCCAAGACTAATGTGAGGATCAAAATTTCCAAAACTGTGCTTATCTATAAACTCTGGAACATAATTTACAGTAGATTCACTGATAGGGCTTTCATCCGGGTTTTGTATAAAGGAAATTTGCGAACCATTTTTCACAGTATAAGGTTGAATAAGTTCGATGATTTTTTCGTGAAGTTTCATTAAAAAATTGCTCTTTTCAACAGCAATCATTGCGAAGCTTTCTTCTTTGTCTTCGTAATAAAACAGGCTTTCTGCCTTTAGGGAATCCTTTTTAATTTTTTCAAAAAGCCCTTCAAACACATTATTTACTTCTAATGCATTAATAACATTCGTCAAATCTTCCTCTTTTATGAAACACTGCAGAAGCGTGATATGCGGCACATGGTTTTCATCAAGCTTTATGGTTTCGGGATTGTTTTGATTTATAAATGAATTTAGTTGAAGGGATTGTGCATAGATTTCTTCCGAAGGAATTAATAGCACATCAATCGCGATTATACTTTGCTTTTTTGGAGCACATGAAAAAATGCACAAACAAACGCCAATAGCAATTACAAATTTTTTCATCCGTAAAAATCTTTACTCTACAATCATTTTTATGGTTTGCGTTGAAAAACCGTTGTCCAATTTCAACAAATAAATTCCATTGGAAAGATTGTGGTCCCAAGTTAATTCCTTACTTGGGCTTGCCCATGTTTTTTGCATCAGTCTTTGACCGGTTATGCTGAAAACTGTGGTGGTTAATGTTTGTGATAAAGTATTGTTTGGAATTACAATGTTGATGCTTTTTTGAACTGGGTTTTGAGCTAAAATAAATTGATTTGAAAACTGATTTTCACCTAAAGAAAGTACTCCATCCCTAATTTCATCCAAAGCGAATTGAGCACTTGCAGCGGTTACGGTAACGTGTGGTTCGTTATCGTTTGGAATGTAAAAATTCACGAAAGGTGAATCATTCAAATTTGGTGTTGCAAACCAATCTGGATTGTCTATCGCCAAAGAACTCATAGTTGGAATGAAAGAATATAAGTCCTGCTGAAGTGCATTTATGAAATCAATAAGCACTTGGTTGCCACCGCCATCGCCAAGCGCATCGCTTATACTTCCCGTTCCGCCCGGAGCGCTGTCCACGCCTGCTGTATTGTTTGGCGACTGTGCGGTTGTTTGATATGTATTTATAGGAAAACCAAAAAAGTTTACGGTAACATCAGTAACCGTATTAGTCTGACTTGCAGCTGGGGTGAATTTTAACGCTACATCTACATCAGTCACCGCGTCAATTTCTAGGTTGGTATCGACAACTGTTATTCCGGGGTTGCCTGTTGTGGTTCCGTTTCCGGAGCCGTTTATCATGGTTACGTTTCTAACATTTGTAGGGAAACCTAAAGCATCCAACTCTGTCTGAAATTCATTTCTAAAACCTGGGGCGCCCAAAGGCAAAACTTTTGTTGGGTCTTGCTCATACGTTGAACCTGCCAAAAGATGCCCCAGTAAATGATCCACAAGCATTTCCTTAGCGGCTGGGGAATTCAATAATTGGTCAACAACTTGCTGTGCAGTGGCATCGCCAACTTGGTCTGCAAAATAGTTTATTAAATATTGAACGCTTATGGGAATATTGGCTCCGCGGTGTGGCGCATCAAAGGAAATGTAAAGACGCGTTTCGGAATCCAAACTGTTATCTTCCATATATGACAGGGCGTAGCGAGCAATTAGTCCTCCCATACTTGGGCCTAATACTACAAGTTCGTTATCGCCAACTTTATCCGCGTTTAATTGCTGAATTATTGCTATCAAAACCATTGCATTCCGCTGAATATAATCGCCGCCGCCGTCAATATCTTTTCCTCCCGTATTATAAAGAGGAGCGTTGAGAATTACAATATCAAAACCTTCGTCGCGAAGAATGTCTGCCATGTTTTGTCCATCAAAACTTAAGCTTGCATAAAGACCGGGAATATCACGGGAATCGCCAGGATCAAAACCATCTAGGACTATAATTGGTTTGTCCAGCACTCCATCTACATTGTCTAAATAGATTTCATATTCGCCTTGGCCGAAATAGGGTTGGGTTTCGTCATAACCTTGATATGGTATGTTTGCGGTGATGGTTTCAACCGCCATGCTTTCGGGATAAATTGCGTTTTCAGGGATATTTTGGAAACGTATTTGGGCGAAGGTGAATTGGGTGGTGGAGAGTAAAAGTAGGATGTAAAGTTTTTTCATTGGTAACTATTTTGTTTTAGCTGAGTAAGTTAATGAAATTCTGTAGATATTTTTCTTCCAATTAATATCATTCAAAATTAAAACTTCATAAACCACCGCATCAACTTCAATCGAAAAGGAGTATGCGGGTAATAACGGATGGAGGGGTCGAGCCAGGTAGGTTTGTCCATCACGCTTTTGTAATGTGTAAATGCTTTAAAACCTGCTTCGCCGTGATAATTGCCAATACCGCTGTGGCCCACGCCGCCGAAAGGCAGGTTTGAATTACTGATGTGCATCACGGTTTCATTAATGGCACCGCCACCAAAGGAGATTTCCTTTAAAATTTTCTTCTTTATTGAAGCGCTTTTTGTAAACAGATAGCAAGATAAGGGTTTGGGAAGGCTGTTTACTTTTGCTATGGCTTCTTCTATAGTTTCGTAGGTGAGAACGGGAAGGATTGGGCCGAAAATTTCTTCTTGCATCACAGCGTCTTCCATAGTCACGTGTTGCATTATGGTGGGCTGAATGTAGCGGGTTTCTTTATTGTTTTCTCCCCCAAAATATATTTTCTCTGGTACGAGCATCTTTATGAGGCGCTCAAAATTATCGTTGTTTATTATCTGGAGGTAGTTATTGTTCTCAAACGCAAAATGCTGATTTATGATTTCCTTCTTTGTCTGTTCCAGAAATTTTTGTTCGATGCTTTTATGAACCAAAACATAATCAGGTGCAATGCAAGTTTGGCCTGCATTTAAAAATTTTCCCCAAACCAATCGCTTCACCGAAACTTTTAGATTGCAACTTTCAGTAACAATTGCAGGACTTTTACCACCTAACTCTAAAGTTACGGGCGTGAGGTTTTCTGCGGCGGCCTTATAAACTATCTTGCCTACTTTGGTGCTACCGGTAAAAAATATTTTGTCGAATTTCTGCTTTAAAAGTTCTTGGGTCTCTTCTACTCCACCTTCAACTACCGTGAAAAAAGCTGGGTCAAAATTCTCCTTTACAATTTTCGCCATTGCGGCTGCTGTATGGGTGGGCAACTCGCTGGGTTTTAATATTACAGTATTTCCAGCAGCAATTGCTGCAATAACCGGAGCGAAGGAAAGTTGGTAGGGATAATTCCAAGCGCCAATAACCAAACAGACGCCCAAAGGTTCTGGAATGATGTAACTGGAAGCAGGGAAATTGAGGATGCCAGTGGAAACAGGTTTTATGCGCGACCACTTGAAAATATTGCTTCGGGCTTCTTTGATGTCTTTATACAGCAAGGAAAGCTCTGTGGTGTAATTATCAAACTCTGACTTTTTAAAATCTTTGTAAATGGCTTCGTGCAGAAGTGGTTCGTTTTCTTCTAATGCTGTTTGAAGTTTTTTTAGTTGCGCTTTTCTAAAGTGAAGGTTTTTTGTTGCGTGGGTGTTGAAAAAAGCCCTTTGTTTCTTGACTATTTGTTCCATGGAATCAATTTTCACTAAAAATACTTTTAATGAAATGGAATGTTCTTAAAAAAAAGAGAAATGTTCTTACTTATCTCGATTCAGAATCTTGTATTCTTCATAACACCCACTGATAGCATCGAGAATCTGAAGATCATTGGCGGTGCGGATGAAGTCTTTGGAAAAGCTGCATTTATTTAATATTTCATCAATATCTGCACGCTCTAGTTGGAGCACGGCCATTAGGGTTTCGCGGTCGTATTTGCTTTGTAGTAGGTTCCTTATTTCGTCATCTTCCTTCATTTGGCGGAGCTTTTTCATCTGTCTCGGACGTTTTCCGAAGACATTATAAAGGAAGTCGGCAGGATTAAATATGGAACTCAACACTTTACTTACGGCTCCCGGTTGATTGCTTCCGCCTTCGTATCCTGTGTTCAAACCTGAAATCCGGTAACGGTAATTGTCATAAACAGGAATCAATTTCGCATCAATTTCAACATAACCTGTTAGCTGAACAGGTTTAATTACCACTTCTTCCAAAGCGATGCCCAATTCGGTCATTTTCACTTTTATATCGCCAAACCGAAGCCAGTCATTGGTCACGCGAACACGGAGGGATTTAAAACCTAAATATGAAAAATAAAGGGTGTCATTTACCGCTGCCTTAATTGCAAACTCTCCCTTTTCATTGGTAGTTGTGCCAATTACTTGGTTAAGGTTCACGATGTTTACGTTTTCCAAAAGTTTGTCGTCTGCATCATTCATCACAGTTCCTTTAATGATGTTATTTTCTTGGGCAAAGGAGTTTGCTGCGATAAAAAGAAGGGCTATAAGTAGGATATATTTTTTCATACAGGATTTTAATATACGGAAAAATTTCACTGAGGCGAAACGTTTCTTTCTTTTTCAATTTTAGATTTCAATACTTCTTTAACCCCTCCAAACCATTCGTCTTTTAAAATACTTAAAACAATGCTGTCCCGTCTTCCTTTGGGCGCCGCGCAGTTGTTCCGCAATATTCCTTCCACGGTACAACCTATACTTTTCATCGCGGCAATGCTTCTTTCGTTATTTGCATCAGCCCTAAATTCTACGCGATCTACACCTATGTTTTCAAAAGCAAATTCAAGCATCAGCATTTTGCACTGTTTGTTTAGTCCGGTTCCCTGAAATTCCTTGCCGTACCAAGTGTAGCCCAATTGGACAGTATTGTGGTTTTTCTGAAAATCGTAAAAACGGGTACTGCCCGCAATTTGCTGGGTGCGCTTGTCGAAAACAATAAAGGGGTATGCCGTTTCTTCTTTTATTCCGCGCAAAGCGAAGTCTATGTAAACTTTTAAATTCTCCAAGCCATCGGCTGGTTGTAGGGAATATTTCCAAAGTTCTGGCTGCTGTTCAGAGAAATGCAAGAGTTTATCAATATCGTGATGGTGCAAGGGATTGAGCCGCACTGTGTCGTTTTCCAATATATGTTCCTGCAGAAAGTTGAAGGTTTGCATAGGCATTAAAAAATCACGGGCCTCTTTACAAAAGGCCCGTAAATATACTTATATAGACGTTAAAGTGATATTAAAGTTTAATCTTTTGAAAACGAAATTGAAATCAAAATCGAAATCGAGGGATTAGGGATTAGGGATTAGAAAATTCCAAATACACTTTTAAACCCTAAACTTCTAAACTCATCGACTTCTCAACTCATTAATCTTTTCTTCGGCGTCTGCCACCAGTACCTTTTGTCTCTGGGCGTTCACTGCCTCTGCGGCTTTTGCCTTTGAAAGCTGGTTTGTCGCTACTGCTAGAACCACCACTGCGTTTTTTAAAACTTCCTTTGCGTTCGCCACGGTCTCCACGGTTTCCACCTCTATCTCCACGGTCGTTTCTGTCGCCTCTTCTTTTGCCACGGTCACGTCCACCGCCACCGCCACCACTTCTTCCTTTGCTGCGGCCTGTGTCTTTGGAAATTTCGATATTGATTTGTCTTCCGTCAAGTTTAAAATCCTTGAAAATGCCCATCACCAATTCTTGGTGCGTAGTATCGGTATTGAAGAAAGAAAAACTGTCTTTTACGTCAACTTTATAAACATCATCTTTTCCTAATTGCAACAAATCGCGAAGAAAATCCTTCAGGCTCATCCAATCGAAATCGTCTTTATTTCCAATGTTAATAAAGTAACGCGTGCTGTCTTTTGCTTCTTCGTCAGAAAAATTGCGTTCCCCGCCAATGTTGAGATCTTTACTGTTTTTGTAGTAATTCAAGAAACGTGTAAATTCAACCGAGAATACTTTTTTGATTAATTCCTCTTTCGAAAAATCTGCCAATACCTCGTTTATATTCGGAAGATAAGCATCTATTTCGTGGTTTATTTTGGTGTCTTTAATGTTGTTTGCTAAGTGGAACATTTGCACTTCACAGATTTCCATTCCCGAAGGAATTTCCTTTGAAATGAATTTCTTTTGAATCATCTTTTCAATAGTGTGAATTTTTCGCACTTCACTTTTTGAAACGATAACCATAGAAATACCCGTTTTACCTGCACGTCCGGTACGGCCGCTTCGGTGGGTGTAGGTTTCAATTTCGTCTGGCAATTGGTAGTTTATTACGTGGGTAATATCGTCCACATCAATTCCACGTGCGGCAACATCAGTTGCAACTAGCATTTGGATTTGGCGCGCACGGAAGGACTTCATCACCAAATCACGTTGGTTTTGGCTTAAATCTCCGTGAAGCGCTGCTGCGTTGTAACCGTCTTCGATTAATTGTTCCGCAACTTTTTGGGTATCGCGTTTTGTTCGGCAAAAAACTACTGAGAATATTTCTGGGTTTGCATCAGCTAAACGCTTCAACGCATTGTAACGATCACGTGCGTTTACTAAATAATATTCGTGTGAAACTTGATCTGAACCTACGTTTTTTGTTCCCACAGTGATTTCAACTGGGGTATGCATAAACTTTTTAGCGATGGTAGAAACTTCTTTCGGCATCGTTGCACTAAAAAGCCAAGTGCTTTTCTCTTTTGGCGAGTGTGAAAGAATTTCGGTGATGTCTTCATAAAAGCCCATGTTGAGCATTTCATCGGCTTCATCAAGCACGCAATATTCTATCTTTGAAATATCAATCAACCCACGACCGATCATATCTTTCATACGGCCTGGCGTTGCAACAATAATCTGAGAACCTTTTTTAATCTGTCGTGCTTGGTCTGTAATACTCGCACCACCATAAACTGCGGTCACGTTTAGCCCTGGCATATACTTGCCGTAAGCAATCATTTCGTTTGTGATTTGAAGGCAAAGTTCGCGCGTTGGCGAAAGAATAAGACCTTGCGTTGTACGACTCTTAACGTCAATTTTTTGCAACATCGGGAAACCAAATGCTGCGGTTTTACCAGTTCCTGTCTGCGCTAAGGAAACCATATCGGTTTCGCGCTCTAAAAGGATTGGGATTGCTTTTTCTTGTACTTCCGAAGGAGTTTCAAAACCCATGTCGGCGATGGCTTTTAGAAGATTTTCTTCCAAGCCGAGTGCTTTAAATGCTGTCATTTTATGTAATAAAGTTTTTATATGTGTGCTAATGGGAAGCTACTGGACATATAAAAAACGGACAGCTTCACTCTAACACTCCTCACCCTGAGGATTTTTCTTGAAAACCAAAGGTTATTTACAATTGATTTTTCAAGGGCGCAAAAGTAACTTAAAGTTTTCAGTATTCAGTTACAGTTGGCAGTTTTTTTTGATATACTGAAAACTGGTACTACATACCGCAACTTATTTAGAAAGATAATCAATCAATTGGCGCATTGCTTTTCCGCGGTGGCCAATTTCACTTTTTTGCTGAAGTGTCATTTCCGCAAAAGTTTTGTTGAAGCCATTTGGTTGGAAAATTGGGTCGTAGCCAAAGCCTGAGTCGCCGCGGAGTTCTTTAATTATTTCACCCTCGCAAATTCCGAGAAACATAATTTCTTCGTGTTCCATATTTAGCGCAATTGCTGTTTTGAAACGCGCACTCCTATCATCTTTTTCTTTAAGATTTTTTAGCAATTTTTGAATGTTTGCATTTGAATCGTGCGAAACTCCAGCATATCGGGCGCTGTAAACGCCCGGTTCATTGTTAAGGGATTTTACTTCCAAACCCGTATCGTCTGCAAAGCAATCTAAGTTATAATTATCGCGAACGTAGTTTGCTTTTAAAATTGCGTTGCCCTCAATGGTATCTGCAGTTTCTTCAATGTCTTCATTGCAGCCGATATCGTCTAGACTAAGTAATTCAATGTGATGCGGGAGCATTGCTTTTACTTCTGTGAATTTATTTTTATTGTGGGTGGCAAAGACGAGTTTCATTTTGATTTACGATTTACGATTTTTGAATATTGAACTTTTTATTTGGAATTTGGAATTTGAGATTTGGAATTTTCAAGATAATACCTCTCAATAATCTCATCCGAAGCTTTAATCGTTTTCTTCAACCACTGCATTTCAATCTCAAGTTTTTCTGTTTCGGAAAGTTGCCAAGCTACATCACTCTGTTTCATTTTTGAAACCACACTTTGCAAAATAATCGCTGCGGAAACTGAAATATTCAAACTCTCCGTAAACCCGTACATTGGAATTTTCAAAAAGCCATCGGCCGAATTCATAACTACATCACTCAAACCATCGCTCTCTTTTCCGAAGAAAAAAGCACTTTTTTTCGAAACATCAAAATCGTGGAGCATTTTGGAATTATCGTGTGGAGTGGTCGCAATTATTTGGTAACCAGATTTTTTCAAAGTTGAAATACAATCTTTTATGGAACTGTATCTTTTAAAATCAACCCATTTTTGTGCGCCCATCGCAATTTCCTTGTCTATTCGCTTGCTCACCTTCTCCTCCACCACATGCAAATCCTGAATCCCAAAAACATCGCAAGTTCGCATAACGGCGCTTGTATTGTGAAGTTGGTAAACGTCTTCGGTAACAACTGTGAAATGTCGCGTACGTTCAGAAAGTACTTTTTGGAAACGGTTATTTCTTTGTTCCGTTAGGTACGTTTGGAGGTATTTTAATAATGCTAAATCCAAGTTGAAAAAGTTACTGAGTTAATGAGTTATTTGTGATATTTCGCTAAGATAAAAGTTCTTGGTTTAATTGCCTCTTTCAAAAAACCACAATTTTAAATAACTTAGTAACCCAATAACCATAAAATGAAAATAGCGGTATTAACAGGAGCTGGAGTTAGCGCAGAAAGCGGAATAAAAACGTTTAGGGACAGCGATGGTCTTTGGGAAGGCCACGATGTGATGGAAGTTGCCTCGCCCGAAGGTTTTCAACGCAATCCTGCTGTGGTATTGGATTTTTACAACCAACGCCGAAGACAACTTTTAACTGTTCAACCAAATGCAGCGCATATTGCATTGGCCAAACTTGAGAAAAATCACGAGATAACAATCATCACCCAAAACGTTGACGATCTGCACGAACGCTCGGGAAGCACTAATGTTATCCACCTTCACGGAGAACTTTTAAAAGTGAGAAGCACTTTTGATGAAGACTTGGTTTTGGACTGGAAAAAGGATTTAAATTTAGGCGATTTCTGCGAACACAACCATCAACTGCGCCCACATATTGTTTGGTTTGGCGAGATGGTTCCTATGATAGAAGTTGCAGTGGAAGTTGTAGAAAAGGCAGACGCAATTATAATTGTTGGAACTTCAATGCAAGTTTATCCCGCAGCGGGTTTGGTGCAATATGCAAAGAGTGATGCACACATTTATTTTGTAGACCCCAAACCTTCCATTTCAGAGAACAAAAGAATAACTGTTTTTGCTGAAAATGCATCCACAGGAATTCCAAAGGTTCTTGAACTTTTAAAATAATGAATTATGCTTCCCGAAGATTTAAAAGAAAAATTGATGGAGGTTGACAGCAGTAAAAAAAAGAGACAGGAGGCTGCTTCTTGGATTGTTAAAAAACCCCATTATGTGCGCGAAACCCTTCAGTGGTGT
>Ga0209344_10004320_pt1 | contig 13119 bp, 8 predicted proteins | sample Cruoilmetagenom6_FD_187293 | JGI IMG/M metagenome (GOLD analysis project Ga0209344, IMG submission 187293) | Oil polluted marine microbial communities from Coal Oil Point, Santa Barbara, California, USA - Santa Barbara Oil Seep Sample 6 (SPAdes)... | ecosystem: Environmental > Aquatic > Marine >...
TTGGTTTACATCTGCTCTGATGGTTATTGGACAAGATTCAGTTTGACAAGTTCCTTCACAGTAGTTACAGCCATTAGCTTCACATTCTGTTTGATTGTTGTAGTTGGAGCAGGGGGTGGCGTCTCCAACCTGCCAACCGTGAGTACCAAGATAAGCAGAATAAGCTGGAGTCAAGTTTCCTGCGGAATCTACGATATTGTCAGCTACTACACCTTCCAGGTTATCAACAATTTCAAAATTGACTGTGTCCGCATAGGGCGAATAACGAAATTGTTGATGATGTCTGTTGTAATCTGTGCTACTTACATCGCCAGAATCTACACGACTATTAACAACGACATTGTTTTCCCATCCTATAGAATAACCACTCAAAATGTTCCGTTGATATATGGATGTAACGATCGTATTACGGTATACATGCGCATCTATTACAGATCCACCACTGCCACTACCATAAATTGACCAAGGTCCATTGACAAGATAATTAAAGGAAAAATCTATATGATACGAATCATATGTGGGTCTGATTTGATATCCGAAATAAATAACATTCCCACTTACCGCTCCGTGAAATTCGTTATGCCTTATGGTTGAATAATCTGAATCATGTTTATCATGCACCCCGATTGATTTAAAATTATAAAATTTGTTTCCATCAATAATCCATCCACGAGTTGAATACATTTTAATCATTGAATATCCAAGTTCATCAGCAGGATGATTTCCATTTAAACCCATTATATTATCCAAAATATACCAATTATTATGATATTGAATATCCGCTGTATTAATATATCCTTGATTTGAATCTGAGCCTGAAACATCAAATGATCTAAATTCACAGTTATATATTGTAACTGTATCAGCTTCTAAATAAGCAGAAATACCATAAGACCATATTCTGTCAAAAATTAATCCAGCAAAAGTGACATCTGTATTCATTGGGCAAAAGTGATAACTTAAAATATTAGGTTCAATATATGCTCCCGTATACTCTTCGTCTATTATTACAACCTCCCCAGGGTAAGCCAAATATGACAGCGGATGAGTACTAAGAATGCCAACCCTCGCAGATTCTTGGCGATCAGATGTTTGCCCTGAATGCGGTAAACAATATGTACCAGCCCTATAATAAAGTATTTTTCCCATGTTGTTATTACTCCAAAAATCCTCCATATTATTATACGGCTGGGTTATCGATCCAGTTTCTACGCCAATATAAGAACTGTCAATAAAAATAAAACGATTCATTGAATCAGTTACTGTTACGAAATAAGTCGCAGTATCTGTTGAGCCTTCAGAATCTGTTACATTAACTGTTACATTACCACTTTCTTGTGGGTCAGTCCATTTAACTACACCTGAATTAGCATCAATAACCATCCCTGCTGGAGCTGATGTTAATTCATAGGTATACGGAAATGTTCCTCCACGAATAGCTACTCTAATATTATATTCTATGCCCGGATAAGCGTAGTAAATTCTGTTCTCGGCAGAGTATTCTTTCAAATTAGCAATTTCCAGAGGATAATAAGCAGCATTTGAAACAGAAGTAAAGCTAATTGCAATCAATGAAAATATTAAATACTTCATAGTTTTTTCATGCCCTGTATAAATAGATTTTAATAGGGTAAATCCTGTTAAATCTTTTTTATTTAACTTGGGGGTTTTTTCTTTTTTCATATTTTTTGTTTAGTTTTTTTGTTGGTTATAATTTTTGATATGTTTTTTATTTACGCAGTGAAATAATCTTTGTGTAACACTATTTTCCGATCGCGGAATAATGATATGGATTGTTTTTTATTTATAATATTCTATATTTCAAAAATAGATGTATCTGTAGATGTATCTATTTTAAAATCAATTTATAATGCATTTTCAATTTCTTTTTTTAAAATATTCTTAATATTTTTTCCTAGTTTTTTTACGAACAAATGATCAGCAATAAAATTTTCTAAATCTAGAACAATACTTCGCTCATCAATTTTATTAATTATTTCCAATAATTTTTTTCTTAATTCCTTCTTATTTTTAATTTCAATGCAATCCAAATTTGGCTCAACACCTTTTTGCAAATACCACATTAAATCAAAATAATCCCGACCCTTAACGCTAATTAAAGTAGTTCCTTTTTTACTGGTTTTTACCCATTGACGATATAAAACAGCCCGAATTTTTGTTGACATCAAAGTTGGTAAATCAAAAGTCTTAATCAAAACAGATTGATTAAATCTAAATAATGGTTTAATCTCCGTTTTATATTTTTTACAAAAATTAAACCCACTAAAAACCTCTACCTTCAAAAAAAGTAAATTGGATTGGCTTTTACTAGCTAAATTCAATTCTTTAAGAACTGGAAATTTTAAATAAATCCTAAATTTTTGCGTTTTTATTTTTATCAATAAATCAACTTCTTCTTTAAAAAACTTTCTCAAATCATTTGCCAGATTGACAATTTTTATTTTTTTAGAAATATCAACAAAATCAAGATCTTCTGACAATCGTGGTAATTCATAACATTGAGCTAAAGCGGAACCACCATAAAATACTAACTCGCTATATTCTGCATTAGAATAAATATATCTCAAAACTATTACTTGCAAATAATCTTTTAGTAAATTTCGTTTATACAAATCTGTAGCTTCTGGATTGTTGTCAATAATATTTTTTAATTCTACAATCAATTTATTCATAAATTTTTTAAAATTTTTCGCATTTTTTTAGAATCCTCAATTTCAATATATTTTTTTAATTCTTGCCAATCTTTTTGTTTCAAGTTTTCTAAATTTAAACGCAATTCTTTTATTTGTTCTAACGAATTGAGAATATTTTTACGAAAATATAGAAAATCAAACAAGGATTTTGCTAAACTGGCTTCCGCAATTAAAAAATCATCTTTTTGATTACTTTTAAATCCAACAAACAATTCTTTTTTGATGTGATAATATTTAAAATTTCCAAATTTATTGAAAAGCTTTTTAGTTTTTTTGCTAGATACTAATGTAAAAGCATTAACTAACTCTGAAAGAATTCCGTATTTTTGCAAGACATATTCCCCACTTAAATAACTAGGTTGATAAATTATATTTGCTATAAATTCTAGATATTCACTAAATAAATTTTTTCTTTTTATTTCTTCCAAATATATATTGTGAACATAAATGCCTCGTTTGATAGCAATTATTTTATTTTGTTTTTTTAAACGATATAGTAATCTTTTTAGGTAATCTCTATCTTTATCGATTGAAATTAAATTATTGATGGTAAAATATGGCAATGGTTCAATCGCTTTGATAATTTCTTTGGAACGATTTTTTAAAATTTTTTTCATAAAATTATCAAGTAAAACTCGTTTCTATTAGTATACCTATATTGTATACCTATGGAAATAAACTGTCAAATGAAGAGCAATCAATAAATCATTTAAAAAAATTATTGATAATTTTATAATTCAAAATTAACAGTGTACTCTCTATTTTCTACTTTTCACTTTACAGACTTTATGACTTTACAGACTTTGAGAAGTCCCTATTCTCATTTTGTTTTAATTCTATCATTTTTTGTATTGATGATCTAACTTAATTTTGTCTAATAAATTTTAATACAAAAAACCAAATAAATATAATGGGATTTTTCCTTTACTGGCTATCTCAAAATCATCACTCAAAAGTAAGGTTACTTATGCTTTATTGCCAAATCCAAAAAATACTAAAGAAAATATTTCTATTATCGTGATAAGGATTAGTTTAATTTGTATCGTTACTTTAACTAACGGGATAAAATTTCTTAACAGGAAAATTTCATTTTTCATTTTTTTCATATTTTTTTAATTACAAAATCACCTTAATGTCTACTGCCAACAGCTTACCTTTCTTATCTATCAATAACGGATTTATATCAATTTCTTTAATTTCTTTTTGATCTTTAGCTAAAAGTGCAAAATTAAATAACAAATCAGTTAATTCTTCAATATCGCCCACTTTTTTTCCTCTAGTTTTTTTGAATAAAAATCCTATTTTACTATTTTCTATATTGCGTTTTATTTCATTTTTTGAAAGTGGCAATAATAAAAAATCTACCATTTTAAAAACTTCTGTATAAATTCCTCCTAAACCGTAAACTAGCACTGCTCCAAAAATAGGGTCTCTTTTTAAGCCTAAGATTAATTCAGCCTCATATTCAATCATTGGCTGAATAATCACATTTTCCCTAGAAAAATTATTTCTAATTTTTTTAAGCGACTCATCCAACTCATCCATATTTTTAATTCCCAAAATAAGTCCTTGCTTATCCGTTTTATGTAAAACTTTATCACTATCAACTTTCAAGACTATTGGAAAATCTATTTCTGAATGAATTTTTTCATTAGGAGCTAAGTTTATAAAATTTACAACTGGAATACCATATTTTTTCATTACTTCGCCAGCCTCACCAAACAAAAGAATTTTTCTATTATTTTTCTTAACACTACTAACAATTTGTGAAACAAATTCTTTATCTTGATTTTTATCTAACACATTGTCAAAGTCAGTTTTCATTTTTGAATTATTTTTTTCATAATTCATAACTTGTAACTCATAACTCCTGTTTAGTGCATCCACAGCATCTTTAGGAAAAGAAAAATTAGGAATATTATTTTTATTTAAAATTTCCAAGGCTTTTTTTATTTTTTCTCCACCGATAAAAACTGGAATGATATTTTTTAGAGACTTTTTGGAAAAATTAACAATGACTTCAGCGATTTTTTCTGTCGGAGTTTGGTCTTGAGCGGTCATTAAACAAATTATATTTCCAATATCTTCATTGTCTAAAACTTCCAATATTTTTTGATACCGAATATCACTAGCATCACCAAGTAAATCAATTGGATTTTCCACAGATGATTCTGGTGGCAACAGTATGCGAAATTGTTTTTTAGTTTTCTTTGAAAATTCTGCTAATTTCACAGATTTATTCTGAAAATTATCCGTTGCTAAAACTCCTGGACCTCCTGCGTTGGTAACTATAACTGTTTTAGGATTATTAACTAAATTAAAATTAGAAAATAATTTTATAAGAATAAAAAATTCTTCTAAATTTTTGGCTCGAATAATTCTAGCCTTAGAAAAAGCCGTATCTACTATTTTATCACTTCCCACAAGAGAGCCAGTATGTGAAGTAATAGCTTTTTGAGATTTTTCACTTTTCCCTGCTTTTAAAATAATGATTGGTTTTTTCTGAGAAACTTTTTGAGCAATTTTAATAAATTTTTTTCCATTTTTAATTCCTTCTAAGTACATTGCAATGACTTTTACGCTGTCATCATTACCCAGATATTTAATCATTGCTATTTCATCAATTTGCATTTTATTTCCAATAGAAATAATATGAGAAAATTTAATATTTTCTTTTTTAGCTATATCCATAATTGCCACTGCTAAAGCTCCAGACTGAGAGACAAAAGCTACACAACCATCCTTCGGCAAACCTCCCGCAAAGGATGCATTTAATTTTATTTTTGGAACAATTAATCCAAGACAATTTGGTCCTAAAATATTGACTTTATTTTTTTTAGAAATTTTTAAAAGAGCATCCTCTCTTTTTTGTCCTTTTTTTCCTGTTTCTGCAAATCCAGCTGAAATCACAATAAAATTTTTAACATTTTTTGCATCATCAACTATTGTATCAACAAATTTTGCTGGGATAATAATAATTGCCAAATCTATCTCTTTTTTTATATCACTCAAAGAAGCGTAGCATTTTTTTTCAAATAATTTTTCGTATTTTGGATTAACAAAAAAAACTTCGCCCTGAAATCCCAATTCTAAAATATTCTTGGCTATGCTATTTCCAATTTTCCCTTTCGTTTCACTAGCCCCAACTATGGCAATTAATTTTGGATTAAATAAATTTTCTAAATTATTTTTCATATTTTATTTTTCTTTTGAGAACAATCCTATTATATCCCAAGCCCCTATTTTTCGCAAAAAATAAATTCAAAAATTCAACTATTCACCTTCATCCAATCATTAATATCATCTCGGAAAGTGTATTTTTCATTACGAGTTTGCGAGTGATAGAAAAATAACTTATCCGTGATTTAGATTATTGCTTTTCTCTGGATCACGGATAGACAAATTTTATCCAATCCCCCGCCCCTCGCGAGGGGCGGGGTCATTGGTAAAATTCTGTCTTCCGAGATGACATAACAATTATAGAACTGGGAAAAGATGAATAGTTACCTAAATTCAAAATCTATTGCTATTTTATTTATTCTGTGTTATAAATATAAGTAGTTCGTCAGCTAATTTAATGTAGTCAATTCAACTCAATCAATTTTTTTAAGGAGGGCAAATGAAAAAAATAAAAACAGAGAGAAAAGGAAGAAGATGCGTTATTTGTGGACATATATTATCCGTATATAATGAGAAAAATATTTGCTTTCACCACCAAGAAATCATTAAAGATCCCTATCTTCCTTCTTATTGTACAAAATTTATTCCTCACGAAGAATTATTCAATGTTACTCGTTTTTCTACTCATGCTGTTTACCTTTTCACTACATAAATAATATCAACCGACCTCACGATTTTCTGTATAATCGCTATACAGGAAATCGTTTTTTTATTTCTTACTAAGTTATGTTAGAATGTTAATAGACCCGTCGTCGACGGGTCGACGACGGGTCTATTGCAAAACAAGTTTAAAAAATAATTTTTAAGTCTAGATGGGAACTATTCCCAAATCTAATATTATGCAAGAAAAAATATTCAAAGCTTATGATATTCGTGGAATTTATCCAACAGAAATTGACGCAGATGTTGTATATAAAATTGGACGAGCCACTGTCAAAGAATTAAACGCTAAAAAAATAGCTATCGGACGAGATGCTCGAGAGTCTGGATCAGAACTTTTGGAATCTCTTATAAAAGGAGTAACCGATGAGGGTTGTGATGTTATTAATTTAGATTTAATTACCACTCCCATGCTTTATTTTACATCTCATCATCTTAATGTTGATGGTGCTATGGCGGTTACTGCCTCACACAATCCAGCAGAATATAATGGTATTAAAATTTGCCGAAAAAATGCAGTTCCTGTTGGTGAACGCTCTGGAATGTTAATCATTAAAAATTTAGTTATTAAGAATGAATTTGTTGAAAGCAAAGAAAAAGGGAAAGTTGAAAAGCATGATATTAAGCCAGCTTATTATAAATATTTTTCAAAATTTGCCAATTTTGGTAATAAAAAATTTAAAATTGTTATTGATTGTGCTAACACGATGGGAGTTCTTGAACTTCCTCTTTATGAACAATTTTCAGAAAATTTTGAAATTACCAAACTATATTGTGATCTTGATAATGCCTACAATGCTCACGAAGCTAATCCTTTAAATACTGAAACACTAAAGGAACTTCAAAAAAAAGTGATTTCTGAAAAAGCTGATTTAGGAATTGCTTATGATGGTGATGCTGACCGAGTTGGGTTCATAGATGAAAATGGAAAAATTATTCCAATGGATTTGGTTACTGGAATGATTGCTAAAGTTATTCTTGAAAATAATTCTGGTGCCACGATATTATACGACCTTCGTTCATCTCAAGCGGTCAAGGAAGTCATCGAAGAAAATGGTGGAATTGCTCACGAATGTCAAGTGGGACATTCTTTTATAAAAAAACAAATGGTTGACGAAAAGGCTTTATTTGCTGGAGAATTATCTGGTCATTATTATTTTCAAGCTAATAAAAATGGTGAAGTAAGTACTTTGGCAGTTTTCACTTTATTAAATTTAATGGCAGAAACTGGAAGAAAAATTTCAGAACTAGTTTCTAATTTACAACGATATTTTCATAGTGGCGAAATAAATTTAGAAGTTAAAGATAAAGACACTGCTCTAAAAAGATTAAAAGAAAAATATTCTAATGGTTTATCTGCCGACAAAACAGGAGAACTTTCAGAACTTGATGGAATTAAAATAAGTTTTTGGAATAATAAAAAAAACTCTCGCTGGTGGTTTAATGTTCGGGCTTCCAACACTGAACCAGTCCTTCGCCTCAACCTCGAAGCTGATAATGAAAACTTAATGAGAGAGAAACAAAATGAACTTTTGGAAATAATTAGAAAATGAAAACTACCGGCGATGCCGGTAGTTTCTATCCTGCAGGTTTCACCTGCTTATGAATTGTTTGGAAATGGAAGCTTTTGTCTGAATATTTGGTGATGCTGTTGATTTCTTACATACATTCTGACTGCATATTCATTGAGTCCTGTGGTAGTTACATAATATCCCCTGTTCCATAAGGTTCCTTTTGGTATTTTATTTGTTTTCTTTTTTATCCAAGCACTTGACTTGCCTTTGAGTATATTGGCAGCATAAGATACTGAATATTTTGGAGGTATGGTTATATATAGATGAATGTGGTCATCTCCAATGTGCCATTCGTGAATCTTAAAACTTTTCCATTTTGATATTTGCTTGAATATTCTTTTTAATTCTTGTTTAATGTAAGTATCTGCTAATACTTTTTCTCTGTACTTGGGAGTACAGACAAAATGATATTGACAGGTGTATGTGCAATGGCTTAATTGATATACTCGTCTGTTGCCCATCTTAAAAACACCTCCTTTCTAGACCTTAAAGTGAGGTGTTTTTATTATAGTGACAAAGCCTTACAGTTCAAACGCACACACCAGCTAAAGCTGGTGGTTTTTTATTTTAATAAAAATCTGGAATGAATCTATGATTCACTCCAGATTAAAAATCCACACCTATATTTAGAGCTATCTTTTCTCTCTCTTTTCTAAGCTCATTCAATAAATCAAGATATTTTTTATGAAGTATTGTTTCGCCAGTAGAAATTTCATGAAAATGATCATTGATTTCTCTCATCAATGCACAATTTCCATGAAGAACATTATACGGAATATAATCAAGCATATCTCCAGCCACTCCCAACATTCCTCTTATTCTCCTTTTAATTTTTCGAGGCGTCAATACTCGCCCCCCATATTCAATTCCAACACCGAAAAATTGGAATGTTTTTTGTTTTTTCAAATCAAAAACCAGGCTTTTCCCGTGATTAACTCTAAGATTAGCATCTGCAATAATCGATCTTATTTTCTTTCTCTTCTTTTTTCCAATTATATCATCAGAAGAAAAGATTAGATCATCAACAAAACGAGTATAAGTAACTTGATATTTCTTGCATACCTTAACTAAAGGCAAATCTAATTTATAAAAAGCATACAGATCTGCTAAAAAAGGAGATGCATTGGCACCAATAACCAATCCACCATCTGAATGAAAAAAATATTTCTGAAGAAACAAATAAATTTCTTCTTTTGTTTGTTTCCATCCATCTGGATTAAGTCGCCAAATAATATTTGTCATTTCTTGACAAGAAATACTATCAAAAAAATGACGAATATCTGTTCTGTAAAAAAAACGATTAAATCTATGCTTAGTTACACAGTTTAACCGATTTTTGTAATGTTGATTGCTAAAAACATATTCTCCACCTGTTTTGAATATAAATTCACAAACCGCTTTAATAAAAAATCTATGAATTTTTGTCATTTTTTCATTTGGACGAAAAAATACTCGTCCTTCGACTTCTATTTTATCAAAGCATGGCATAACTTTTCCTCCTTGAATATGAAAAAATTTTTAATGAACTATACTTAACGATTCTACATGAATCGATATTTTCCCCTGCAGAAATTGCGACGGTGACCTTGCTCTGCAGGAAATTTCAATGCATTATCCTTATGATGGGCATTGGGGGAGATTCCTTAACAGGAATTCCCTACTTGTCAGTTCCTGACAAGTCTTGCAGAACAAGACCACCTATAAGGAATTACATAAATAGTATATAAAAATTATATAAAAGTCAACAAAAACAAAATGAACTTTTGGAAATAATTAGAAAATAATTTTAAATTTCTAAAAATAAAAAACAGTCTGATTTAATTAGACTGTTTTTAGTTTTATAAATTAGACTTCTTGCAAAATTTCTAGTTTATTCCTTCCTCTTTACTTGAACTCTTTTATTTTCTGAAAGTTGTTGTTTTCGTAAACGAACATTTTTAGGAGTAATTTCTAAATATTCATCTCCAGACATAATTTCTAAACCTTTTTCAATAGTAACTTCAATCGGTGGCACAAGATTTATCGCATCATCACTTCCACTGGCTCTCATGTTGGTAAGATGTTTTCCTTTTATCGGATTAACCGTCATTTCATCTCCTTTAGAAGTATTTCCAACCACCTGACCTTCATAAACTTCTTGACTAGCTCCAATATAAAGGGCTCCTCGTTGCTGGAGATTAAATAATGAAAAACCTAAAGCTTTTCCATTTTCTCCAGAAATCATTGAACCAACTGCTCGTTTTTTAATTTCTCCAACAAAAGGACGAAACTCTATAAACCGACTAGACAAAATTCCCTCACCTTTAGTGTCCACAATAAATTCACTTCTATATCCCAAAGCTCCCCGAGTGGGTATTTCAAAAAGTATTCTTACTCCATCTGTTCCGTGCTTCATATCAGTCATCACTCCTTTTCTTTTCCCAAGTTTTTCAATAATCGCTCCAGAAAATTCTTCTGGAACTGTAATGGTCAATTCTTCAAAAGGTTCTTGTTTAATTCCGTCTATTTCTTTGGTAATTACTTGGGGCTGAGAAACTTGAACTTCAAATCCTTCTCTTCTCATATTTTCAAGCAAAACCGCAATGTGTAATTCTCCACGACCAAAAACTGTAAAATTATCCCCAGAAAAATCAACTTTTAACCCCACATTTATTTCTAATTCTTTCTTTAATCTCTCTCTAATTTGTTCTCTTGTTACAAATTCACCTTCTTTGCCAGCGAAAGGAGAATTATTCACAAGAAAATCCAAAGCAATAGTCGGCTCATCAACAGTTATTGCTGGAAGAGGTTCTGTATTTTCATTAACACAAATAGTTTCTCCAATATCTATATTTTCTACTCCCGCAATCATAACAATATCACCAGCTTGAGCTTCTTCTATTTCTTTTCTTTGAATTCCTTTAAATGAAAATATTTTAATAATTTTTGATTTTCGAGTTTCCCCTTTTGATGACTTAACAAAGACTGATCCTGTTTTCACTATACCATCATATATTCTAGCCACTGCTAATCTCCCTAAATAATCATCATAGGCTAATGAAAATGGTTGCAACCTTAAAGAAGCTTGAGTATTATTATCAGCCACTGGTACATGTTTAACTATTTTATCTAAAAGTGGAGTCATATCATTAGATTTATCTTCTGGTTTTTCCTTAGCAATCCCTTCTTTTGCAATACTATAAATAATTGGAAAATCTAATTGTTTATCATCCGCTCCTAACTCCATAAAAAGTTCAAAAATTTCATCTTCAACTTCTCCTAATCTAGCTGCTGGTTTATCTATTTTGTTTATAACCACTATTGGTTTATGCCCAAGTTCTAAGGATTTTTTCAACACAAAACGAGTTTGGGGCATTGGTCCTTCCTGTGCATCTACAACCAAAATAACTGAATCGATGGCTCTCAAAACTCGCTCAACTTCACTACCAAAATCAGCATGACCAGGTGTGTCCACTATATTTATTTTATTATCTTTATAAATTACAGCTGTATTTTTAGCGTAAATAGTAATTCCTCTTTCCTTCTCTAAATCATCACTATCCATACTAGCATCTTCGCCAGCTACGCCAGTTTGTTTCATAATTGCATCTGTAATTGTTGTTTTACCATGATCAACATGAGCGATAATGGCAATATTTCTAATGTCCATATTGAAAAAACTTAAATCGTAAAAAATAAAAACTGCCATACTTCCTCAGCAGTCCCCAATAGTATAATAACTTTTTTAAATTAAGTCAATAAAATAACCTCACATTTAAATCTGAACTGTCTCACTTTAAAAAATAGAAAAGCGGATTTTTAAAATTTTAAAAACAAAAACACTCATGGTATAAATAGTTTTGAATAACTAATTATTAACCACAAGTGTTTATGTACAAACAGTTTAACAAAGATTTAAAAAAAGAAATAGCTGTTTTAAAGATTTTTACAAAACCAATAGTATCTTCAAACATTATGATCAAATGAATTTGATTAAGCATAAAAACGAAAGAGAACAACTCAACTCCTTTATTCTCTCTGTAATATTGTAAAAAATCAGCCAGAATATTCCCAACGATCATGTCTCGAAAATATAAAACCAGTTTTGTACCATTAAAGCTAGAAAGAAGATTTCAAAATAATTATCTTTGAAGGAACTATTTTCAAACTTCAAAGTTCTCTTTTTTTGTATTATTAAAGTATAAACTTTTTACCCCCATTCAATCTTTTCTCTAGTCCCTTTTGGTAAGATTAATCTACCTGCTCTTTCCGCTTTCTCATAAAAAGCATTGTTAATTTCTTGGTCTTCATCTAATAGATCAGTGAAATTTAATTTTGTTAAATAAATTATTCGCACATCTGTTAAGTGTTTAGCTGAAAATGTTGTGGCATTTTTAGCACTTAAATGTCCTCCAACTGTTTGTAAAGCATTGATTGAGAATGTTGTGGCACCCATAGCATACAAATATCCTCCAACTGTTTGTAAAGCATCGGCTGAGAATGTTTCGACACTTCCAGCACTTAAAAATCCTCCAACTGTTTGCAAAGCATCGGCTGAGAATGTTTCGGCATTTCCAGCATCCAAATATCCTCCAACTGTTTGCAAAGCATCGGCTGAGAATGTTTCGGCATTTCCAGCATTCAAATATCCTCCAACTGTTTGCAAAGCATCGGCTGAGAATGTTTCGGCATTTCCAGCATTCAAATATCCTCCAACTGTTTGTAAGGCATCAGCTGAGAATGTTCTGGCACTCCAAACATCCAAACTCCCTCCAACTGTTTGCAAGGCATCGGCTGAGAATGTTTCGGCATTTCTAGCATACAAATGTCCTCCAACTGTTTGTAGAGCATCAGCTGAGAATGTTTTGGCATTTTCAGCATTCAGATCTCCTCCAACTGTTTGTAATTTCTCATAATTTACATTTGTTGATTTATCTATAATAGAACCTTTCCAATTTATAATTCTATTTTTATACTCTTGTTTGATATTTGTTAGATCAATTTCAATATTT
>Ga0209344_10004321_pt1 | contig 13118 bp, 15 predicted proteins | sample Cruoilmetagenom6_FD_187293 | JGI IMG/M metagenome (GOLD analysis project Ga0209344, IMG submission 187293) | Oil polluted marine microbial communities from Coal Oil Point, Santa Barbara, California, USA - Santa Barbara Oil Seep Sample 6 (SPAdes)... | ecosystem: Environmental > Aquatic > Marine...
GATCTGACCTTCCCCGAAGGCGGCGTGCGTATTGGTGCCGGCACCGGCAACATGGCTTGCGCATGCTGGGGCGGTGGTGACGGCGCAGGCGGCGGTGCTCCTTTGATGAACACACCCAGCTTCAACAGCCGCGCAACCGCGCAAATGGCAATGAAGGCGCTTTTGAAAATAATGCCTGACATGGACGTGGCTGATATGCACGACCGCGTTGTCAAAGGCGACTTTGATACCGGCAAGCACCTGCGTGATTACCCAACCGAAAAGCTTGAAGGCAAACGGATGGGTGTGATCGGTTATGGCAACATCGGCCGCGAAGTGGCCAAGCTGGGCAAAGCGTTTGGAATGACTGTTGCAATCTATGCACGGGAAAACCATCGCAAGTGGATCGAATCCGAAGGCTTTGATTTCGCTGCAACACCGGAAGAGGCCGCTGCAGGCGCCGACGTTCTGTCCCCCCACACGGGTTTAGGTGCCAAGGGTGCGGATGGCGTGTTTGCAAACGCTGGTCTGGTTGGTGCGTCTGTTCTGAATGCGCTGAACGATGGTGCGGTTATTGTGAACTATGACCGCGGTGAAGTTGTCGATGCGGACGCGTTGCACGCAGCCATGGCAAGCGGCAAAGTGCGCTACGCAGCAATTGACGCCGACCTGTTTGTCGCTGACGATGGCAGCCTGTTTGGTCCAATGGTGCCTTACCGTCCATTGATCGAAGCATTCCCGGGACGTTTGGAACTGTTGCCACACGCGGCAGCAGACACAGAACACACGTCACGTGTTGATGGTGCCAAACAAGCGGTAGATCAAATCCTGTCAGCCATCCGGTATCGCACAGTGATCAATTGCAAAGGTGACGTGCCTGAAGGCTACACAAGTGGTGGCGCACAAACAGTTCCGGGTGTTGGCAAGGTCTCGACCTCTGTTCTGGCAACGGCAGCGGCGGATAGCGAGGCGCTCGCGCGTCTGCGGGATGCGTCCGAAACGCTGGCATCGATCTGGGGTGCAATCCAGACCACGCAAGATCCTGCGCGTCGTGCAGAACTTATCGCTCAACATGGAGAGGCTCTCACACTTGCGGCCAATACGTTACGCCGTGACAGCGACGCATTGGGTCTTAATGGCGGCTTTGCATAAGCCCCGTCTGAAATCAGTTTGATATCTGTGCGATTTTACAAAACGCGTTTCGGTCTATTCCTGAACAGGGATGACCGAAACGCGAAAACCTCAACACTCAAAATCGCATTGGTTAGCTGAGTTCAAAGCTACGGATTTTCTGGATCAAAGTTCGCAAGCTTTGGCAAGCCATCCGCTATCTCCTGAAAATCGGCAATTTCATCTACAAATATGTGCCGTTCAATCGTTACTCCGGATGGCTGATTCAGACTGCCGATGGTGATATGCAAATCGCCATTATCGCCCTCCCAGAAAAGGTTCGATCCACATATCCCGCAAAATCCCCATCGGTCAGATGCGGAAGCATTGAAACCATTTCAAACCTTCATTTTTTGGAAAACTGATACTTTCTCGTTTGGCGTGGGTCGAAACAGATAAATACCCGCTCTGACGTCTGCATTGATTGCAATGGCAGGCGTGTGCAGCCGGTGGTTTTTTGGAAATATCATACGCCACTGCGCCACATGGGCATTGTCCAAACGAATTGTTTATTGCTTCATACATCGTTGCGCCAAGTTTGTTGATCATGGCGATGTGCTCCGCGATCCGACGGCAACGTCAGAATAAGATCGCTAAAGTGCGCGTCAACGAAGCTTTCTGCGTATAGGCTCAATCTAAAAACTTCAGAAACGCAAAGGCATCTTCCTGATTGCCAGTAACATAACTTAGGTTGACCAAAAGCCCACGTATTTTACACCGGAAATGTTGCGCCAAACAGGGCACGACCTTTTCCAGATTGAGGGTTTCTGAACCAATATCAGCGAAATTTCAGACGTTGAAAATCAGGTATTGGAGCTCCAGAAACATCGATCAAAATCAACATATTTCAGCAAGTCTTCGGTTTTACCGATCGGGACGATCCGCGAACATCCTTCCAGTTCCTCTGCGTGTTCGTAGACTGAAACCACACCGGTTGTTCCCGCTTGCCCACCCCCACACAGGGTTTCGCCGGGATTTAGCATTGCAGTTTTTCGCGCGCCTTCGGTGGCTTCCACCGCAAAGAGATGCGCGTGTTTGGCCGCGTTTCGCACGCAAAGACCATCCTCCGTCAATGCGGCATCTTCTTCCGCTGGCACGACCATCATTTCGGTGCTGTCTTCGACCGTGGCGTCCACACCTTCGGTGACAGCCGGGGAAAACGTTGCGAGGAATGCAATCACATCCAGACGATCCTGTTCTTTTTTCAGACGAAATCGCATTGCAGCCTTGGCTTTCTTATCACCAAGAAATTCTCGTAAAAACGGTTTTGGACCAGCTATGTATTCAAAAATGTTTTCTTCGCTCCAAACCAATCCGGCATCGCCAGCGGCCTTCATGCTTTTGGAATACTTGAAGCCGTCAACATCTGCGGCGGCACGGCCCAAGACAGCGGTCAAAACCGGACCCGCGCCATTTTTGGCCTTTTCACCAATTTGGTGACACCCCGCGCATTTCCTGAAAATCTTTTTACCATTTTCCACATCCTGTGCCGAAGCTCCGGCACCAAACATGGTTATCAACGAAACAACAGCAATTGATGATTTCCACATCTGACGTCTCCTTTAGGTGCCGCGCGCCACAATCAACACGATCATTCAATCTTTACCGTGCCAAACCTACACGGACACGCACGTTTTGAACACAAACAGGTGAACACAAAGTGATCCCGGTTGAGCCCCCAAAGCGGTATTCTTTTCCAATGAGCGCGGGCTCAAAAAATCTGAGGAGACACAGAGATGAAGAAAATACTAACGTCGGGCCTGACGGCGCTGGTCTTTGGCACGGGCGCGTTGATGGCGCAGGACGCCCCCTTTGGCACCGAAGCGGACACCGGGTATGCTGCGGACCTTTGGACCATCATGGAAGATATGAACATGGTTGGTGAAGGTATGATCCGTTCCTACCCATACGAAGGCGTCGCGCCACACGGCATGATGCTTGAAACCTTTTACACCACGGCCACCGTGGGTGGACACACCGGCGATCTGTTGGTCAAGCGCAACTATGGCCCAGAAGGTGTGACCGAGGACGAAGTTTTGAACGATCCCGGTAAACATCTTGGGGCGGTTACTGTTATGTTCCGCCGCGAAAAAGGGTACGATTCCGACAACCAGGATTGGTTCTGGGCGAAGTTCCTGCCAGACGGGTCGCTTGATAAGAACCCCAAGGGTATGCAACTGGCCGGACGCGTGGCAAAAGGTGCTGAAAAGGGTTGTATCGCCTGCCATTCCAACGAAGACGACTATGTCTTCACATCCGACCATGTCGGCGGAATGATGATGGAATAATCAATACTTCCGGCCCCCCTATTGGCAGTGGGCCGGAGACCACCCTTGACCGCCAGAATGATCTTCCCTACGACCCGGTCCAGCGCGCGGGTATGGTGAAAAGGTATCACGGCAGCTTCCCAAGCTTTAGTTACGGGTTCAATTCCCGTTACCCGCTCCATTCTTACCTTCCCCAAATACCTTTGACCGTTTCAGCGGACAGCACGTGAAATTTGTGCTAGTCTGGCGCGAAAGCGGGGGGCACATGTTGCACGGAAAATGTGGATGCGGTGCGGTCACGTACCAAATGGAAACCAACCCAATCGTTGTTCATTGTTGCCATTGCAGCGATTGCCAGCGCCTTACAGGATCGGCGTTTGTGTTGAACGCGATCATCGAAACTGATCATGTCGTTTGCGCAGGGCCCACCAATGAAGCAACTTTTGAGACGCCCAGTGGAAAAGGGCAAGTTGTAACCCGATGTTCAGAATGCGGTGTTGCAGTTTTCAGTAGCTATTTGGCGCGACAAGGAAAACTACGTTATATCCGCGTAGGTACTTTGGACAGTCCGGCAGAATGCCCGCCCGACGTGCATATTTTCACAGCATCAAAACTTCCTTGGGTTCAATTGGGTACAGAATTGCCTGTATTCGAGGGGTTCTACGACTTCAAAGACGTATGGTCGCAGGGATCGATAGATCGATGGGATGCGCTTTTTGGGTAAGGTTCAAAGATGCGGTTTCTCAAGCTTTGGCGTCGACATCCTATGTTCCTGTCTGATCTGCCTTTCCTCTCAGACATGAGATATTGATAAGACTGCCAGTCCAGAACCCATTGCCAACATATAGTTCAAATGATTGAACGGACCCATGGGTCATTTGCTAACAACTACAATCCTGTTTATCATATGCGCCTTTGCAGGGTTAGCATCCAATGCAGTGTACCTCCCCCTGCCCTTCATGCTTGGCCCCCTTCTGACGGCAGCGACAATTGCCACGCTATTTCCCAGGTGGTTGCCCAAAGGTTATGAATTTCCACCACACTTACGGCTTTTGTTCATCGCTGTGATCGGCTTGATGATTGGGGCGCAAGTCACGCCCACGCTTTTCGACAATTCCAAACGGCTGATCATCAGCGCAATTGCCCTTAGCCTTTTTGTTGGCGTAGCACTTTTCTTTAATTACCAAATATTTCGGCGCATCGGCGGATATGACAAACAAACCGCTTTTTATTCGGGGACACCCGGAGGGTTATATGAAAGCATCGCATTCGGCGAAGACGCCGGTGCCGACATGCCACGCCTGATGTTGCAACAATTCCTACGTGTCATCCTTGTGGTTACCTTACTGCCGATCGGATTGTCATTTTATCTGGGGGAACCTGTCGGAAGCTCCGCGGGCATGTCTTTGGCGCAGGCCAAGGTATCCTTTGCCGCGCTGCCCTGGCTTTTGTTCGCGGGCGCGACCGGACTTGGCCTTGGGCGGATGTTGCGGCTGCCAGCATGGCAAATTACCGGACCAATGGCTGTAGCGGCGACATTATCGTTGTGCAATATTGTGGCAAGCGCGCGGTTTTTGCGGCGGAGTTATTAACCGAAGCATTCGAACCCATGTTTGAAGATACGATCATTTCATGCAGAAATCTCCAAACAACGAAGACACGACCGTCATCATCATCGGAACGGATCTCAGGCCTTGGCGGCGCGACGGCAAGACATTTACGGACAAAAGGTGCAGCCGTTACCCTGATTTACCGTGACGCTTCACGTAGCGAGGCTATTGTTTCCCTCGGATCATCGTCGAACGTGATTATCAGAACGGCGAGGTGATCCTTATACATGGCGCGGTGCGTGTGCAATAAGCCCTGTTATGTGGTGGATTCGGCCTTTTCCTCAAGCATCAGCCATTCTTCCTCGGCGGCACTTAAAGCTTCCTGACGGGTAGTCAGCGCTTCGGTCGCCTTTTTGAATTTGACTGGCTCACGTGTGAACAACTCTGCGTCGGAAAGCAGGCCCTCCAGCTTGGTAATTTCCGCTTCCAGACGTTGCATAACTTCGGGAAGTTCCTCTAACCGGTGCTTTTCGGTAAAGGAAAGCGCGGTTTTGGGTTGTTTCGATTCTTTGGCACTGGTCAGCTTTGTCTTTGTTTTGACATCTGTTTTATCGGATTTCGACCCGAATTGCTCGGACTTTTGCGCCTGATAGTCGCTCCAGCCACCGGCATATACCGTTGCTTTTCCGTTGCCTTCCATAGCGATTGTTGTCGTCGCTATCCGGTCAAGAAAATCCCGGTCGTGGCTGACCAACAGTAACGTACCATCATAGTCGTCCAGAATTTCCTGCAACAGATCAAGGGTTTCGATGTCAAGATCATTGGTCGGCTCATCAAGTACCAATAGGTTGCTTTCCCGTGCCATCAACTTGGCCAGCAAAAGACGCGCCTTTTCGCCCCCGGACAGCGATCGTACCGGCGCGCGCGCTTGTCGCTCATCAAAAAGGAAGTCCTTAAGGTACCCGACAACGTGGCGCGGCATACCCCGCACGAGAACCTGATCCGCCTTGCCTGACACCCGCATATCCGGATCACCTGTGAGGCTGTCCCAAAGGCTCATGTCGGGATCAAGCTTCGCACGGGATTGGTCAAAAACGGCCGGAACCAGGTTTGTGCCCCGTGTAATCCGCCCGGAATCAGATGTTTCTTCGCCCAAAAGCATTTTTAGCAAGGTTGTTTTACCAACGCCGTTCGGGCCAACAAACGCAACCCGATCACCGCGTTGGATTTTGATCGAAAATGCCTGAAGAATCAGCGTGTCGCCGTAGGCTTTTGTGATTTCTTCCGCTTCGATAACCTTTTTGCCGGATTTCGGACCCGCATCCAAGGCCATGGCTGCCGTGCCCTGACGTTTGATTTGCGATGACCGTTCAGCGCGCAATTCCTGTAAAGCCCGCACGCGACCCTGATTTCGTTTACGGCGCGCACTGATGCCTTCGACGGCCCATCGTGCTTCGGATTTAATCTTGCGATTCAATTTGTGGCGGCTTTGATCTTCCTCGTCCCACAACTTGTCCCGCCATTCCTCGAAATGGGTAAAACCCTTCTCTTGTCGACGTGTCATTCCCCTGTCTATCCAAAGAGTTGCACGCGTAAGTTCACGCAAAAATGCGCGATCGTGGCTAATCAGTACATAGCCGGTTTTAGTCGTCTTCAGGGTTTGCTCTAACCACCCGATTGCTTCGATATCCAAGTGGTTTGTAGGTTCGTCCAACAACATAAGATCCGGCGCTTCGGCCATCAATTTGGCAAGGGCGGCCCTGCGCCGTTCCCCACCAGAAGCAGTGCTGATCAATCGACTGGGGTCGAATTTCAAACCTTCGCCCGCCATCTCAACGCGATACATTTCGCTGGAAGACAGCATGCTGCACGCGTAATCCCCCAGGGTTGCGAACCCGTCCATGCTGGGGTCCTGTTCCATGTAACCAACGCTCATTCCCGGAGGTACAACACGTGTTCCCGTGTCCGATTCTACGAGACCCGCCATCACCTTCATCAAGGTTGATTTTCCTGACCCGTTTCGCCCGACCAAAGCCACGCGATCTGCTTGCTGAACAACCAGTGACAGGTCAGAAAACAAAGGGTCCCCGCCAAATGTCAGCGAGATATCATTCAATTGAAGCAAAGGGGTACGTGGTGCCATGGTACGCGGGCTATCTTGCTCGCGCCACCGGGTCAAGCCGCGCTTTTGCCGGAATTTGTTCTATTGTACTGCAGCCCTTAGCAATCGCTTGCGAGCTGCTGGAATCGCATCGATTTCGAGCGCCGTAAAGACATGCAAGGTTCCCAGGTGTTGGTCGACCACGGCATGATCGCTTACCCACCCCCCCATGGCCAAATAAGTGCGTAGCAAAGGTGGCATCTGCGCCAGCGCCCTTTTCGCATTCGGTGTGCAAAGGCCTAATTTTTGCGCAAACCGGAAGACGTCTGGCGCTTTGACCCGCGGCAACCACCGCTGTGGGGCAAGGTAGCGGTCTTTTAACAAAGTAAACGCATCAAGGTAGGCGCCTGTATCGGTTCCATCGAACGATGAGCATCCGAACAATATTTTCACCTTGTTTTCATCGACATAACGGGTCATCGCGCCAAAAGCCACGCGCAAAATATCCGGATCGTTTAAACCGGGAAAAATACAAAACCGACCTATTTCGACCATTGGACTATTGTAGGTGATCAGTGTCGATAAATCGTAAAACTGCGCCGAATAGCATCGTTCGATTTCACCGCCATTGGTCAGGGGCAACATACGAAAGCAGCAAACCAATTGATTGTTACGCGTATCTTCTACCAAGATGTGAGTGCAAATAGCATCGAACATATCCTGATCTAAGTTGTTTTCTTTTACACTAGCACCAAAGACCTTGGCGCGAAGCTGCTGTGCATCCCTGACATCTTCGTCTGACATTGCCGTCCGCGCCATGTAGCGGTTTTTAGACAATTCTGACATGCCCGATCCTTAACACGTTTCGAAATAACCGCGCCATCAATTGGTTCTAGGTGTTTCGATACAACTTCAGCATCTTGTTTGTGAAACACGATAGCAACCCTGATCCGAGGATAAATATGAGATCAAGAGCACACAAGCGATCACAGCAAGATTTACTGTTCAACAGCTAAATCAGAAGAAATCTGCTGGGTCGAGGTTGCCAAAATTGCCGAGGATTTGCTTGAGGAACCCTTTGCCTGCAACTGACGAGCTTGTAACCCGGCGCGTCAGCGGAACAACATTTCCGTCCTGAAGGCCAAATTTCTCGATATTTGCCACAACGTCGTTCTTGTCAAAGCTGATCGCCAATACCTGACGTTCGATCACTTCCGGGCGCTTCATGCCGAAATGGCGCACACGGCTGCGCACGTAGTAATAATCGCCATCGCCCAAAAGGCCTGCTGCGGATGGGGCCCCTACGACGTCATCGACCGTGCCGCGGGTATCAACGCCGACCACCAATTGCGCCAGATCTTCGTCGACAGGAACATATCCGTGGTTTTGATAGGTGGCTGAACAAGATGAAAAAGCGATACAAAAGAGCGACGCAATGGCAGCTTTCAACAGAAAATTGAACCCAAACATGACTGCCCTCTTGATATTGGCCTGAACTGCCTTTTATCCCGCATACAACAAGGTGGACCTATGGTTCAAGAAAGGAAGCAGTATTTGAGATGACGAATCTACCTCACGATCCTTCGCAAGTGCGTGTGGCTGATCTTTCGGCGCGTCGCGACAATCGCTTTGATCTATCCCTGGACAGCGACGATCTGATCGAAATTGCCCGGGTATTGGGAATTGTTGGTGTGAAAAAGATTTTTTTCAAAGGCACGATTCTGTCTGAAGGGAAACGGGATTGGCGACTTAAGGCCGATCTCGGCGCAACGGTTGTGCAATCCTGTGTCATTTCGCTGGCTCCGGTCACGACACGTATTGATACACGGATCGAGCGGCGCTTTGTTGCCGATTTTTCCGACGATGTTCAGGACGAAGAAGTCGAAATGCCCGATGACGATAACGTCGAAGGCATTCCGGACATTATAGACCTCAAACAAGTGATGACCGAGTCGCTGGCACTAGGCTTGCCTGATTACCCACGCGCCCCGGATGCAGAGCTTGGCGAATCTGCTTTTACGGCTCCGGGACAGGAACCTTTGCGTGACAAAGACCTCAACCCGTTCGCTGGGTTGGCCGGATTAAAGAAAAAACTGGAAAACGAAGACCCCGAATCGTGAAAAACCGCTTGCCCCGGGAGGATTTCGATGTATTTTCGCCCTCTCATCGGAATTTGGGGTTGAACCGACGGCTCGTGACAGACTAAGAGCCGCGTGAACTCGTGTAACAGGGCCAAGATGGCCCATAGGGAATTGGGATTGCGACATGGCTGTCCAGCAGAATAAAGTATCAAAATCGCGCCGCAACAATCGCCGCGCACATGACTCTCTCAGCGGTGCAAACCCGAATGAGTGCCCCAACTGTGGCGAATTGAAACGCCCACACCACGTTTGCTCGGCTTGTGGCCATTATGCAGATCGTGAAGTTGTCGCTCTGGCGGACGAAATCGAGCTGGACGACGACGCGGCATAATCGCGCAAAGGACGGACGCCCTGCATGAACTCGCAACAGGATAAGATCCCGGCGGGTGCAGGCCGTACCGTAATATCCGTTGATGCAATGGGTGGTGACCTGGGACCGGCAACTGTCGTCTCGGGCATTGCGCATTCTGCCAAGAAAAATCCGGATATCGCATTCATCCTGCATGGCCCAAAAGCCGAGCTGGAAAAAATGGTTGCGCGACGCAAGCAGCTGCTTGGTCGTTGCGAAATTCGTGATGCCGCAGATGTGGTATCGATGGACGATAAGCCCAGCACAGTCATGCGCCAAGGCCGCAACACGTCTATGTGGTCGGCAATCGATTCGGTGCGCAAAGGCGAAGCTACAGTTTGTGTTTCCTGTGGGAACACCGGCGCGTTGATGATGATGTCCACCCTGCGGCTGCGCCGCCTGCCCGGCATTTACCGCCCTGCCATTGCCGTTATGTGGCCGTCACGTAACCCTCAAGGGTTTAATGTGCTGATGGACGCAGGGGCCGATATTCGCGCGGATGCAAAGGACCTGATGCAATATGCGTTGATGGGCACCTCGTATGCCCGAAACGGGTTTGGGTTGGAACGTCCGCGCATTGGGCTGCTGAATGTCGGCACAGAAGAACACAAAGGCCGTGCAGAACTAAAAGAAGCGCATGAATTGATCTCGGCCAACGCCAAGCACGCCGATTTTGAATTTGTTGGTTTTGTTGAGGGCCGTGATATTCCAAGTGACATTTGCGATGTCATCATCACAGACGGCTTTACTGGCAATGTTGCACTCAAAACCGGTGAAGGCACCGCAAGCCTAATTGGTGATCTGCTGCGCGAAGCATTTATGTACTCGCCGCTTTCCCGGTTGGCATCAATTCTTGCATATACATCGCTGCGGCGGTTGAAAAAACGGATTGACCCGCGCCGCGTCAATGGTGGTATTTTCCTTGGGTTAAACGGAACGGTGGTCAAATCACATGGTTCTGCGGATGCCACGGGAGTATCTGCTGCGGTAAAATTGGCGTTCCAGTTGGCTGAATCCGGGTTTTCGGAAAAATTGGCCGCACGGGTTGCATCTGCAGCGATGCCTGCGCAGGATGATCCCGGCGAAACCCCAGAAGGCGGTGAAAACACATGACTATACGCGCCGTCGTCGAAGGTGTGGGCCATTACCTACCCGAACGCATCGTTCCAAATTCTGAATTTGAAAACTGGCTGGACACGTCGGACGAATGGATTCGCACGCGATCTGGCATCGAACGTCGCCGGTTCGCAGCCGAAGGGCAATTGACATCTGACCTGGCCGTTGCGGCAGCGCAGGCCGCCTTGGATCACGCAGGCCTGAAAGCTGACGATATTGATGGAATCATTGTCGCCACGTCTACGCCTGACCTGACTTTTCCGTCCGTCGCAACGATGGTGCAAAGCAAGCTAGGTATGACAAGCGGATTTGGCTTTGATGTCCAAGCTGTTTGTGCCGGGTTTATTTATGCGTTGTGTAATGCAAACGCTTTGATCGTCGCAGGACAGGCCAAACGCCTGTTGGTGATTGGCGCAGAAACCTTTAGCCGCATCATGGATTGGTCTGATCGTTCAACCTGTGTCCTGTTTGGCGATGGCGCAGGCGCGTTGATTTTATCTGCCCAGGACGGTGACGGGTCAAACGCCGACCGCGGGATCCTGTCCACGGACCTTAATTCCGACGGGCGCCATCGTGATATGCTGTTTGTCGATGGCGGCGTTTCTTCGACAGGGACATCCGGAAAATTGCGCATGCAGGGCAACCCGTTGTTCCGTCAGGCCGTCGAAAAATTGACATCCACAGCAGATACAGCTTTGGAAAAGGCCGGATTAACAAACGCGGACGTCGATTGGATCGTGCCGCACCAAGCCAACATTCGCATCATTCAAGGAACCGCCAAAAAGATGGGCGTGAGCATGGATCACGTGATCCTGACCGTTCAGGATCACGGTAATACGTCCGCTGCATCCATTCCATTGGCCCTCTCGGTTGGCGTGGCTGACGGCCGCATAAAACGCGGTGATCTGGTGCTGAGCGAGGCAATTGGCGGCGGTTTGGCATGGGGTGCTGTTGCATTACGCTGGTAAACAGCGAAAATACGCCTGAAATTGCCACATAAACAGCTAGAGCCAAGCCATTGATATTGACTCGCAAATTTCTTCCACCCTATGCTTGTCAAAACAAACCCCGGGGGACACCATGAGTGACAAAACATTAACGCGGATGGATCTAAGCGAAGCCATCTTTCGTGAAGTTGGATTGTCCCGTAACGATTCTGCGCAATTGGTCGAAAATGTTCTGGACCATATGTCCGATGCTTTGGTCAGTGGTGAACAAGTCAAAATCTCATCCTTCGGCACTTTTTCGGTGCGCAACAAATCGGCCCGTGTTGGCCGGAACCCAAAAACTGGCGAAGAAGTTCCCATTAACCCCCGGCGCGTTTTGACCTTCCGTCCCTCGCATCTGATGAAGGACCGTGTGTCTGCCGGAAACAAGGCCTAGGGCCTCTGAGACATGGCCAAATCAGCCGATGCCTTTCGAACAATCAGTGAAGTAGCCGACTGGTTGGGGATTCCGGCGCATGTGTTGCGCTTCTGGGAAAGCAAATTCACCCAAGTCAAACCCGTTAAGCGCGCCGGTGGGCGCCGCTATTACCGCCCTGCGGACATGCAGTTGCTTGGTGGGATACGCAAACTGTTGCACGACGATGGTTTGACCATCAAAGGTGTTCAGAAAATCCTTCGCGAACAAGGTGTCAAACACGTGGCCGCCCTGTCCCCGCCATTGGATTCCGAAGACGTCGAAAGCGGCATGATCGTGGATGCGGTGCCTGAACCGGACCAGGATCGCGGCACAGTTTTGAGATTTGGACGCGACGCTGATGCAGACACGGACAAAAAGCCTGAAGTAGCAACGAAGCCGGACGTTACCGAAACCGTTGCGGGCGAACCCGCAGACGCACCGGAGACGACAGAAACACCTTCCGAAACCGTGGAAGACAAGGCTGATAGCGCCGAAACTGAAGATTCGGCTGAGGTGGAAAAATCCAAACCGGAAACTGTGGCCGCAATGCCGAGTTTCTTACAGAAACCAGCCGAATCCACACCAAAACCGGATGAGATCGAAACCGAAGAAAAAACTTCCCAAACTGAGGGTGCAACGGAACCGGATCACGTCGAACCAAAAGACACGGTAGCCGACGCGGAAACTGTCCAGGCGCCACGGCCAACCCCAATCACTACACCAGATGATCCAAGCGATGACGTTTCTGTCGATCCGGCGAGCCTTTCGGCGCTATCCAAATTGCCGCAACCAGTTTCGCGTGAAACCGCTGACGCGCTCGCGGCAATTGCGACACGCCTGCGCGCGATGACGCGCTCAGACGAAAACGCATAGCGGAGCTGTCGAAAATTGGGAATTAGCCCTTGTCCCTGCGCTGAAAAGCGGTATGTAACGCCAATCGTCGGGCTATGGCGCAGCCTGGTAGCGCGTCCGTCTGGGGGACGGAAGGTCGCAGGTTCGAGTCCTGCTAGCCCGACCATTACCACCCTCCCCAAACATTAC
>Ga0209344_10004323_pt1 | contig 13114 bp, 8 predicted proteins | sample Cruoilmetagenom6_FD_187293 | JGI IMG/M metagenome (GOLD analysis project Ga0209344, IMG submission 187293) | Oil polluted marine microbial communities from Coal Oil Point, Santa Barbara, California, USA - Santa Barbara Oil Seep Sample 6 (SPAdes)... | ecosystem: Environmental > Aquatic > Marine >...
AACATCACCAATGATTGGAAATTTTTCTGCCAGTTTTCTCAACTCATCTTTTAAGTACTTTCCAACTTCTAAAGCATTTTTTTGAAGTTTTTCACGTTTAACGGTGCGTAAAACCTCAGTGGCAATAGCACACGAAACCGGATTCCCTCCAAAGGTGTTAAAATATTCCATTCCATTCGCAAATTTATCAGCAACTTCTTGTGTACAAGCAACAGCTGCAATAGGATGACCATTGCCTAAAGGTTTCCCAATAGTAACAATATCAGGAACAACAACGTGTAATTGAAAACCCCAAAAAGTTTTTCCCATGCGTCCACATCCTGTTTGTACTTCATCTGAAATACACAGACCTCCTGCAGTTCTAACAGCCTTGTAAGCCCGTGCCAAAAATCCCTCTGGCAGCTCTATTTGTCCGCCACAACTTATAATGGGTTCAATAATAAATGCGGCTAAACTACGGCCCCTATCTCGTATATTATCAATTTGTTTTTGCACTTCTTCGGCGTACTTAATACCTGCATTGTGGCCTCTGTATTTTCCTCTGAATCCGTCCGGTAATGGGAAAATATGTGTATGCTCCGTTGCACCTTTTCCACCCTTACCATCAAATTTATAGGAGCTAATCTCAATACACATATTCGAATTTCCATGGTAACCCATTTCAGAAGCAATAATATCACGTTCTCCTGTATTTGCCTTTACCATTCTAATAGCTAATTCGTTTGCTTCACTCCCAGAATTTACAAAGTGCAATACACTTAATTCTGACGGTAAGGTTTCAAGAAGTTCTTTAGCTAGTGTATTAATATTATCATGTAAATAGCGCGAATTCGTGTTAATTAGAGCCATTTGTTCTTGTCCGGCTTTGACTACACTATAATTCTCGTGGCCAACATGTGCCACATTGTTTACGGTATCTAAATATTTTCTTCCCAATCGATCCATTAAATATTGACCGGCACCGCGAACCATTTTAATGGGTACTTTGTATTGTAAACTTAGACTTTTGCCTAAATGTTCTTTTCGGAAGTTGATCAATTCATCATCCGTTGTCGTTTCTTTTTTATGAAGAACTTCAGCATTGAATAGTAAATTAGGGTTTGGGCAAATACTTTTCCAAACTCCAATTTGATTGAAATATGCAACACCTGGGTAGTCCATATTATAGTCAAACAAGGAAAGCATCACTTGAAAATGAAGATGAGGTGCCCAATTACCGTTTTCAGGATAACTACCAATATTGGCAATTATATTTCCTTTTTTGATGCTATCTCCAACCTTGTTTTTTAAAGCACTTGCTACTGTTAAATGCCCATAGAGCGTATAAAATTTAAGTCCTTTAACTTGATGTTTCAACACTATTAGGCCGCCATATTCTTTATCTCCAATATCATTAACTGCCATGACCACCTCGCTATCAAAAAGCGCATGCACCGGGGTTTGAGTTGGTAACCAGAAATCGACACCTAAATGAATGGATCTGCTTTCACGCCCGTTATTTCCAATTTTGTCATATGCCGTTGAAGTATAGAGGGGGCGAGGCTCTAAATACCCTCCGGCAATTATTTTGTTGGGTACTTTTTTTTGAAGCTGTTCAATTTTGAATTGGAAAAAATCTAGATCATTAAAATTTTGCTCGTGACCAATCCATTTATTGGATACGCTTAGATCTAAATGGTGAATTTTATTATTGTTGATAGTTGGAAATAATTCCGATAGCTGAAAATTATTTTTTGATGCCCAATTTGCAAACCGATCTGTATTAGGATGCGCCGAAAAACCACAAGCTTCTCTAAAACTGTAATGCGCAAATTCAGCATTAACCTGATTCCATTTTTTGAGTACCTTCCAGGCTGATTTTTCGCTAGTAAGTAAATAGGTATTCTCTGGTTCTTTGATCTTGTTAATGGCTGATTTAGTGACCGAAATAACCAATCGCATGGCTATCGCGTTGTATAAATGGGCTAATTCTTCCTCCTGCAAAGGAAAGGTTGCATGATAGCCTTTTATGATGGGCAAGGAAGCGGTTAGAGTATCGTTATGACTCATTATCGCATAGGCACAAGCAATCGCCAAATCATTAATAATTTGAGTGTAAATGGCATCACCAAAGTCGATAACAGCTTTTACCTTAGTGTTTATGTAATCAGGAGTTACGACTATATTATTATGATTTGCGTCATTATGAATTACGCCTTTTCTCAGTTTTGAATAGTTATTATGAGATGCTTCAAACCTTTGTTGAAATGTTGAAAGAATTTCCCTTTCTTTCTCTTCGAATAAATGAAGGTGTTCTTTAGTCCATAGTGATTGAGCTACATCCCATACAAATTCGCGATGTGCTTCTTTGTGGTCAAAACCTTGTATTGCTTTGGTTAACAATCCACAATATTCTCCTAAGCTGAAACGCAAATCGTCCAACTGTGGATTTACACTACTCCAAATCCGTCCCGAAACCCATGATAATAAACGCACATTTCTTTTGGTTCCAGATTCATCAATAATTTCTGAAATACTATTTCCATTATTATCTTTTATTACTTTTGGTGCGGTGAGGTTTTTTCCATTAACATCGATGTAGTGTGATAGTTGTTGCTGAAAATCTAAATAATTTTCATTTTCATCTGGTCTTGAGATTTTAAGTATATAACCATTTTCATTTTCTATCTTAATTCTAAAATTAAAATCGATTTCACCTGGAAGTGTCGAAGCCTTTCCTCTTATATCAAAAAGTTCTAAAAGTATAGTTTCAGCTTGTTGGTTTGTTATTACTAGCTCATTGTATTTCATTTTTGTCTTCCATTAGTAACATAATTATATGCGCCGCACTCCAGCTAAAATTCTTTGATTCTCTACCTTCTCCCGTAATAGGATGGTAATTTTCTCTAATAGATTTTCCTTTTTCTAAAATACCTTTTGCCCCTTCTAAAATTTGAATGGTGGCCATGTCTGCTCTAAATGACTATTATAACTATTTGTTTGATGCTCATCCCATCTAACTCCTTTTAATACGAGTTGAGATAGTGAAGAGCTGCTCCAAACACCATTCTGCTGTGTCATTAAAAAAGGTCCGGAGAAGCCACCGAAACCTGAAATTGAGTCAGGAAAACTATAAGCGAACCATGCACCTTGATCAGAAAACATTAAACTGGATTTATCAAAAGCTTTTTTTGGAGTGATCACGAAATCAAGAATATTTTTGCTATAATTCAGAAAGCTATTTCCTTCACTAATTTTTATTGGTTGTGTAGGATTGTTGCAACTTATACTTGACAGTAAAACGAAAACAGCGATATGTAGGAGGACTTTATTCATTTTTTAGTGCATTATATAGATCACATGTCTATTCTTAAGGTATTCATTGAATCAAATTATTTTTTTCTAAATCGAATTAATTATATTATAGATTTAAAAAGTGTTGATATTCTTTTGCCATTTTATAAATTGTGTCTTTGATACGTTTGTTATTAACAGAACAATAACCCATTACCAACCCATTTTTTTTAACACCCTCATTAAAATAATTACTTAACGGATAGGTTGTTACACCAATATTATTGAAAAATTCAGCTAATTTTTGATCATCAATTCCTTTTTTGAGATGACCAATGACGTTTAGTCCCATATTATTAGAATTCAACAAAATTTCATTACTAAAACTTGTACTAAAATTTTTATGAAATACGTTCTTGCGTTCAGCAGAAATTTTCATCGTATTCCTTAAATGTTTATTGAGATAATCTTTTTCGATGAACGCGCTGAGTGTTTTTTGCAATGATGGTGGTACAAAACGATTTGAATATTCAAACATTACGGTAATAACATCAATTAAACGATATGGTATGATCATATAACCTAATCTTATTGAGGGGTGTAATATTTTATTAAAACTACCTAGGTAAATAACTCTTTCCTGGTCATCGAGAGAATAAATTGGTGGAATAGGATTTTCCCAATTGCTAAATTCGTGATCATAATCATCCTCTACTATAAAGGAATTTTTTTTTGAAGCCCATTTTAATAATCCATTTCTTCGTTTTAAGCTCATTTTTATCCCAGTTGGATGTTGATTAGAAGGTGTAGTATATACTAGTTTTGGCTTTTGGCATAAAGCATTGTCGATGCATATGCCTTCGTCATCAACATTTACAGAATGAATACTAGCCTTCAAGCTCTTAAATAATCGATAGGCATAAGGATATGTTGGATTTTCAATCACTACTTCATCTTTAGCATTTAATAGGGCATTACTGACTAAATATAGAGAGTGCAAAGAACCGGTTGTAATTATAATTTGATTGACATCACAATGAATGTTTCGATATATCTTTAAATAATTTAAGATATTTTCTTTCAAGCTTTGAATACCTGTAGGAGAGGAATAAGACAGTTCAGAATATCGAATTGTTCTCCAATATTCATTTGATAATTTTTGCCATTGTCTTACCGGAAAAATATCTAAAGGTGGCAAGCCTGGTCTAAATGCTATACCATTCTGTAATTTTTTTGTCTTTAACTGAATGCCTTCCTTAAAAGATTTTCCTCTTTTGGAAAGCTTAGGATATCCACCTTTGATTGCATAAGGAATAGGAAGCGGGTGCTGAGCCTGATTTCGAATAACATAATATCCAGAACCGGTGACCGATTTTAAATGCTTCTCTAAAATCAGCAAGTCGTACGCTTTCATAACAGTACTTCTGGATATACCTAAATCTTTTGCTAAAACTCTTGAAGGAGGAAGTTTCATCGGTTCATCTAAAATACCCCTGACGATTGCTTTTTTAATAGAATTATATAATATTAAATATATATTTTGTCCATTCTTATGACTGGTAAAATTATTCTCCTTTATTATGTTTTTAATATTAAAATGCATAATTGGTATGTAGATACTATTGAAATTGGTATGTGCAATATAGGATAATATTAGATTAATTTTATAATGACTGTATGCTATTTCTTTTTTTAAATGAATATTTTAAAGAAATTGTTGATACCTTTCTTTTAGAAAATGAATTTTGGATTATTAACTATGCCATGAATAATATTGACTTGAAGCATAAAATGAGATTCATTGAACCCTCGGCTACCCTTGTAATTAATGAATTGTCATCAAAATTAGTAACCGAGGGCAAAGAAATTTATCGCTTGGGTTTTGGGCAGTCCCCTTTTCCTGTACCAAATATTCTCGTGAAAGCACTTAAAAAATATGCTCATAAAAAAGAATACCTTCCTGTTAAAGGATTGATGACTTTAAGGCAGGAGGTTGCTGATTTCTTTAGGAGGAAATATAATTTATCTACAAAGGCAGATGATATCATTGTTGGTCCCGGATCAAAAGAACTAATCTTTGATTTTCAGATGGTTGTTAAAATTGATGAACTGTTACTACCTTCACCTAGTTGGGTTTCTTACGAACCACAAGCAAAATTAACTGATCATAAGGTATGCTGGATTTCTACTTCAGAGAAAGCAAACTGGAAAATATCCCCAAAAGATATAGTTAAGCATTGTGATAAAGAGCCGAAAATAAAGAGGGCAATTATCTTAAATTATCCATCGAATCCGCTTGGAGTTACTTATTCAGATATGGAGTTAAAAGAGTTAGCTATGGTTTTTAAAAAGTATGAAATACTTGTAATTGCTGATGAGATTTATGGAGAAATTCATCATACTGGAAAACATCAAACTATAGCGAAATATTATTCCGAAGGAACAATTATAAGCACTGGCTTAAGCAAATGGGCCGGAGCAGGTGGTTGGCGCTTGGGAGTTTTTATTTTTCCTCAAAATTTAAGAAATATTTTGAATGCAATGGCTGTTGTGGCGAGTGAAACATATACATCTACAGCCACACCTATTCAATATGCTGCTATTGAAGCCTATAAAGAAAATGAAGTAATTGAAGTATATATTAAAAATTGTAGAAAAATTCTAAAAATTGTTGGATTATATGTATGTAATACTTTAAAAGAAATCGGGGTTACTATGCCTGAACCTGAAGGGGGTTTCTACGTGTTTCCGAACTTTAATAAATGGAAGGTAGCCTTAATACAAAAAGGAATTTATACAAGTACCGATTTTTGTAATAGAATTTTAAATGAAGTTGGAGTTGCTTTGTTACCCGGAGAGGCTTTTGGTACAGATAAAGAAAATTTTACTGTACGCCTTTCTTATGTTGATTTTGATGGAGAGCGATTACTTAATATGCTAAAAGATAATCCTAATATTAAGATGGATAAAGAATTTGTGAAGAAATATTGCCCAAGAATCATCATTGCCATTAAAAAAATAGAAGAATGGATATTATCAATATAAAAAAAGCGATAGGTTTCATTAGTATTTTACTGATAATAATTGCATGTAAAAATAATGAAGCAAAATTTATTGGCGTAGTTTCTTCCGCAACGCCTGAGGCCACAAACGTAGGTAAACAAATATTTTTAAAAGGAGGAAATGCTGTTGATGTTGCGGTAGCGGTATCTTTTGCATTAGGTGTTACTGAGCCTGCAATGTCTGGTTTAGGAGGAGGTACACAAGTTATTCTTTCATTAAAAAATCAAGTGCCAATTTCTATTAATGGTACTACACTTTCTCCTTTCGAAACACCACTAAATGTTAAAGACACGTTAAGTTATCACAGAAGGAGTACTATTCCTTCTACGGTAAAAGTTCTGGATCATATTTGGAGAAACTATGGAAGTGGAAAAATTTTATGGGAAGAGCTATTAAAACCTGCAATTGACCTAGCTGAAAACGGATTTTCGATTGGAAAATTTCGAGCAAATGTATATCACAAATATTCTGAAAAATTATTGGCAAGTAGTCATAATGCTTCCTTTTTTTTGAATACAAATGAACAGATACCTAATGAAGGAGATACTATTAAACAACCAGTATTAGCTAAAACGCTAAGGAGACTAGCCAAATTTGGAGCTGACGATTTTTATAAAGGTGAAATAGCTCAGAATATTGCAAATGACATGAAAGATAATGGCGGTTGGATACGGCTTGATGATTTGAAGAATTTTCCAGTTCCTCCTGAGGTAAAACCACTCTCAATACAATATAAAGATCACATAATTTATTCTCAGCCACCACCGTGTGGAGGGTGGACAGCACTTTTGGCACTAAATCTAATCAAAGAACAATCACCGGAAGATCATGTTTCTAAAGAAGCTATTATTAATGCACTTTTTCTGGCCCACAACGATAGAATGAACATACCTGTTAGGAATTTGATAAAAAATGATAGTATATTAAAGGTGAAATTGTCTGATAATTATGCCAAAACACTTCTAACAAAAAGCATAACAGACACCGTTAGAACAAAAATGAAAAAGAAGTCAGGAGAAACAACACACTTTTCTGTAGTGGATACTTATGGGAATGCAATTGGTGTTACATCAAGTATCAATGCTTATTTTGGTGCCTTAGCCGCTTCTAAAAACTTGGGATTTTTATACAATACCTATATGGATGATTTTATTTTTGAAGAACCTGAGCATCCTTTTGCAATTCGACCGAATGCTATGGCGTATTCGTCCATGTCTCCAACAATTGTACAGGAAAAAGGAAAAAACGTATTAGTTCTAGGAAGCCCGGGTAGTAGTAGGATCATTTCAACTGTTGCCCAAATTACTGCGAAATGGGTTGAACAAAATGATATTTATACAATTATAAAGGAACCAAGAATTCATGTATCAAAAAACAGAATATATCTTGAGAATGAAAGTGATACAGCGAGAATAGATTTATCTTTATTTGACATTAATAATTTGTATTATAGATCTCCTAATAAAAGTTTGCTTATTGAAGATTTTTTAAACCCATATTTCGGAGGTGTTAATGCCATTGCAAAAGAAAATAGTTTATGGATAGGTGTGGCCGATCCTCGCAGAGATGGTAAGGCAATTATAGTTCATTCTAATTAATGTGGACTAAGAAAACATTTACTTCAAATACATTTCCTAGTTTTAATTGGTATGCTGTTAAGTTTAAAATTGGTATGTACAATATAGGGTAATTATAACTTAGCTTTATATGTATCTAACTAACGCAATGAAATTTATAATCAAGTTTACTATCTTTTCTTTGGTATTTTTATACCTGTCCTTTACGCTTATTGGTTGTAAATCTGCTAAAAAAGTTTCATTCAAAACACCGGTTGATACTACTACGAAATATATCAAATTACAATTAAAACAAACTTATAATTTAACCGATGTAGACGTTTACGCAAGTAATGATTTTGATGGTGCCAGATTAAACGGATTTGAAAAAGAAAATGATAGTACGGCGATTGTTGTTATAAATCCAGAAAATGTTCCAATAAATAATAGTCCATATTATGCTTTTAAAACATGGACTAATACACCTAAGACTTTTTATTTCAAGTTTAAATACCCTAAAGGTTATAAACACAGGTATATACCTAAATTGAAAGTGAACGATGCTTGGAGTGTTATTGACTCATCTAGCATATTCAAAGAAGATAGTATAGTTACTATTAAATTAAATTTAGATAGAACACCAATGATAGTCGCGGCTCAGGAAATTCAGTCATCTACGCAGGTTGAAAATTGGTATACAGAGCTTTCAAGAGGCAAAGAAAGTTATGTTAGGGTTGAAAGCGCTGGAAAATCTAACCTTGGCAGAAACTTACCAGTTCTGGATATTTATAAAGGTGATAAACAACAAAAAGATCTTATTGTATTGATTACAAGGCAACATCCACCCGAAGTTACGGGGTATTATGCTTTTCAAAGTTTCTTGGAAACAATTTTAGAGAATACCAAGGTATCAGATCAATTTTTGAAAAAATATAGAGTAGTGGCTTTTCCAATAATGAACCCGGATGGTGTTGATTTAGGACATTGGAGACATAATAATGGAGGGGTCGACTTAAATCGAGACTGGTCTTTGTATAAGCAGCCGGAGATTCGACAAGTTGTACATTATATTAACAAAGCACTTAGGAAAGATAAAACGAAACTAATTTTAGGTCTTGATTTTCATTCTACTTGGTATGATGTATTCTATACTAACAAAATAAGAGAAGGTACAACCTTACCAGGTTTCATAAACGATTGGTTTGAAGGTCTCGAAAAGAATATCCCCGGCTATAAAGTAAATGAGGCAGCGGGTAATAGTACAAAACCTGTTTCTAAAGGATGGTTTTTGTACGGGCATAATGCGGTTGGCATAACGTATGAAATTGGAGATAAAACTCCAAAGGATAGTATTAAAAATATAGGTAGAATCTCTGCTGAACAAATGATGAACATATTACTAAACTAAATATTAACTAAATTCAAATTAACATGATTCGGAAACTATTTTTATGCACATTTATAATACTACTTACTAGTAGTTTTATGTTTGCGCAACGAACCGTAACAGGTACAGTTAGTGATAACTCAGGTCCATTACCAGGGGCAAGTGTTGTGGTTAAAGGTACTGATGCCGGAACGACGACAGATTTCGATGGAAATTATTCCATCACTATACAAAATGATAACGCAATTCTTGTGGTTAGTTTTTTAGGTTATACCTCAAAAGAAGTACTGGTAGGCAATCAATCAACTATTAATATAATTTTATCGGAAGATTCACAAGCGTTGGATGAAGTAGTTGTTACTGCTTTAGGCTTTGTAGAAAAAAGAGACAAGATGGCTTCAACATATTCTAAAATTGACGCCGACAAATTAGTGCAACCTGTTGAAAATAAAATTATAGATGGAATTGCTGGTAAGGCAGCCGGTGTAAGTATTAACGCAACTTCTGGTGATCCTGGAGCAGGTTCTAATATTCAAATTAGAGGAACGAGTTCATTAAGTGGATCAAGTCAACCGCTAATTGTGGTAGATGGTATTCCATTAAATAATGACAACTTAGCAGGTTCTGGAGATAGTGATCAATCTGCAGGAGTTTCTCAGCAATCTAGATTAAATGATATTAATCCAGATGATATCGAATCATTTCAAGTGTTCAAAGGTGCATCTGCAGGAGCATTGTACGGATCTCGAGCATTGAACGGTGTAATAGTTATTACAACAAAGAAAGGTAAAGCCGGTAAATTTTCTGCCACTTATTCTTCTGGTATTTCAATTGATGAAATTTCTTACAAACATCCATTACAAAAAACTTTTGGTCAAGGAAATAATGGAAATTATAGCCCAACAGCTCAAAGATCTTGGGGAGATCGAATTGCAGACAGACCAGGAGGGGCAGATGGTGTAGATACTTCAGGGCAGTTTTTTGAATCGCTGGTTTCAGATAATATTATTTATCCTATAACAGACAAGAATTCTAGAGAGGTATTTTCTGACAGAAATTTTGATCAGGTATTTAGGAATGGAATTACCTATGATAACAAAATATCTGTGAGTAGTGGTAATGAAAAAGGCACCTATTATTTAAGTGCCGGGCATGTAACTCAAGATGGTATTGTTGAAAGTAGTTTTTATAAGAAGACGAACTTTTCTATTAATATGACACAAAATTTAACGGATAAATTAAAGACTAATTTTAAAGCAAATTATATTCATACAGGTTCTAATCGAACACAACAAGGATCTAATACAGCTGGTTTATATTTAGGTCTGTTACGTACGCCTGCTGATTTTGACCAATCAGATTATATAGGGAATTATAATAGTAGTTCAGGGGCTATAACACCATTTAGACAACGTGCTTATAGAAGGTATTTAGGAAATAGTGATAATGCCATTTATAATAATCCATTATGGACAATAAATGAACAACAAAGTACCGCTAAAGTTAATAGGTTAATAGGTACGGGTGAAGTTTCATACGAATGGAATGATCATATAAGTACTATTTTACGTGGGGGTGTAGATTTTTATGTTGATACAAGAGTTTATTTTTTCCCTTATTATACGGCAGGTTCAGCAAGAAGATTTGGCTTGTTAAATGATGAAACGATTAATAACCAAGAATTCAATGGAGATTTAATAACTAACTTCAATTATGCTCTCACAGAAAACTTAAACACAAACATAATTGTTGGTTTTGGTCTTAATGATAGAAGGCGTAAACGAAATTTTACAGAAGCGGATAATTTTATTGCTAATTTTAGAAGTCCTTTAGACGCTGCAGAACTTTCTGCAAAGGAAAATATAGGTTCGGAAACAACCAGAACAAGTCGAAGAAATATTCGTTTTTATGGTACTGCTAATTTTGATTATGCTGACCAGCTGGTTGTTCAATTGGGTGGAGCTTTTGAAAAACACTCAGTATTACCAGAATCTGATAATGGATTCTTTTATCCTAGTGCTGAAGTAGGTTGGACCTTTAGTAAGATAATGGATAATACTGATGTAATTTCATTTGGTAAAGTAAGATTTGCATACGGTCAAGTGGCAAATGTTCCTATTGCTCATAGAGAGCAAACCGTATTTGAAGTGGGAACATTTAGCACATTTTCAGATGTTGTAGCTCTAGAAGATTTTGGCGGAGGTTTTCAATTGGATGAGCGTTTAGGGAATTCTAATTTAAAACCCGAAATTAAAACAGAATATGAGGTAGGTTTGGATTTGCGCTTCTTGAAAAATAGACTAGCATTATCTACTACATATTATACGAATAAAACTGAAGATGTTTTGTTAGATCTTGCTTTGGTTCCCTCACTTGGTTTTGACGAAATATATGCCAATGGAGCCACTATAGAGAATGATGGTATTGAAATTGAGTTAAGGTATGATTTTCTAAAAAAACAAGATTGGAAAGGTTCGATCGCATTGAACTATAGTAAAAATAATAATATAGTTCGTGGAGTGGATGGCATAGGAGAATTTATTCAAGAATTCTCTGAAGGTACTTCAATTGAATCTGTTGCTATCGATGGACAACCTTTAGGGGTACTATATACCCAAGGAGCTCTTAGAAATGCTGACGGAAGTTTATCTTTAGACGCAAATGGATTCCCACAAGTTGATACCGGAGGAAACTTAATAGTTGGAGATCCTAACCCAGACTGGAGAGGTGGTATACAATTTGACCTTTCTTATAAAAAACTATCATTATCGGCTTTGTTTGATACTAGTCAGGGAAATGATTTAGCGCAAAGAACCCGATTTATCATATCCTTTTTTGGAACTCACGCAGATGTTGGAAATACTATTACTTTAACAGAGCAATTAACCAATTTTGATGGAGATGTATTCCCTGCCGGTTCAGTAGTGAGAGGAAATGTAGAGAATTTTGGCGGAGGCAATGTATTATTAGATGAAGATTATTACACATCCCTATATGGTTTCGGAGATGGTAAGTTAAATGAGTTTGCCGTTGATGATGCTAGTTGGACTCGTCTAAGAGAATTATCTTTATCATACACGCTGAATTCTGAGAAAATTCAAAAGGCAACAGGTCTTGAATCAATAGTATTTACAGCTTCAGGGCGTAATTTGGTGATTTGGACCGACGTCGTAGGTATTGATCCTGATATTAATCAATTTGGTGTGGGTAGAGCAAGAGGTTTGGATTATTTCTCTAACCCTGGGTCTCGCACATATGCATTTGGAATCAAGTTTAATTATTAATAAGTAAGAAATTATGAAAACGATATATAAAATAATTTTATCATTGATTTTTTTAACATCATCTGTAGCATGTGATGATTATTTAGATGTAAATGATAATCCAAATCAATTGGTAGAAGTTCCTTCCGGAGATTTACTACTTAGAGGAACACTATTGGCAAATGCTCAAGTACAACAAGGGCATTTAGCAAGAACAAGTATGTACTATACAGGAGGTTTAATAGGCCTACAACTAGTGCAAGAGACCTTATATAATTATGATTATACTCCTGGAGATTCAAATGCAGTTTGGGGCCATATTTATAACGGCATCCTAGTTCAAAATAAAGAAATTCGTAGAATTTCATCAGATGTTGGACGTTTACAAGGAATTATAGATGTTAGTGAAGCTTTAGCCGTTGGTACAGCAACTTCACTTTTTGGAGATATACCTTATTCTACCGCAGTACCTGATAACCCTGGGTTAGATTCTGAAGATCCTACCTTAGATGCTCAAGCAGATATTTATGCTGCTTTACAAACGTTGCTAGATAATGCCATTCCAAAACTAC
>Ga0209344_10004325_pt1 | contig 13112 bp, 12 predicted proteins | sample Cruoilmetagenom6_FD_187293 | JGI IMG/M metagenome (GOLD analysis project Ga0209344, IMG submission 187293) | Oil polluted marine microbial communities from Coal Oil Point, Santa Barbara, California, USA - Santa Barbara Oil Seep Sample 6 (SPAdes)... | ecosystem: Environmental > Aquatic > Marine...
GTTCGCAAGGATCGAAAGCTTTGGCGGTATCCGAGCAGCCATTTCAGAGCCGTATGGTCGCATTCGATTAGATTGTTTTGCCATTTTCGATCAATGTGCCGAATGCTGTCGAAGGGGTCCGTTGCACTAACTTGGTTCGACACGTTGAGAGCCGGGTCTGGTGTCTTTCACGCGGTTTCTGGAAAGAGTTCAGCCACGAAGTCGATCTCGTTGGCCACGCCGATCTCGCAGTTTTCAAACTGTCCCTTTCGGATGGTGCGGAAAGTTTCGAAGCCAGCGAGAGCCGCCTTGGCGCCGACCAAGGTTTGGAAGCCCCGCATAGGGCGAAGTCGCTGCTTTAGCGAGGCGTGGTCGCTTTCGATCCGGTTGTTGAGGTACTTGCGATCGACATGCCGGATCGCGTCTTCCGGCCCGATCCGGGCGTTGATTTCGCCAATTACCTTCGCGTAGGTGTGCGCCTTGTCCGTGACGATCGTCAGCGGGTGATACAAGCGGACAGCTTCCCGCGCTTGTTTCAGAAAAGCCCTTGCTGCTTTGGCATCACGCTTTGCCGTCAATCGAAAATCGATCAACTGGCCGAACTGGTCGACAGCGCGCCGAAGATCGCACCAACGACCACCAACACGAACATAAGTCTCGTCAACATGCCACTGCAGCCCGCGCCAGGAACGGTGAGCGCCATAAGCCCGCTTGCGAATCTCGGGGCCGAACTTGCGCACCCAGCGATGGATAGTCGAGGCATCGGCGGTCACGCTACGCTCAGCCAGCAGGTCGCGCGCACCCCTGCACGAAAGCGAGTAGCGACAGTACCAGCGCACTGCCATCAGGATGATCTCACGAGGAAACCGATGCCGTTAGAACGGATTCTTGCGCTGTGCCATCGACCCCTCCACCATCACAAACAAGCCGAGCCTGCGACTTCCGCTGACTTAATGCAACGGACCCCCTCTCACCATTGTTGCGGTGGGTGCAGCTTTGGTCAACGATGGTTAATTGCAGGTTAACCGGCAGTATTTCACCGGTGCGCGGCCATTCAGGATGTGATCGGCAGGTTCTCTCCGGTGCGCGCCGTACCGGTGTCGGGCGTTGCCTCCAGTTGCGCGCGGGGCCAGACCACCTCGACGACGGCACCGGTGCGTGCCGCCAGCGCCGCGTCGCCACGAAACGACTCGGCCCCGTTGGCAAAGCTGAGATCGGCGCCGGATCGCTCCAACAACGTCTTGGCGATGAACAGACCCAGCCCCATGCCCTCGTATTCCGGTCGGTTCGGGTCGAATCCGCGACCCCGGCGGCGCATCAACGGATCACCGATCCGGCCCAACAGATGCGGAGGATAGCCGTCGCCATTATCCATGATGCGGACGGTCACGCTATCGTCGGTCCAGTCGCTTTCGATCCAGACCGTATCGCGCGAGAAATCGACCGCATTCTGGATCAGGTTGCGCAGCCCGTGGATCACCTCGGGGCGGCGCAGGATGACTGGCTGGTCTTCCAGCACTGCGCGGCTGCCCGCACCGTGGTCAAAAAGCACAGTCTTGCCACGCTCGAGATGCGGTTCCGCGGCTTCTTCGATTACCGCCATCAGGGGCGCGGAACGAAGGTGCAGGTCGTCCTTTCCTGCGCGCCCCATGGACCGCAGGATATCGCGACATCTGTCTGCCTGTTGGCGAATCAGCAGCGCATCCTCGCGGGCTTCGCTGCCCTCGGGCAGTTCGTCGGCCAGTTCGGACGAGGTCAGCTTGATCGTTGCCAGCGGTGTGCCCAGTTCGTGCGCGGCGGCGGCCACGACGCCGCCCAGATCGGTCAGCTTCTGCTCGCGCGCCAGAGCCATTCGCGCAGCTTGCACCGCGTCCGACATTGCCTCCATCTCCGACACGACCCAGCGCGAATAGACACCCAGAAATATCACCGCGATCACGATGGCCATCCAGTTGCCGAAGCGAAAAAGATCCGGCATCTGGATCACTAGGCCCGTCTCGGTGCGCAGGGGCAGGTAGAAAGACATCAGCACCGACACGATGGCAATCGCCGTGCAGCCCAGAAAGAGGGTAGAGCGCGTCGATAACGCCGAGGCCGACACGATCACCGGCCCTATGATCAGCATCGCGAACGGATTGTTCAGCCCGCCGGTGAGATAGAGCATCAAACCCAACTGGAGCATGTCAAACAGGACAACCAGTAGGTTTTCCGGTTCGGTCAGACGCTTGGTCGCGGGAAAGATGAAGGCGGCGACAAGGTTGGTGATCACCGATGCCCCGATCACCAGGTAGAAAAGCCCGATCTCGAAATCGAGCCCATAGACACGTTTGGCCACCACCAGTGCCGCGATCTGCCCGCAGACCGCCCACCAGCGCAGATAGACGAGGGTGCGCAGACGAATCCAGTTGCCGCTATCACGGCTGTGAAACGGAGGCGATGAAATGTTCGTCATCTGTGCGGTTTCGCCCTGTTGCCTGTCATTACCAGCCTGCTAGATGTGCAGCGATAGGGCAAGCCTGCCAAACTGCCGAAAGGAAATGCGCATGACCCGCAATATTGCCATAGCTGCCGCGTTGGCCGTGATCAGCCTGCTGGGCATTTTCTATTTTCTGACCATTGGTCGCGGCGATGACCGGTTTGCCCAATGCCGCACCTCGCAGATTGCGGGCGGCGCTGGCGCGATCGGCGGTGATTTCACGCTGGTCGATGAAACCGGCCAGACCGTGACCTCGGCGCAGGTGATCGATCAGCCGGCGTTGATCTATTTCGGCTATACGTTCTGCCCCGATATTTGCCCCTTCGACGTGGCGCGCAATGCCGCAGCAGTCGATCTGCTCGAGGAACAGGACAAGATCGTCAAGCCAGTCTTCATCACCGTCGATCCGCAACGCGACACGCCCGAGGTGGTTGCCGATTACACCGACGCGATGCATCCCCGGATGCTGGGCCTGACCGGCAGCCCTGATCAGATCAAGGCGGCGAGCAAGGCGTACCGGACCTACTACAAGGCGCAGGTTCCTGCGGCGGGTGAAGAAGACTATTATCTGGTCGATCACACCACGCTCACCTACCTTTCGCTGCCCGAGATCGGATTTGTCGAATTCTTCCGCCGCGAACTCAGCCCCGAGGAAATGGCGAGCAAAGTTGCCTGCTTTATCGATGCCGCCGAATGACGTGAAGTGCCGCAGCAGCGTTTGACGCATCTGCCAACGCGTTCTAATGTCTTATGACAAAAGAAATAAAGATCGGGATACGGGCGGATGGCAGATAGCGTGCAAGAGATCGGGGACGACAAGTCGCTGCTTCTGGTCGACGATGACGAACCCTTTCTGAGACGCCTTGCCAAGGCTATGGAAAAGCGCGGGTTCGAAGTGGAAATCGCGCTCTCTGTCGCGGCGGGCCGCGCGATCGCCACCGCCCGCCCGCCTGCCTACGCGGTTTGCGACTTGCGACTGCAGGATGGTAATGGCCTCGACGTGGTCGAGGTGATCCGCGAAAAGCGCCCTGACAGTCGGGTGGTGGTGCTGACCGGCTATGGCGCCATCGCGACCGCTGTCGCCGCGGTCAAGATCGGCGCGACCGACTACCTGTCCAAGCCCGCAGATGCCCGTGATATCACCAACGCGCTGTTGGCTACTGGCGACGAGCTGCCTCCGCCACCGGAAAACCCGATGAGTGCGGACCGCGTGCGCTGGGAGCATATCCAGCGTGTTTACGAGCTATGTGATCGCAATGTCAGTGAAACCGCCCGGCGCCTGAACATGCACCGCCGGACCTTGCAGCGGATCCTGGCAAAGCGGTCGCCGCGATAGCGCAGTCTGCGGAACGCCTTTGGCGTCCGCGATGATTTCAGTCAATTAATCAGTAAGATAAAGGGTTTCCAGCCTGTTGGCGTGGCGCACCCGGATTACGCGATCTCTTCCAGCAGGGCAGCCGTGCGGGCGGTGTAGGCGGCGCGGGTTTCCAGAGGTGGGCGCAGAAGCAGGGACAACCCCTGGATCAGCGCCGGATCGGGGCGACCGAAGAACCGGTTTGCCTCACTTTCGTCGAACCCGGCAATCTGTGTCGCCTCCATCCATGCACTGATCTTGTCGGCCTTCTTGATCTGTTTTTTGACCGTGGCGGGAAGCGTGGCAGGCAATCCAAACCTGATATGGATCGCCGCCGTCAGGCGCGCGTCCAATTCTCCGTAACTGGGACCGACCGCCGCCTTGACCGGCGAAATCATGTCGCCGATCACATATTCCGGCGCGTCATGCAGCAGTGCGGCCAGCCGCCATTTGGCGGGCGCCCGAGGTGTCAGCCGGGCAAACAGATCCTCGACCAGAAGCGAATGTTCGGCGACGGAATAGGCGTAATCGCCCAAGGTCTGCCCATTCCAGCGTGCGACAAAGCTCAGGCCGTGCGCGATATCCTCGATCTCGATGTCTACCGGCGTCGGATCAAGCAGGTCCAGACGGCGGCCCGAGAGCATCTTTTGCCAGGCGCGGGGTTGGGGCATGCATTTTCCTTTCGCTATCGGTCAGGTCGTACCGGTCCGAACGGGCGATTGCAAAGTCTGGCAGAGCGCGGCCAGAAGTGGCGAGGCGTGATGCGCCGCGACGAAATTATATCCTTTGAAGCGGTCGGTTTTCAGGGCGCGGATGCTGTCCAGATCCGTGATCTCCTCGAAACCATTCTCCAGCGCAAACAGCCGCATCGCCGGATCGGCGAGCAAATGCGCACTGGGCGCACAATCCGGATCGTTGCCGTGATCTTCGTAAATCAGCACCGCACCATCACGGATGGCGCGCGCGGCACCGGCAAGCGCGGCAATCTCGGCGCCTTCGACATCGAGCTTGATCAGTGCGGGCGTGCCGGGCGGTACCAGATCGTCAATCGCCAGCGTCTCGACGCTTTCGGTAAGGTCCGCCGCCCCGGGTGGCTGCCCTTCCATCAGCCGTGCCGAGGCATGGCTGTTATGGGTGTTCACAAAAGTCAGGGTCTGGCCGGAAACCGTGTAAATTGCCGCACGGTGCAGCGTGACACCGGGCAGCGCGCCAGCATTTTCCTCCAGCCGCGCAAATGTCCTCGCCGATGCTTCGACGGCGATTACCTGGGGGAAATGCCCTGCCGCCCGAACTGTCCAGTAGCCGCTATTGGCACCGAGATCGCAAAACAGCGGCACATTCCCCCGCGCGGCATGTACGATCACCGCAACCTCGGGTTCGTAATGGGTGTGAAAGAGCGCAAAGCGCGTCCAGTAGCCGTCGTTGAGGTAGATCTTGTAAGGGGCACCGCCCGGTAGGGTCTGCCAGACGGCGCGATAGGGGCCGAAAATCCGGCCCAGGCCCCGTGCCAGCGCCCCGTAGCCCGCGCGCCACCCCGTCATCCGCACTATCCGGAACAGGACCATGAGCAGCCCGTACTGAACGCGGGCCACCGGGTCGGAATAGCGAAGTTGGTCATGGTTGGACATGTGTGGGCCTGATCACGGTTTTCGGTCGATCCGGTCTGCCTAGACGCCGGACGGGAGCAGTGCAAACGCTTATGTTACGGGGCGCAGCCATCCCTGCATTGCCGAAAAGGCGGCTGAATGCTATTTGCCCCAATAACCGACATTCAAGGAGCTGCCACATGGCAAAAGATTACGTCGTCAAAGACATTTCCCTCGCGGCGTTCGGCCGCAAGGAGCTGGATATCGCAGAGACGGAAATGCCGGGCCTGATGGCCCTGCGAGAGGAATTCGGTGAAAGCAAGCCGCTCAAGGGCGCGCGCATTGTTGGTAGCCTGCACATGACCATCCAGACCGCTGTCCTGATCGAGACGCTGAATGCGCTGGGCGCGGATGTCCGCTGGGCATCGTGCAATATCTTCTCGACCCAGGATCACGCCGCTGCGGCGATTGCCGAGGGCGGCACACCGGTGTTTGCTGTCAAGGGTCAGACGCTGGTGGAACATTGGGATTATCTGGACCGGTCTTTCATGTTCCCCGAGGGCCCGAACCTGATCCTCGACGATGGCGGCGATGCGACGCTTTATGTCCTGTTGGGCGCGCGGGTAGAGGCTGGCGAAACCAGCCTGATCGAAACCCCCACATCCGAGGAAGAAGAGGCGATCTTCGCCCAGATCAAGAAGCGCATGGCCGCGAGCCCCGGCTGGTTTACCAAGACGCGCGATGCGATCAAAGGCGTGTCGGAGGAGACCACTACAGGTGTTCACCGCCTTTATGACCTGCACAAGAAAGGTCAGCTGCCGTTCCCTGCTATCAATGTGAACGATTCCGTGACCAAGTCGAAATTCGACAACAAATATGGCTGCAAGGAATCGCTGGTCGACGGGATCCGCCGCGCTACCGATACGATGATGGCCGGCAAGGTTGCCGTGGTCATGGGCTACGGTGATGTTGGCAAAGGGTCTGCCGCGTCGTTGCGCGGTGCCGGTGCACGCGTGAAAGTCACCGAAGTGGACCCTATCTGCGCGCTTCAGGCTGCGATGGACGGGTTCGAAGTGGTCCTGCTGGAGGATGTGCTGGCAACGGCCGACATCTTCATCACCACCACCGGCAACAAGGACGTGATCCGTATCGAGCATATGCGCGAGATGAAGGACATGGCGATCGTCGGCAATATTGGTCACTTCGACAACGAGATTCAGGTGGCCAGCCTGAAGAACCACAAATGGACCAACATCAAGGACCAGGTGGACATGATCGAGATGCCTTCGGGCAATCGTTTGATCCTGCTGTCCGAAGGCCGCCTGCTGAACCTCGGCAACGCCACCGGGCATCCGTCCTTCGTGATGTCGGCGTCGTTCACCAATCAGGTGCTGGCACAGATCGAATTGTGGACCAAGGGCGACGAGTATCAGCCCGGTGTCTTCATCCTGCCCAAACACCTGGATGAAAAGGTCGCGCGTCTGCATCTGGACCGCATCGGCGTGAAACTGACGGAGATGACCAAGGAACAGGCCGATTATATCGGCGTGCCGCAGCATGGTCCGTTCAAGCCAGAGCATTACCGCTACTAAGCTGTATTGACCAAAAAACAGAACGCGCGTCGGGGCCCTCTTCGGCGCGCGTTTTTTTGCGCATCTTTCAGATGAAGCCGTCGGCTGTAATCCGGGAATGGGGTGTAGCTGACCCATCGGTGTGCCCGCTGCAACGGTTGAGCCTGTCAAAGCCGAAGCGTGCCGTTGCCTTCAGTCCCAGCCGGAATATTCCAACCCCGCTTCGGTATGTCTATCAGCGATGAACAGGAACACCTCCCCGGTGTCCTGACGTCGCCAAAAACTGGTTGGACACCACTGGCTTTGCCCATTGGTCACGATGCGGCAGGCCGTGTCGGCACCCGGATCGTTCCCATCTTCCCCCTCATCCGGCATGCCGTCGCTCCACGCATCCGCAGGCACGCCATCCAGAGTATATTCCGGCTCCATATTCTGGGGCCAGCGGCGCCCATATTCACCCGTCGCCGTTGCGACGATCAACGCGCCATTACCGCTATCGAATGTCGTCCGGATCAATTCATTGAACGCCGTGTCCGAGGTGATGTATTCGGTACGGACACAGCGAGAATGTCTGATCAGCTTGCCGTCCGCGATCAGCCCGCAAAGCCCGTCATCTTCTGCTTTGTCCGGCGCATTGCGGCTGGTGATGGCGACCGGTTCAGCTACGGTATCCGACTGTCGCGCCAGCGTCTGCAGGGGGGTCGAGTCGGTGAACAGCATCGGGCCGTAGAGCGGCCGGTAGAGTTCTGCGCCATCGCCCCCACCAATCGACAGGCTGACGACACCAACCTGCCCCGTGGGCAGGCTGTGGGCACCATAGTAGCTGATCTCGCATGTCACATCGCGCCCGTTGATCTTCAGCGCCAGTTGTCCGGTTTGAACGCCTGAACCGTACGTTAGCAACTGGGGTGTGTCGCGCTCGGGCCAATCGGGATCGTGCAATTCGTCATCCGCAAAGCGCAGCCGATCTATCAGCGGCGCGCTGGCATGATTGCAGGCCATCAGCACCGCCAACGGGCTGAGCTTGTCCGGCATCACCGTCGGCCCGACCCGAATTTGCCACAACGATGCTTCAGCAACGGTAGCAAGCGTCCGGGCGGGCGCGGATGTGTCAAGCATTGCCAAAATGATATCAGGATGAATATCGTATGTCGTTTGCAGGCCGATCACCTGCGCAATCTGCGCGGTGTCGAGCGGTGTTACACCGGACCCGCCGAAGCTGAGTGTCGCCTTGGGATGCACGATCCGTCCGCCCTGTCGGCTGTCCACGGTGCCGCCATCGCCTTCGCGTCCGGCCATGAACACCAGTGCGCAGGCTCCGGTGCAGGCATCCCCCGAAGCGATCGCGGTGGAAAACCGCCCGCCCAGCTGGTCGATGATCGCAAGCGCCGCTGCATAATCGCCGCCCTGGCTGTTCAGACAGATGCGCGGGGATGATGGGAAATCGAGGCTGCTCGTGCTTTCGTTATAACGCTTCAACATCTGTTTCAGCCGGGCGGGATCGGCGGCGTCAATCGGTCCCTCAAGGCGCAGATAGCATGACATCACCGGATCAGTATGCAGCGCCACATTCGCTGCATGGCCATGTTGCGGCAATCCGCTGCCCAGCAAGGCAAGGCAAATGGCAATCAGGCTGCGACCGAAAAAAGTCGATATCATCGGGAAACTCCCTGTTTAAACAATATTCTCCAACTCTAGAAAGAGCTGCGCGCCCCTGTCAAACCTGTCGCGTCGTCGGCGCGGGGAATTCGCCGGGGCTTTTCTCTTTGTCAAACTTCGCCAAATCAGTAACCTTTGCCACGAGCCACGAGGGCTATAGACTAACAACTGCGGGTGAAACCGCCATTAGGGAGACTGGAATAATGGGAAAACGTGACGAGCTGATCGCCAAGTATGCCGACGATTTGCGCAACAAATGCGGAATGCAGCCCGATATGGATCTGTTGACCAAAGTAACAATCGGATGCGGTCCGGCGATCTACAATGCCGACGCAGCGACGGTGGCTGCGAGCCAGCCGCAGGAACTGGAAACCGTCAAGGAAAACTTCCTGATCAAGAAACTGGGGCTCGCCGACAGCCCGGCGTTGATGGATGCGATCAATCAGGTGCTCGAGACCTACGGTCTTTCGGAGCGCAACAAATACCGCGCGGTCGTCTACTATATGCTGACCAAGCACTTCGGCAAGGAATCGGTCTACGGCTGATCACGCCTGTACGAACCATGCAGACGCCCGCCGTGATCCGGCGGGCGCAATGCGTTCCGGGAGGGCCATTTTCAGCCTGCGCTGCCGCCCGGTCGCAGATCAATCGCATCAAATCAAACCTCTGGAACCGCATTTTCACCGTTTTCGGCGCATCCGGTGTCGCAATGCATCCTGTAGTGAACAGTGCGATCTATCATACCCATCACAGGAAAAGGATTCTCGAACCAAGGCCAACGGGCTCTGCAAAATTTCAGTGTGATCCGAACCGGGATCTTGGACGTAAAACTGGGTGTACATAGCAATTATTGCCGCAACCAATTATGTAGGTGGCTTGAGATGCTGCCGGGGATAAACGGACATGAACTACCTGAATTCTGATTTGCATGCAGCACCGGACCGCCAAGAGGCCGAAGATGCGCTGGCTCTTCTGCGTCGCTGGGCTGCCGAAAGCAGCCCAGAAGAGGTCGCCGATCTTGATCCCGCCATTGCCCGGCTTCTGCCAAACGGTGCGGTATCGAATTACCCGGCACTGTCGCGCAACTATCCCGAAGGGTTCAATGCCGACGAGGCTTATCGCGCCACACTGCCCGACCTGCAGAACGGGCCGACTTCGCTGATCCGCGGTGCAAGACAGCAATTGCAGCATGTCGGTATTTCCAATTTCCGTCTGCCGATCCGCTTTCACACCCGCCAAGGTGGCGACCTGACGCTGGAAACCTCGGTGACTGGCACGGTCAGCCTGGAGGCGGGCAAGAAGGGCATCAACATGTCCCGGATCATGCGCAGCTTTTACAAACACGCCGAAAAGACATTCAGCTTCAAGGTGATCGAGGCCGCGCTGGATGATTACATCAGCGATCTGGACAGTCTGGATGCCCGCATTCAGATGCGGTTTTCCTACCCGATGAAGGTGGAATCGCTGCGCTCTGGGCTGGTTGGGTTCCAGTATTACGACTTTGCGCTGGAACTGGTCGAGAAAGATGGCGTGCGGCGCAAGTTCATGCATCTGGACTACGTGTATTCATCCACCTGCCCCTGTTCGCTGGAGCTGTCCGAGCATGCCCGCCAGAGGCGCGGCCAGCTGGCTACGCCCCATTCGCAACGGTCGGTCGCGCGAATCTCTGTCGAGATGGTCTGCAAGGATTGCCTGTGGTTCGAGGATCTCATCGACATCGCCCGCGATGCCGTGCCCACCGAAACCCAAGTGATGGTCAAGCGCGAGGATGAACAGGCCTTTGCCGAGCTGAACGCCGCCAACCCGATCTTTGTCGAGGACGCCGCGCGTCTTTTTTGCCAACGGTTGTTGAGCGATGCGCGAATCGGCGATTTCCGGGTGGTGGCCAGCCATCAGGAAAGCCTGCACAGCCACGATGCGGTCAGCATCCTTACTCAAGGTGATACATTTGCCGCGCAGAGCATCGACCCCCGGCTGTTCAGCACGCTCTTTCACGTTGGCTGACGGCGACATGATCTGACTGAAAATTGGCGCATCTGCCCGCTTGCCGGGCAGATTGCCGCGCGGGTCTGGTCACTTTAAACATCACGACAGGAATGAATTTGGTCTCTCACACGCGATCCGGCAGGATATCTTCCTGTCGGACCCACGCCCCCTCCGACGGCCATCTGATTCAGGGGGCAACCAACCGCTGAACAGTGAGGATAACCAGATGACGCCTATATATGCCGCCAATATTCGACTGGCTGGCTACCTGATCGAGAACCAATTGCGCGTGGCGCAAGTCCTGTCTGCGGCGGTTCTGAAATCGAACCCGTTCGCATTGCCCGCACGGCTGCGCATGCAGGCCGCGAAACCAGCGGTCACGACGGTGGAAGCGACGCCTCAATAAAGCGCAGCGCCGGTGATCTGGCACGGCATCCGCGTACCGTTGCACTCTCAGCGGGTTTTAATAACCGCGTTCGGGATTGACGATGTTGTGCAATGTCTCACCTTTCCGCCAGCGCGCGAGATTTTTCAGGAACATCTCGAACGATGCGTCGGTCCATCCCTGGTAGACCGACGAACAATGCGGCGACACGATCACATTATCCAGCCCCCAGAACGGGCTATCCTCGGGCAATGGTTCTGTTGCGAATACATCGAGCGCGGCTGTCGCGATTGATCCGCCACGCAGCGCATTGATCAGCGCGTCACCGTCCACCACGCCGCCACGCGATACATCGACAAAGATCGCGCTCGGTTTCATCGCGGCAAAGGCCTGCGCATCAATCATGCCGCGTGTTGCGGGCAGAAGCGGCACGCAGATCGTGACGAAATCGGCCCGTTCCCACAGCGATGGCAACGCGTTGCTGGGATGCACCTCGTCAACATTCTCCATCTCGGTGGGACGCGCGCGGGTGCCGATGACATGCATTCCGAAGGCCTTGGCGCGCGCGGCTACGGCCTGTCCGGTATGGCCCAGCCCGACGATCAGCATCGTCTTGTCATGCATGTGGTTCACCAGCCGGCCACCGTCCCAGCGACGTGCGGCTTGATCGGCCATGAGGCCGGGAACATCGAGGGTGAAATGCAAAAGCGTGCCAAAGACATATTCCGCCATCATCGCCGCAGCAACGCCGGAGGAATTCGTGACCGTCACTTTGTTGACATCCCAACTGCGCAAGTGATCGACGCCCGAGCCACCGACGGCTACCCATTCAGGTCCGTCCGGCCCGAAAAGGGCCTCGCGCGGGAACCCGGCGCGTCCCTGAAAACAGATGCCATAGACGATATCGGGCCTGAAATCCTTCATGATCGCGGGCAGCCCATCGTAGCTGTTGCAGGTCGCAACCACGGCGTCCGGTGCAGTCTCGGCCAGACGCGCGATCATGCTGTTGGCCTCGTTGTTGTGGATCAGGATGCGCGGGGCTGTACGGATCATGAGGTCTCCGGTGCAGAGTAGAGCAGGCTGGAGAGTTCGGAAAAACGCACGCCCGGCTCCAGTATTCGGTCACGCGTTGACCATATGGCGCGGCGACGGTGTGCGTCCAGCGCGGCGGCCATGCCGTGAAACTTTTCTTCGACTTCTGCATCCGCCATCCACGCCTCTGGCCCGCCACGCGCATGCACGTCGCCGGACTGAACTGTGCGACCATCCTTGAGTGTCACATCCAGATCCGACCAGCGTCCCGCGGGAAAGCGCGAAGAATGCCGCGCGTCTTCGGTCACGGTGATGCGCGGCATCAGGGCGATCACATCCGCATCCGTCAGGCCAGCCCCCGAGATATGCTCTGGCCCGACGTGGCCATGCACCAACAGTGCGGCAAGGTTGAAGTGCAGCCCATACTGTGCCTGCGAGGTGGATGTCGGCACCCCGTCATAGAGCCGCGCCGATTCGGCAAAGGTCCGCACGGTGACGGACTGCACGCTCTGGGCGGTAACGCCTTCGGTCTTCATCAGATGGCTCAGCGCATCCATCGCGGCATGCGCCCAGCGGCAGATCGGGTAGGGCTTGATATAGTTCAGGCCGACGGTCCATGTGGTGCCCAGATCGGCCCAGAATGTTGCCGCCTCGGGCGCCTCAACGGTGAGTGCGGGCGCGCCGGTAAAGCCGCGTTGCGCCATGAGCGTGGCCGATGAGCCCACCAGTGCCCCCATGCCCGACCCGTCATGCAACATGGTCGGATTGTCGATTTCGCGCATCATCTGGCTGCGTGGGCCGTGATACTCGGCGATGCCCAATGCCTGCCGCAAGACATCCGCGCCGTCGCCTGACAGCCGGCATCCCAGTGCAGCGACCCCCAGCGCGTTCCACGCCCCCGAGGTATGGTAGTCCGACACGCTGGCATGCAGGGCTTGCCCGGCCCGCGCCGCCACCTCGTAGGACATCGCGAGGGCGGTCAGTGCGTCGCGCCCGCTGAGCTCGGGTGCGTGTTCGGCAAAGGCCAGCAGCGCTGGCACCACTGCGCAGCCGATATGCCCCTTGGTCGGGTTGTACCCGTCAT
>Ga0209344_10004327_pt1 | contig 13110 bp, 3 predicted proteins | sample Cruoilmetagenom6_FD_187293 | JGI IMG/M metagenome (GOLD analysis project Ga0209344, IMG submission 187293) | Oil polluted marine microbial communities from Coal Oil Point, Santa Barbara, California, USA - Santa Barbara Oil Seep Sample 6 (SPAdes)... | ecosystem: Environmental > Aquatic > Marine >...
ATTGCGATGGTGATGGGGTAACCAATGGAGATGAAACTACAGACAATACAGATCCACTAGATGCATGTTCCTATTTGGCAGCAAGTGTAACTCTTACTCCAAGTGCCGTATGGGAAGCTCTAGATTGTGATGGCGATGGGGTAACCAATGGAGATGAAACTACAGACAATACAGATCCACTAGATGCATGTTCCTATTTGGCAGCAAGTGTAACTCTTACTCCAAGTGCCGTATGGGAAGCTCTAGATTGTGATGATGATGGAAATCCTAATGGAAGTGATCCTAATCCTTTGGTTGCAACAGCAGTAGATGATTATGGCGAAACACCAGCATTAACTAAAATTGAAATTAATATTTTAGCTAATGATGATTTTTTACCTAATTCTGATCCAAATAATTTAGGTTTTAATACGATTACACAAACTGGAGGATCTGCGGTAGGTGCAGTAGCATTTGATCCAGATACAGGTTTGTTTTCTTATACTCCTGATGTGTCCGAATCAGATACTAGTGTTACTATTGTTTATCAAGTATGTAATACAATTCCAGACCCAGCGGTATGTGCAACGGCAACCATTACAATTAAAGTAGGACCTGATGTAACTTATATTATTGCTGTAGATGATGATTATAGTTCAAATGAAATAGATGGCAGTACAGGGGGTACTGTTCCAAATAGTAATGTATTATCTAACGACACAGTGAATGGTAATGCCGCTACTATTTCCAATGTAGTGCTTACCTCTACTCCAACCGGACCATTAGTAATTAATGAGGATGGTACAATTAGTGTAGAAAGTGGAACTACTGCAGGGGTTTATATTATTGAATATACTATTTGTGAAGTTGGTGACCCCAATAATTGTGATAGTGCCATAGTTACCGTTAAAGTTAAAGCTCCTGATACAATTGTTGTAATGCAAATGGTTACACCAAATAATGACGGTAAAAATGATTTCTTATGGATAACAGGTGTGGAATCTGTTCCTAATAATAGTATTAGAATCTATAACAGATGGGGTACAGCAGTCTTTGAAGCTCAAGGATATAATAATCAAACAAATATTTTTGACGGTAGGTCCAAAGGAAGGTCTACAGTTAAAGCAGGAGAAGTTCTACCTGCAGGAGTATATTACTATATATTTGATTATGAATTTAATGGAAGTAATAATACAGATAGTGGTTATCTATATGTAAGTAAATAACACATTTAATAGCATAAAATGATAAAAATTAAAAGAGGCATAATTGTAACAGGAGTATTATTGCTACTTGTATTGGAAAGTATAAGTGCACAGCAAGATGCACAGTATACACAGTATATGTTTAATACATTAACTGTGAATCCCGCTTATGCAGGATCTCGAGGGCAATTAAGTATTGCTGCCTTATATAGAGCGCAATGGGTAGGTTTAGATGGCGCTCCAACAACACAAACATTAAATATACATTCACCTATTAGAAATAGTAGATTAGGTTATGGTATATCTATTGTAAATGATGAAATTGGAGATGGAGTTGTACAAGAAACCTATTTGGATGCAACCGTTTCTTATACCTTAAATTTAGCAAGAGATAAAAAATTATCTTTCGGACTTAAAGCAGGTGGGAACCTTTTAAACTTAGATTTTGAAAAACTAAGAAGATATCAAGAGGAAGTTGTAGCAACAGATAATATTGAAAACAAGTTTTCTCCAAATTTTGGAGTAGGCGTGTATTATCATACAGATAAATTTTATTTGGGTTTTTCAGCGCCTAATTTAATAGAGACGAATCATTTTGATAATTCAGAGTCAGATGCAAATTCTGTACAGTTTTTATCTAAAGATAAGGTGAATTTCTATGCAATTACCGGTTATGTTTTTGATTTAAATAGCTATCTAAAGTTTAAACCAGCTTTATTAACAAAAGTGGTTGGAGGAGCACCATTACAAATTGATGCATCTGCTAATTTTATGTTTAATGAAAAATTTACGTTTGGTGGAGCATATCGGTGGAATGCCGCAGTAAGTGCATTAGTGGGTTTTCAAGTATCAGATCAAGTAATGATTGGTTTAGCTTATGATAAGGAAACAACCGAATTAGGTGGATCGCAATTTAATGACGGGTCTTTTGAAATATTTTTAAGATTTGAGTTGGTAAAAGCTTTTGAAAAACTAGTGTCACCTAGATTTTTCTAAATACAAAAATAGAGAACCTATGAGTAAAAAAATAATAGTAGTAGTTGCCGTGGTGTTTTTCATAGTGGGGAATATATATTCTCAAGAGAGGCTCATAGATAAAGGAAACGAAAAGTACAAGAGTTATTCTTTTAGCCCTGCAATAGATATATATACAAGGGTTATCGAAAAAGGGTTTGTGTCGGCAGAATTGCTTGGCAAGTTGGCAAATTCATATTATTTTAATGCAGACTATACTAAAGCTTCAGAAATTTATAAGCGCTTAGTTTCTGAATATGAAGGAGAAGTAGAAGCTGAACAATATTTTAGATACGCCCAAACATTAAGGACATTGGAAGAGTATGAGCTATCTAATGAAATATTAAAAAAGTTTTACAATTTAACTTCAAGTGGAGCTAAAGCCTCTTTACGGAAAGATAATGCCTATACCATAGAAGATATAAGGGAGAATACAGATAAGTTTAAAGTTTTAAAATTTGAACATAATACGATTTACAATGAATTTGCACCTTCATTTTATAATAGAGGGCTTATTTTTTCTTCAGATAGGGATACCGGAAATTTAGCTAAATATAGGCATACTTGGAATTCGAAAGACTTTTTAGATTTGTATAAAATTAATGCAGATAGTAGTTCAGTAAACCACACAATTAAATTAGATAAAGCTGTAAATACAAGATATCATGAATCTACTTCTACCATAAGCAAAGATGGTAAAACAATGTATTTTACTAGAAATAATTACCAAGATGGTAAAATTGTAAAAGCTGATGATGGGGTTGTGCGATTAAAAATATTTAGAGCAACAAAAACAGAGGGTGTTTGGAAGGATATTATGGAACTACCATTCAACAGTGATGCCTATTCTGTAGCGCACCCAGCTTTAAATAAAGATGAAAAAATACTTTATTTTGCTTCAGATATGCCAGGAACACTTGGTGAGTCAGATATATTTAAAGTAGCCATAAATGATGATGATACCTTTGGAACCCCAGAGAATTTAGGAAGCAATATAAATACAGATTCTAGAGAAACTTTTCCATATGTATCTAAAGAAGATGTACTTTATTTTTCTTCAGATGGACATTTGGGTTTAGGAGGTTTAGATGTTTTTGCAACGAAAATCACAAATAATTTGTCTGGTTCTGTTGTTAATGTTGGAGCACCCGTAAATAGTAGTATGGATGATTTTACGTTTATTTTTGATAGTGATAACAGAAAAGGATATTTTGCATCTAACAGAAAAGAAGGAATTGGGGAAGATGATATTTATGCGGTAGTAGAGAATGAGCCATTAGAATTACAATGTGCGCAACAAGTAACAGGAACAGTTAGAGATAAAATATCTAATGAAATATTAGTTGGAGCAGCTATTAAGGTAATCGATGAAAATAATGAAGAAATATCATCTACAATTATGAGTTCAAATGGTGTTTATAAAATTGCAATAGATTGTAATAAAGGTAATTTTGTAAGAGCCGTAGTAGATGGTTATGTACCATCAGAAAAATATTTAGGAGTATCAGATGGTGGGGAACAAGTAATTGATTTTTATTTAGAACGAGAAAAGGTAACCGCTGGTTTTGGAGATGATTTAGCTAAATTGTTGCAGTTAAGCACGATCTATTTTGATTTAAACAAGTACAATATTCGTAGTGATGCGGAACTAGAAATACAAAAGGTTATTGTGGCTATGGAAAAATTTTCTAGCTTAAAAATTAAAGTAAATTCACATACGGATAGTAGAGGAAAAGATGCATATAATTTGTGGTTGTCTCAAAAGAGAGCAGAGTCTACCGTTAATTATATGATTGCTATGGGAATTGAAGCGGATCGTTTGCAAGGGGAAGGTTTTGGAGAGACGCGTTTGGTCAATAAATGTGATAATGGCGTAAGTTGTTCTAATAAAGAACATGAGCTAAATAGAAGATCTGAATTTATCATTTTAGAATAATTACTATACTAATATCTTTAAAGAGCTTTGATTGTAAATCAAAGCTCTTTTTTGTTTGTAGTACTTAGATTACAACAGTTCATTTTAGTATTTTTTTCAATGTTTATGACTTCAGTTTTCTAGTGTTGTATGTTGTAATACAGGCAGTACACAACATTTATTACTTGCTTAGAAAGTTAGCTTGTAATTTAGCATATTGATAATATATTTTAAGTTATGAAATTATTGAATGCAAAAATTTCGCTTATTTTTCTTTTGTTTACAGTTTTTGTAATTGGGCAAGAAACCTACCGGGATAACTTTAGTTCTAAATCGTATTCAAACAATAATGGATCATCTAATTTTTCATCAAATTGGAATGAAAGTAATGATAATAATAATGCAAGTTCAGGTAATATAAGAATTACAGGCAACAGATTGCGGTTTGAAGAAATTTCTAAAAACGATGAAAGAATTCAAAGATCAGTAGATTTGAACGGAGCTTCCTCTGCCACGCTATCATTTAATTGGGAAACTTCAGAACTTGATGGTTCCGGAGGGAATAGTGAGGAATTGAGTATTCAAATTTCATCCAATGGTACTTCGTTTACAACCATAGGGACGTTTAGAGGAGACCAATCGGGTACTTTTAACCAAAATATTTTAGCCTATGCATCCGCCAATACAACTGTACGATTTATCAACGTAAGCAATTGGCAATATGGCGATTGGGAAGAAGATGAGTATGTCTATATTGACAATTTTTTAATTTCAGCTACTTTCCCACCCCCAACTCCAATTATGGAAATTAATAATGTAACGGTTAATGAGGGAGCAGGAAATGCAACCTTTATCATAACGCATACTGGAGCAGGAACAACATTGCCTTTTACAGTAAACTATACAACAGTGAATGGTTCGGCAACTTCAGGGAATGACTATACAGCGACAACGGGACCATTAGTTTTTAGCGGTACAACGGGTGAAACTAAAAATATTACAGTTCCAATTTTGGATGATACTATAATTGAAAGCATAGAAACCTTTGTCATCCAGTTTACAAGTACAAGTAATTTATCTGTAGATATAACTGATACTGGCACAGGATCAATAACAGATAATGATAGCTATATTATTACAGATGGAGTAACAGATACTACCTGTAGCGGTGCTTTTTTTGATTCTGGAGGAGTTTCAGGGAATCATTCAAATAACGAAGACATTACTTATACGCTTTGTCCAAGTACCGCTAATACGGATGTGAGAATAGATTTCATAAGTTTTGATGTTGAGTCGGGGTATGATTTCTTATACATATACGATGGCACAACAACATCTGCCACATTAATTGGTCAATTCCACAACGGAAACGTACCTCCGTCAACGATAACTGCCACAAATGCATCAGGGTGTTTAACTTTTAGATTTGTATCAGATTATAGCGTTAATAATTCAGGTTGGGAGGCTTCAATTTCTTGTGCAACCAGAGGCCCAGTACTTAGTATTGACGATGTAACGGTAGACGAAGATGGTGTAAATGCCATATTTACAGTAGTGCATACAGATGCAAGTGCTTTAGGTTCCTTTACGGTAAATTACCAAACTGTAAATGGCACAGCAATTTCTGGTAGTGATTTTACGGCTACAACGGGAACTTTAAATTTTAATGGATTATCTGGAGATACCGAAACTATTACGGTGCCAATTTTAGATGATGCTGCTATTGAAAATCCTGAAATTTTTACAATTCAGCTTACAGCTTCATCAAACAATACGGTTGATATTTCGGATACAGCTACGGGAACCATCATAGATGATGATGCTTTAATTATGACTAATGGAGGCATTGCGAATACTTGTAATGATACTTTTTTTGATCCTAGTGGAGTTAATAATTATAATAACAATGAAAATGTAGTTTATACAATTTGTCCAGATACAGCCGATACATATATTAATATAGACTTTACAAGTTTTGAAGTTGTTACAGGAGATGTCCTATATATTTACGATGGAGATTCTACCAGTGACCCACTGATAGGTCAATATGACAGTGCAAATATTCCAACAATAATAAATTCATCGGATATTTCTGGGTGTCTAACGTTTAGGTTTATATCTAACGGAAACGGAACAGGAGCTGGTTGGGAAGCAGCAATAAATTGTTATCCAGAGGGGCCTGTAATTATTATTGACGATATCACGTTTGATGAGGATATAGGGAATGCTGTTTTTACAGTAAGATCTACTCGTGCGGCACATGGAACAGATGTATTTTTATTTGGTTTTCAAAATAGACCATTTACAGTAGATTTTCAGACAGTAAATGGAACTGCTCTTTCTGGGAGTGATTATACCGCTACTTCAGGAGTATTGACTTTCAGTGGAGCACTGAATAATGTGCAAACTATTTCTGTACCAATAGCTAACGATGGTTCACCAGAGTTTGCAGAAGATTTTACAATTGAATTTACGGGTGCTACAGCCCAGTTTGCAACAGTAAACTATACAGATCTGGGAACAGGAACCATAAACTCACAGATATTAGCAAATGATCCATTGACTCTTTTTCAAGAATTTGATGGTTATTATGATTACTCTACCACAGGTGGAACCTTAAGAACAGGAGCAAATGGAGCTTCTCCTTGTGCTATAACCACATCATCATCTAATAGTTTAATATCTCCAATACCAAATACCGCTACAATAGAAAGGGCCTATTTGTATTGGGCGCATTCTAATACAGTTAGAGATGATCAAGTAACTTTTGAAGGTCAGGCAGTTTCTGCTAATTTTTTATATCAAACGTCATTGACTAATAGAAACTTTTATGGCTATGTCAGCGATGTTACTGCTATAGTTCAAGGGGTTTCCAATCCTTCAACTAATGTTTTTGATTTTAGTGACTTAGATATAGATAATACTGGCAGTTATTGTAATACTTCTACAGTATTAGGGGGTTGGACATTAATAGTTTTCTATGAAGACCCTTCTTTGCCAGCTGTAAATATTAACTTATATCAAGGTTTTGATGGACTTAGTAATGAAGGAACATCTTTCACCTTAGATTCTTTTTATGCAATTTCTGGATCAGGAGCAAAAGCTTCATTCTTGTCTTGGGAAGGGGATCCAGATTTAAATGGGTCTAGTTCTGGTTCTTCAAACCCAGAGGCTTTATCAATCACAAATCAATCCAATACAACTTTTGCGCTTTCAGGAGATGGAGGTCAGACAGGGAATAATGCTTATAATTCAACAATTTATGACAATACTGTAAGTCCTGTTTATAATACATCAAATTCATATGGAGTAGATTTGGATACTTATGATATTTCTAGTTTTATATCACCTACAGATAGTCAAGTAACGGCAAATGTTGATGTTGGGCAAGATTTTGTAATATCTGCAGCGGTGGTGTTAAAAGTGCCATCAAACTTAATAGCAGGTAATGTATTTGAAGATGTTAATTATCCCGGTGGCGTAGGACGAGATAAAGTAACTTCTGGTGGTGTTGGAACTTCTGGTTCAATTGTAGAACTTTTTGATTCTTCAGGTAACTTTCTTCAAAGAAAAAACACAGATATAAATGGCAATTATTCTTTTGGAGGAATGGCTGATGGCGATTACAGCATTAAAGTAGTAAATTCTACAGTGCGGTCAAGCAGAGTAGGCGGATTAAATTGTTCAGCATGTTATCCGATACAAACATATAGATCCTATAAAGGAGCTTCTTCTTTAATAGATGTAACCAATGAAGTTGGAGGAATTAACCCTAGTGCTACCCAAGATGTTGCTTTAGGTGTTTTAACAAATGCACAGAGTGTATCTGCTGTTTCTGTTTCTGGTAACGGAGTAGTGGGAATCAATTTTGGTTTTAATTTTAACACCATCGTAAATTCTAATTTTTATGGGCAAGGTTCTTTAGAGCAATTTATTATTAATTCAAATAATTTAGAAGAAACAACCTTAGATATTGAGGCTAATTCTATTTTTAATCCAGCATTGGGAGAAGATGTTTCAATTTTTATGATTCCATCTGCATCAGATCCATTAGGAAGAACTATGGATACAAACTTTTCAGGTGGAGTAATTACAATAACAAATACAGCTGTATTGTCAGAAATAATTTCAGATAACACACATATTGATGGAAGAACACAAACTGCAAACATAGGCGATACAAACTCAGGTTCTATTGGAACAGGAGGAACTGTTGGTGTAGATGCAGAGCCTTTACCAAGTTATCTATTACCAGAGATTGCAATTAATGGAGATGATAAGCAAGGTATAACATTAGGAGGAGATCCATCTAATGTTGTGATAAGGAACCTTGCTATATATAATGCCACAAGGGCAATAGATGGGAAGGGAGATGGAGGCTTGGGAAGCGATAGGACGATATCAGAAATGTTGCTAGGAGTTTTGCCAAATGGTAACGACCCAGGTGCAGCGTTACGCAATACGTCTTATGGCGTTCGGTTAGAATCTCCTGCACAAGTAACAGTAACCTCTTCATATATTGGCTATAATGGTAATGGAGGATTGTTAGGGGTGTCTAGTGGTTCACAATTAAGTGCTACCTATAATGAAGTTTTTTTAAATGGAGGTGATACCGATTCGCATAACGGAATAGATGTTGATGGTGTTAATGGTACCATTCAATACAATTTAATTTATGGGCAAAAAACGTTATCAGGAACTCCAACTGGAGAAGGAGGTAATGGCATAGAGTTGGGTTCAACATCAGCTATTGCTGGAAGTAACTTAATAGATAACAATACAATATATAACAATCTCTCTGCTGGTGTAAGCCTAAGAAACGGAGCAAGTGGAAATACAGTTTCAAAAAATATGATATATAATAATGAAGTTGGAATTTCTGTAAATAATGAAAGTAGTTCGACTAATTCTAATAGACTGACTCAAAATAGTATTTATGCAAATAATGGCTTAGGAATTGATTTGTATGGAGGAGGAACAGGGGATTTTGATGGCGTTACTTTAAATGACAATGGAGATGTAGATAGTGGAGGTAATGATTTATTGAATTTTCCAATAATTTCTGGAGCGTATCAATCTGGAAGTACTTTTATAATTGAAGGATGGTCTAGGCCAGGCGCAATTATTGAAGTATTTATAACAGATATAAGTGAAGGGACAGCCACCGTAGGAGACAATCAATTTGGAATGTCAACAGACTATGGAGAAGGGCAACTATACTTAGGAACTTTTATAGAAGGTAGTGGTTCTGATACAGATAACGGATCATCTTCATACTTAGATGAAGATGGAAATACTGATACAACTAACAAGTATAGGTTTGTTACCGCTTTAGCACCAGGTTCTGGAGCTGCTTTAGGTAAGTATATAACCTCTACAGCTACAATATCAAATTCTACCTCAGAATTCTCTCCAATTAGTGTGATAAAAGGATACAATGTAATTACAAATAGGAGTATTACATTTAGAGTTAAAAACAAGTAATTACTTTTTTACGATGTTAAGAATGGCTTGAAAAACAAAATTGACTCAGTTTTTTAAGCCTTTATTTCAAATAAAATTTTCATAAAAATTAGTTTCCCATAGGTCGATGAGCCGTTTAAAGTATTGATGTAATCGATTAAAGTTACTTACAATACGAATTAGTTTGTAGGAATAAAATGGTGCAACTATATGTTTATAGAAGTTTACAATGGAATATAGCCCTTATACAACATTTATTTCTCACAAAGCCTGTCTAACGTTAATTTCGTATCAAGTTAACCTTCGTTGTTTAGGTTACAATTTAAAGGTTAGTCAGAATAGCATAAACAATACTGATGAATAGTTACTACAAATACGCATCAATTTAGTATAGAATAGAAATGATAAAAATAAAAAATCCAACCATGAAGAAGTTATTATTACCGATGCTATTTTTGATATCGGGAATTGCATTTTCACAAACTACAGTTACATTAGAAGATCAATGTAATTGTGAGGTATTAAGCGGTACAGCTGTAAATACAGCTGGACTGTCCACACCTGCCGGTGCAGACTTAGGAGATTTATATGTAAACACAGATACGGGAACTATCTATTTCTGGGATGGAAATTCTTGGGAATTATCTTCAGGGAGCAATCCTTCAATAGAAGATTTTATATTTAATCAAGCTACTGGAGAACTTTCACTTACACTGGTTGGTGGCAGCTCAAGCGTCGTGGATTTGAATTATTTATTTCCAATAACATCGACCTTAGATGATAATACAGACGGTACCTTTACCTATACCAATGAAGAAGGCGTAGCAATTACGTTTGATACCAAGCGATCAACGGTTGTAGACAATGGTGATGGAACTTTTACGTTAACAGATGATTCAGGTAACTCCGCAACAATAAATACCAACAATACGGTAACTACATTAGCAGATAACACAGACGGTACCTTTACGTATACCAATGAAGATGGTGCAACAATTACGTTTGATACCAAGCGATCAACAGTTGTTGATAATGGTGATGGTACGTTTACGTTAACAGATGATTCAGGTAACTCCGCAACAATAAATACCAACAATACGGTAACTACATTAGCAGATAATACGGATGGAACCTTTACGTATACCAATGAAGATGGTGCAACGACTACGTTTGATGCTAAGCGATCAACAGTTGTTGATAATGGTGATGGTACGTTTACGTTAACAGATGATTCAGGTAACTCCGCAACAATAGATACCAACAATACGGTAACTACTTTGGTTGATAATACCGATGGTAGTTTTACCTATACCTCAGAAAATGGTACGGAAACCATATTTACAGAAACCACATCTACCTTAGCAGATAATACGGATGGAACCTTTACGTATACCAATGAAGATGGTGCAACAATTACGTTTGATACCAAGCGATCAACAGTTGTTGATAATGGTGATGGTACGTTTACGTTAACAGATGATTCAGGTAACTCCGCAACAATAAATACCAACAATACGGTAACTACATTAGCAGATAACACAGACGGTACCTTTACGTATACCAATGAAGATGGTGCAACAATTACGTTTGATACCAAGCGATCAACAGTTGTTGATAATGGTGATGGTACGTTTACGTTAACAGATGATTCAGGTAACTCCGCAACAATAAATACCAACAATACGGTAACTACATTAGCAGATAATACGGATGGAACCTTTACGTATACCAATGAAGATGGTGCAACGACTACGTTTGATGCTAAGCGATCAACAGTTGTTGATAATGGTGATGGTACGTTTACGTTAACAGATGATTCAGGTAACTCCGCAACAATAGATACCAACAATACGGTAACTACTTTGGTTGATAATACCGATGGTAGTTTTACCTATACCTCAGAAAATGGTACGGAAACCATATTTACAGAAACCACATCTACCTTAGCAGATAATACGGATGGAACCTTTACGTATACCAATGAAGATGGTGCAACGACTACGTTTGATGCTAAGCGATCAACAGTTGTTGATAATGGTGATGGTACGTTTACGTTAACAGATGATTCAGGTAACTCCGCAACAATAGATACCAACAATACGGTAACTACTTTGGTTGATAATACCGATGGTAGTTTTACCTATACCTCAGAAAATGGTACGGAAACTAGTTTTATAGGAACAGACAATCAGGATTTATCGTTATCAGGTGATAATTTATCCTTAACCAATGATCCTACAGCAATACTTATAGATTTATCGAAATATACAGAAAGCGTAGTAGGAGCAGGTACTATTTCTGTTGGTGATGACGGAAATGGAAATTATACGGTTAGTTCTATAGATCCAGATGAAAGTATTACAAATGAAGTAAACACCCGTTTTTCTGTAGTAGGATCTAATTTAGAAATTGAAGATGATAATAGTGTGTTATTTGTTCCATTATCAGAATTAGCAGCTGGCGGAGCTGTTGGACCACAAGGTCCAGTTGGAGACAAAGGTGCCACTGGTGATACAGGTGATAAAGGCGCAACAGGAGATAAAGGAGTAGATGGTGATCAAGGTCCAATAGGCGAACAAGGTCCAGTAGGAAACCAAGGAGCTGTTGGAGACAAAGGAGCTGTTGGAGACAAGGGTGCCACTGGTGATAAAGGCGCAACAGGAGATAAAGGAATAGATGGCGATCAAGGTCCAGTAGGTGAACAAGGTCCAGTAGGAAACCAAGGAGCTGTTGGAGACAAAGGAGCTACAGGTGACACAGGCGATCAAGGTCCGATAGGCGAACAAGGTCCAATAGGAGCTCAAGGTCCAGTTGGAAATCAGGGAGCTGTTGGAGACAAGGGTGCCACTGGTGATACAGGCGATAAAGGCGCAACAGGAGATAAAGGAGTAGATGGCGATCAAGGTCCAATAGGTGAACAAGGTCCGGTTGGAAACCAAGGAGCTGTTGGAGATAAGGGAGCTACAGGTGACACAGGAGATAAAGGAGCAACAGGCGATCAAGGTCCGATAGGCGAACAAGGTCCAGTAGGAAACCAAGGAGCTGTTGGAGACAAAGGTGCCACTGGTGATACAGGAGATAAAGGCGCAACAGGCGATCAAGGTCCGATAGGCGAACAAGGTCCAGTAGGAAACCAAGGAGCTGTTGGAGACAAGGGTGCCACTGGTGATAAAGGCGCAACAGGAGATAAAGGAATAGATGGCGATCAAGGTCCAGTAGGTGAACAAGGTCCAGTAGGAAACCAAGGAGCTGTTGGAGACAAGGGTGACACAGGAGATACAGGCGATAAAGGCGCAACAGGCGATCAAGGTCCAGTAGGCGATCAAGGTCCAGTAGGCGAACAAGGTCCAGTAGGAAACCAAGGAGCTGTTGGAGACAAGGGTGACACAGGAGATAAAGGCGCAACAGGCGATCAAGGTCCAGTAGGTGAACAAGGTCCAGTAGGAAACCAAGGAGCTGTTGGAGACAAGGGTGACACAGGAGATACAGGCGATAAAGGCGCAACAGGCGATCAAGGTCCAGTAGGCGAACAAG
>Ga0209344_10004328_pt1 | contig 13105 bp, 12 predicted proteins | sample Cruoilmetagenom6_FD_187293 | JGI IMG/M metagenome (GOLD analysis project Ga0209344, IMG submission 187293) | Oil polluted marine microbial communities from Coal Oil Point, Santa Barbara, California, USA - Santa Barbara Oil Seep Sample 6 (SPAdes)... | ecosystem: Environmental > Aquatic > Marine...
CGCGTCATTGATGATAGCAAACGCCGCCGGCCCAATGTTTGGGGTTTATTTGCTTCAAATGGGCCTGATTAAGGCTGAATTTGTCGGCACCCGCAGTTGGTTTTTCCTGGTGATTAATCTAGCCAAAATGCCCTTTGCATTCGGTCTGGGGCTAGTGAACGTGCAATCCCTGTCACTCAACGCGCTATACCTGCCGATTATCCTGGCGGGTGCAGTATCAGGCTACGCATTCCTGAAATACATCAACATTCAGGTTTTTGGGGTAATTATCCGTGTCGCGGTACTGGTTGCGGCCGCAAGGTTGATATTTACCTGACTATCCTTAGTCACGAAAACTGGGATCATTGCGATCCAGCATATCCTTCATTTGCTCAAAATGCGCGATACCAGATTCCTTGTAATCCAGCCAATCTTCAGCTGTTTTTTCCGCTATCTCATCAGACAATATGCTTAACGGCTGCCCGCTTGCATAGGCCAGCATCAGCGTTTCTGCGGCCCGTTCAAAGAAATAAAGGTCCTCAAAAGCCTCGGCAATTGTCTGGCCGGATGTGGTGATCCCGTGATTGCCCATCATCAGCGTAGAATGGTTTCCCAGCGATGCCGCTATACGTTTTCCTTCCTGCACATCGTCGGCCATGCCGCCATAACCAAGATCAATGGCAACCTTGCCAAAAAACCGAGCCGTATTCTGATCGATTGGCAGCATTGACGGATCTTTCAATGCGGCCAGTGCGGTTGAATACCGGGGATGGCAGTGCAGCAGAACCCGTGCATTTGGTGTCGTCCGGTGAATTGTCCCATGAATGCACCACGCGGATGCGTCCGGCGCATCAGGGCCATCCATTACCCCCTGATCATTGGCGTCCAGCAACAACAGGTCACTGGCTTTGATCGTGGAAAAATGCCGCCATTTGGGGTTCATAAGAAAAGTTGTACCGTCTTGTGACACGGCTGCGCTGAAATGATTTCCAACAGATTCATGCCAGTTGAAATGAACCGCCAAACGAAACGCCGCCGCCAGATCAACACGCAGCCTGGCCTCATCAACTCTCATATCTGAATGTTCGTTCATTTAATCCTCCCAGCTTGCATAGTTCAAAGCAAATTCATCCGGCTTTTTCTTTGTCCAAATACTCCCGCCGGAGGCGTTGCGCCCAAAGGGCGCAAAAACCAACTGAACATACTACACCCTCAAAAAGGAACATCATCTTCGCGCCCGGCAACGACAACAAAACTCGCCACCACCTTTTTTGCTCCGGCTTTTTCAAACTCAATATCCAGTTTGTCCCCTTCTATACCCATAACACAGCCATAACCGAATTTTTGATGAAATACCCTGTTGCCCTGGGTGAACGATGACACAGCATCAAGATCAATCACTGTATTTCGAGCCGCCGTTGGCTGCCCTATTCCGCGCTGCTGGCTGCGTTTCTGAAGCCGCTTCCATCCTGGTGAATTATACCCATCGGCCTTTGCCGCCTTGTCCGCAATCCCGGTTCCCATCCCCCCCGCAGCAGCGCCATATCCACCACCAAATAATCCCGGTGGGGTCAGCACATCCACATGTTCTGCTGGCAATTCATCAATGAACCGCGAAGGCAGCGCAGATTGCCACTGACCATAAACCATCCGGTTGGCGGCGAATGAAATCGTGCAAATTTCTTCTGCCCTGGTGATGCCGACATAGGCCAGCCGGCGTTCTTCTTCCAACCCTTTCACGCCGCTTTCGTCCATGCTGCGCTGACTGGGAAACAACCCGTCTTCCCATCCGGGCAGGAACACTGCGGGAAATTCCAGCCCCTTGGCACCATGCAACGTCATGATCGAAATTTTTTCGCCAGCCTCATCGGTCTCATTTTCCATGATCAGTGCAATATGTTCCAGAAACCCCTGCAGATTTTCAAACTGTTCCAACGCCTTGATCAATTCCTTCAGGTTCTCAAGTCGCCCCGGCGCTTCCGGCGTCTTGTCGTCCTGCCACATCTGGATATAGCCGCACTCCTCCAGTATGATTTCACCCAGCTCAATATGGGATTGCTGCGGGTCCATCACAGATGAATGCCAGCGATCAAAACCCGCGACCAGATTTGAAATCTCACCCTTTGCCTTGCCCTTCAAAGCGCTGGACATTGCGGCGATACGCGCGCCTTCCAACAAAGACACACCATTTTCGCGCGCCGTCGCCTGAATTACCTGCAAAGCCTTACCGCCAACACCACGTTTGGGGGTGTTCACGATACGCTCAAATGCCAGATCATCGTCGGGCGATACCGCAACGCGGAAATAGGCCATCGCATCGCGAATTTCGCGCCGTTCATAAAACCGCGGTCCACCGATCACCCGGTAGGGCAGGCCAATGGTCAGGAACCGATCTTCAAAAGCGCGCATTTGATGCGATGCCCGCACCAGAATGGCCATGTGATCCAGTGACATCGCCGCTATCCCACGGGTGCCGCCCTGCATCGATTCAACTTCTTCACCAATCCACCGGGCTTCTTCTTCTCCGTCCCAGTGGCCGATCAGGCGAACTTTTTCGCCGCTCTGTTCAGCCGTCCACAATTCTTTGCCAAGGCGATCTTCATTGCCCGAAATCACCCCCGAAGCGGCGGCCAGAATATGTGGAGTGGAACGATAGTTCTGCTCCAGCCGCACCACCACGGCACCCGGAAAATCTTTTTCAAAGCGCAGAATGTTGCCGACCTCGGCACCGCGCCAGCCGTAGATCGACTGATCGTCATCCCCAACACAACAGATGTTTTTGTGCCCACCGGCCAGCAGACGTAACCACATATACTGCGCTACATTGGTGTCCTGATATTCGTCTACCAAAATAAATCTGAACCAGCGCTGATACTGCGCCAACACATCTTCGTGGGTTTGAAATATTGTCACCACATGCAGCAACAAGTCGCCAAAATCCACGGCATTCAGAGTTTTGAGACGTTCCTGATATTGCGCGTAAAGCTCGATACCCATGTGATTAAACACAGACCCATCCCCAGACGTTACCTTTTCCGGTGTCAGCGCGCGGTTTTTCCAGCCATCAATCAGCCCGGCCAGCTGACGTGCTGGCCAGCGTTTTTCGTCAATCCCCGCAGCCACGATTAACTGCTTCAACAGGCGCACCTGATCGTCGGTATCCAGAATAGTAAAATTGCTTTTCAGCCCCACCAGCTCTGCGTGACGACGCAACAATTTCACGCAAACTGCATGGAAGGTGCCAAGCCAGGGCATTCCCTCAACCGTCTGCCCCAGCAGGCCTGCCACGCGGTTCTTCATCTCGCGCGCAGCTTTGTTAGTAAACGTCACTGCCAGAATTTCATTTGGCCGCGCCCGTCCGGTATTCAGCAAATGCGCAATCCGGGTGGTTAGTGCCTTGGTTTTGCCGGTGCCTGCCCCTGCCAGCATCAACACCGGCCCGTCCAGTGCTTCAACCGCTTTGCGTTGCGCGGGGTTCAGATCATCCAGATAGGCCTGAGGGCGCACCGCCATTGCCATCGCAGACAGTGACGGCGCGGGGGCCGCTTTGACGGCATCGTTTTCATCTGTGTTGCTCATGGATGTGTACATATCGCCAGAACCACCAAAGGAAAAGGCTTGTTCACATTATGTTCCACACGTTTCATTTGCCTTTGCCCGTCAATCCCCTAGAAGCGTTCCCATGGATCTCGATACATTATTTCCCGCTATTTCCGATTTACGCAAACGCGCACGGGCCCGCATACCCCATTTTGCATGGGAATTTCTGGATAGCGCGACAGGGATCGAAGCGACCATGCAGCGCAATCGCACGGCGCTGGACAATGTTTTGTTCAACCCTGCAGTCCTGACTGGTGAAACAAAACCCGTTCTGACAACCAAAATTTTAGGTCAGGAATACGCGGCCCCGTTCGGCATTGCCCCTGTGGGTATGTCCGGGTTGATGTGGCCTGATGCTGAACGACTTCTTGCCCTGACCGCCGCACAGGAAAATATCCCCTATTGCATGTCAAATGTCGCCACGCGGACCCCGGAATACGTCGGGCCGCATGTCGGCGATATGGGCTGGTACCAGCTTTACGCACCCAGAGACCCTGAAATCCGCCACGATATGCTGCGCCGCATCAAATCCGCTGGATTTCACACACTGGTCCTGACCGTGGATGTACCTGTTGCCAGCCGCCGTGAACGTCAGCGGCGTGGCGGCCTGACCCATCCGCCAAGGCTGACACCCCGTATCATCGCACAAATCGCGCGATGCCCGGCCTGGGCCTTGGGGACGTTGCGACACGGAACACCCCGCATGCGATTTCTGGAAAGTTATTCTGACCACAAGGGGCCGCTGCCCTCTACAGAGCATGTTGGCTATCTGATGCGCACCGCGCCCGATTGGGATTACCTGCGTGCACTTCGCGACGAGTGGCCGGGCAATCTGATCGTCAAAGGTGTGTTGCTGCCCGAAGATGCCACTGCGCTTATTAAGGAAGGTGTTGATGCCATCTGGGTTTCAAACCATGCCGGGCGTCAGTTTGATGCTGCACCTGCAGCACTGGATGCGCTGCAACCAATCCGCGCAATTGTTGGCGCCGATTTCCCGCTGATTTTCGATAGCGGCATCGCAGGCGGTCTCGATATCCTGCGCGCCATATCAAAGGGTGCTGATTTTGTAATGCTGGGCCGCGCGTTCCACTATGGTATTGGCGCATTTGGTAAAAAAGGCGCTGAACATGTCGTACGCATTCTGCGCAAAGACCTGATTGCCAACATGGGCCAGATGGGCCTTGTAAACCCGATGCAGATACGGACGCAGCTCTGACGTTCCAAGCAACTGAACCGTGCGCTGGAAGTCAGGGATTTACTGCGTTGCAGCAAAAGCGTAAACGACATGCGTGCAAGAGGGAGCAGCAGTTGGCCGGATTCAAGAAAATTCTTATCGCCAATCGTGGTGAAATCGCCATTCGCGTTATGCGCGCCGCCAATGAACTAGGCAAGAAAACCGTCGCGGTTTACGCCCAGGAAGACAAGCTGTCCCTACACAGGTTCAAATCCGATGAAGCCTATAAGATTGGCGAAGGCCTTGGACCCGTCGCTGCATATCTGAGCATTGATGAAATAATTCGCGTCGCACGTATGTCGGGCGCAGATGCAATCCATCCCGGCTATGGCCTGCTGTCGGAAAACCCGGAATTTGTGGATGCCTGTGTTGCCAACGGCATCGCCTTCATCGGGCCCAAGGCTGAAACCATGCGTGCCCTTGGTGACAAGGCCAGCGCACGACAGGTTGCAATCAAGGCCGGTGTTCCGGTGATCCCGGCCACGGATGTATTGAGCGATGACATGCAAGACGCCGCTGAACAAGCGGCCAAGGTTGGTTATCCTTTGATGCTAAAGGCAAGCTGGGGTGGTGGTGGCCGGGGTATGCGGCCAATTGCCGGGCCCGACGAACTGGTGGAAAAAATCAAGGAAGGCCGGCGTGAAGCAGAAGCTGCGTTTGGCAACGGCGAAGGCTACCTTGAAAAGATGATCCTGCGTGCGCGCCACGTCGAGGTTCAGATACTGGGCGACAGCCACGGCAATATCTACCACCTTTGGGAACGCGATTGTTCGGTACAGCGGCGCAACCAAAAGGTCGTAGAACGTGCACCGGCCCCTTACCTGTCCCCCGCGCAGCGCGAAGAGATATGCAATCTGGGCAAACGCATCGCAGAACATGTTGGTTATGAATGTGCCGGAACCATTGAATTCCTTATGGATATGGACAGTGGTGCGTTTTATTTCATCGAAGTAAATCCCCGCGTTCAGGTTGAACACACCGTCACCGAGGAAGTCACCGGCATAGACATCGTGCGCGCGCAAATTCTGATTGCCGAAGGCAAATCGCTGGTTGAAGCCACGGGCACCGCCAGCCAGTATGACGTTCAGTTGCGCGGCCATGCCATTCAATGCCGGATCACCACCGAAGATCCGACCAATAATTTCATTCCCGATTATGGCCGGATCACCACTTACCGATCAGCGACAGGCATGGGAATTCGCCTTGATGGCGGTACAGCTTATTCCGGCGCTGTGATTACCCGCTACTACGATTCACTATTGGAAAAAGTTACCGCCTGGGCCCCCACGCCAGAGGCCGCAATAGCCCGTATCGATCGTGCATTACGCGAATTTCGAATTCGCGGCGTTTCAACCAATATCGCATTTGTTGAAAATCTGCTGAAACACCCGACATTTCTGAATTACGAATACCACACCAAGTTTATCGATGAGACACCGGAACTATTCCAGTTCACCAAGCGCCGTGACAGGGCAACTAAGATCCTGACCTACATCGCCGACATCACCGTGAACGGGCACCCCGAAACCGAAGGCCGCCCAAAGCCAGCCGCTGAACCAAAAGCCCTGCGCGTTCCGCAGCTGCGCGCAGACCCACCTACCCCCGGCACGCGCCAGTTCCTCGAAGAATTTGGGGCCGACGCCGTTGCGGACTGGATGGGTGAACAAAAGCAACTTCTGATAACCGACACCACCATGCGCGATGGTCACCAAAGCCTGTTGGCCACGCGGATGCGTTCAATTGACATGATCAAGGCCGCACCGGTATATGCGGCCAACCTGCCGCAGCTTTTCAGTGTTGAATGCTGGGGGGGCGCAACATTTGATGTGGCCTACCGTTTCCTGCAGGAATGCCCCTGGCAGCGATTGCGCGACATTCGCCAGGCCATGCCCAACTTGATGACGCAAATGCTGCTGCGCGCTTCAAACGGCGTTGGTTATACCAATTATCCAGACAATGTGGTGCAATCGTTTGTTAAACACGCAGCTTTTAGCGGCATCGATGTTTTTCGTGTATTTGATTCACTGAACTGGGTCGAAAACATGCGTGTTGCGATGGATGCCGTGATTGATTCGGGCAAAATTTGCGAGGGAACGATCTGCTATACCGGTGATATTTTTGATCCGGATCGGGCTAAATATAATCTGAAATATTATGTTGCAATGGGCAAGGATCTGAAGGCTGCCGGGGCCCATGTTCTGGGCCTGAAGGACATGGCGGGGTTGCTACAACCTGCGCAGGCCCGCGCGTTGATTACTGCCCTGAAACAAGAAGTCGGCTTGCCGATCCATTTTCATACCCATGATACATCAGGTATTGCCGCGGCAACGGTGTTGGCCGCGGCTGATGCGGGTGTTGATGCGGTTGATGCCGCAATGGATGCGTTTTCTGGTGGCACTTCTCAGCCCTGTCTGGGTTCAGTTGTCCAGGCCCTGAAACACGGTGACCGCGACACTGGGCTTGATATCGGTTCCATCCGCGAACTATCCAATTACTGGGAAGCAGTTCGTCACCAATACGCCGCCTTTGAAAGCGGCATCGAAGCCCCCGCATCCGAAGTGTACCTACACGAAATGCCGGGCGGCCAGTTTACCAATCTCAAGGCGCAGGCACGTTCGCTTGGGTTGGAAGAACGTTGGCACGAGGTCGCCCAGACCTACGCAGATGTGAACCAGATGTTTGGTGACATTGTAAAAGTTACCCCAAGTTCCAAAGTGGTCGGGGACATGGCGCTGATGATGGTCAGCCAAAACCTGACCCGCGCGCAGGTTGAAGACCAAAATACCGATGTCGCCTTTCCCGACAGCGTGATTGACATGATGCGCGGCAATCTTGGCCAACCCCCCGGTGGCTGGCCAGAGGGCATCGTCAAAAAGGTTTTGAAGGGCGAAAAAGCATCAACAACTCGACCTGGAATACATATGGGGGTAACGGACCTTGAGAAAAGCCGCACCGAACTTTCCCAGAAACTTGAAGGGTTGAACGTAAACGACGATCAGTTGAACGGTTATCTGATGTATCCCAAAGTCTTCCTTGATTATATGGGCCGGCACCGAAATTATGGCCCGGTGCGCACCTTGCCGACCAAAACGTTCTTTTATGGCATGGAACCAGGCGAACAGATTTCAGCCGAGATTGATCCCGGTAAAACACTTGAAATCCGCTGTCAGGCGATAGGTGAAACCGATGAAGTCGGCGAAGCAAAGGTGTTTTTCGAGATCAACGGTCAGCCCCGCGCAATCCGTGTTCCAAATCGGAAAATCAAAGCAAATACCAAGGTTCATCCCAAGGCCGAACCGGGCAATCCAAACCACATAGGCGCGCCGATGCCGGGTGTGGTGGCCACCGTCGCAATTCAGGCCGGGGTCAGCGTGAAAGAAGGCGATCTGTTGCTTACAATTGAAGCCATGAAGATGGAAACAGGTATCCACGCAGAACGTGATGCGGTCGTGAAAGCGGTGCATGTAACGCCCGGTGGCCAAATTGACGCTAAGGATTTGCTCGTCGAACTGGAAAGCTAAAGCAACCTGCCCTATCTTTCCCGGAACCGAGCAAAGGACAGATGACATGCCAGAAATTTCACCACTTTATGCGGGGCTGCTTGCCCTGCTTTTTCTAATGCTAAGTGCACGCGTTTCCGCCGGACGCTATAAACACAAAATTTCAATTGGCGATGGTGGTGAAAAGGACATGGTCAAACGCATCCGCGTGCAGGCCAACTGTGCAGAATATGTTCCCATTGGGATTTTGATGTTGGTGTTAGCTGAAATGCAGGGAATGCCGGGATGGCTTGTACATTTTTTTGGCCTGACCCTGCTAACCGGCAGAATAATGCACGCCTATGGTCTAGGTAGTTCGCCGCAAGTGCCAAAATTCAGGATCTGGGGCATGTACCTGACCGTCGGCATGATCGCGGTCACGGCGCTATCTAACGTTGGACACGCATTATTCTGAGGAACTGTCATGGTGGAATTGCTGAATGACCCGACCGTCTGGGCCAGTTTCCTGACACTTACGGTGCTGGAAATCGTTCTTGGCGTTGACAATATCATTTTCATTTCAATCGCCGCGAACCGCTTGCCCGAACATCAACGCCACGCCGGTCGGCTGATCGGGCTAACCGGCGCGCTAATCCTGCGCATCGCGCTGCTGTTTTCAATCTCATGGGTAATTTCCCTTAAGACCCCGATTTTCAGCCTGTTTCAGCACAGTTTTTCATGGCGCGACCTGATCCTGCTTGCAGGTGGGTTATTCTTGCTCTGGAAAGCCTCCACAGAAATTTTTGACGAAGTTGAAGGCGTTGAAGAAACCGTTCACAGCGTCAACTCATCGTTCACTGCAACGATAGCTCAAATTATGATCCTTGATCTGATCTTTTCACTCGACAGTGTGATAACTGCCGTTGGAATTGCCACCCATCTTGAAGTCATGATCGCTGCTATCGTGGTTGCGATTGCCATTATGATGGTTGCCTCAGAACCAATTGCCCGTTTTGTTGAATCCCATCCCTCTACCAAAATGCTTGCTTTAGCCTTTCTGGCCATGGTTGGGATGGCGTTAATGGCAGATGGGTTTGGGGTACATTTCGAACGTGGATTTATCTATGCAGCGATGGTCTTTGCAGGGGGTGTCGAAGCACTGAACCTGTTGCGCGCCAAACGGCGCAAAGCCGCAAAAGCCCAATAAAACTTTTCTGCAAAGCCACGCGTTTTTTCCTTGCAGCCCAAGCAAAGAGTTTATATCTGAGCCCTCACCCAATGGACGCGGGCGTAGCTCAGGGGTAGAGCATAACCTTGCCAAGGTTAGGGTCGTGAGTTCGAATCTCATCGCCCGCTCCAATTGGATCAAATGGTTGCACCCATTTGGGTGCCCTTTTCACCAAATTATCGAATACACCCCGCTTCCAGTCACACCGGGAATTGTGAACCCACATTTGGCAAGGTTAGCATAGCTTTACCACCCACAAATCTTTGGATGTTTTGCTATGTTGCCCCTATTCTGAGCATAGCGGGTTATGAAAAGTCGCTAAAACCACACCGAATAAGTTCTTCAATCTGTGAACTTGGAAAGGTCTCAATCCCCGCTTATAAGGCGGCCAACCACAAACGGAGCCTCTGATGCGAACTTCAACGATTACACGCAAAACGGCAGAGACCAATATCACCGTCGAACTTAACCTCGACGGGACTGGATTATACGACAACAAGACCGGTGTCGGGTTCTTCGATCATATGCTTGACCAACTGGCCCGCCATTCGCTGATCGATATGAAAATTCGCGCTGAAGGGGATTATCACATCGATGATCACCATACTGTCGAGGACACGGGGATCGCTATCGGCAAGGCATTGACAGCCGCACTGGGTAACAAAAAAGGCATACGTCGCTACGGCGAATGCCACTTGCCGATGGATGATACACAGGTTCGCGCTGCACTGGATCTTTCAGGGCGGCCGTTTCTGGTGTGGAATGTGGCTATGCCAGCCGCCAGCATCGGTACCTTCGACACTGAACTGGTGCGCGAATTCTTTCAGGCGCTTTCCACCCATGGTGGGATTACCTGCCATCTTGACCTGTTATATGGCTTCAACAGTCACCACATTGCAGAAGCAGCATTCAAAGCAGTGGCAAGGGCGCTGCGCCTGGCTGTGGAAACCGATCCACGCAAGGCAGATGAGATACCTTCAACAAAGGGCGCCCTGTAAAGTGACGTTTGTTGCAATGCGCGATGATGCTACTGAAAATCTGGTTGGGGAATACCCGCTTAGCAAAATGCCTGCCCGATGCTGACCGTTCTTGTGGATTATGATTCCGGCAATCTGCATTCTGCTGAAAAAGCTTTTCAGCGAATGGCAAAGGAATTTGACGCGGGAACGGTACTGGTATCTTCGCGACCCGAAGATGTTATCCGGGCTGACCGCATTGTTTTGCCCGGCGATGGGGCTTTTCCGGCATGCAAAAAACAATTGGCGGATCACACTGGGCTTTATGAAGCCATTGAAGTTGCCGTTATCAATCAGGGCCGACCGTTTATGGGCATTTGTGTTGGTATGCAGATGATGGCGTCGCAGGGGCACGAATATGAACCAGTTTCTGGTTTTGACTGGATCAGCGGGAACATTGTCAGGATTGAACCGGGCGATCCATCGATGAAAGTGCCCCATATGGGCTGGAACGAGTTGATCATCGACAACCCCCACCCGGTTCTAGAAGGGTTAAGCGACGGAAATCATGCCTATTTTGTACACTCTTATCACTTCAAAGTGAAATCGGCGGCGCACCGTCTGGCCCATGTGGAATATGGCGGTGATATCACCGCTATAATTGGTCGCGACAACATGATCGGCACACAATTCCATCCGGAAAAAAGCCAGAGCGCAGGACTCCGGCTGATTTCCAATTTTCTGGCTTGGAATCCCTAGGCTATTTTACGCGCGTCCAGGTGCCCCCGTCGCGGCATATTCCAAAAACACATCCTGAAACGGCCAACTCATTTCCAGATAATTCCAACTTGGATTTGTAGGTTTTGCCGCGATCCGGGGCCCATATTTTTCCCTCGCCATAAGCCCCGTCGCCTTGTGGTTCCATACCCCAAATGATCTTCTTACCAATATTGCGAGACTGGAGCCCCTTACCTGAACTATCAAAAGCCTGAACCAAAACACCGCATAGCTTTTCGCCGCACGGGCCAATCCGAACGTAACCATATTCGCCATTGTCGTCTGGTTTGGTTTTCCAGACTCCTTCCAGCAGGTCCGCTGCAAATGCTGGGGTAACAAGCGCGAAAACAAGTGCCAAAGTTACTGCAACTTTATTCATTGGTCTTTTCTTCTCGATGATGGTGAACACTTGGCCACAGCACTATGTTCAGGCAAGCGCAACGTCGGGTTACCCGGGTTTTGCAATTTCCCGTGCATCATGTCAAAGACATGCGCAATACAGTTTGTAAAAGGCGACAAGAATGATCCTTTATCCAGCCATTGACCTGAAAGACGGCGCCTGCGTGCGGCTATACAAAGGGGAAATGGATCAGGCCACTGTCTTTAATGATGATCCCGCAGCGCAGGCGCGCGCGTTTCAGGATGCAGGCTGTGAATGGCTGCATCTGGTTGATCTGAATGGTGCTTTCGCCGGGGAACCGGTTAACGAGGCCGCCGTAGAAGCAATTCTTGCCCAAACGACAGTACCTGCACAGTTAGGCGGCGGCATCCGTGACATGGCAACGATCGAAGGCTGGCTTTCCAAAGGGCTGGCGCGGGTCATTTTGGGAACCGTCGCTGTGGAAAACCCTGATCTGGTGCGGCAAGCGGCGCGGGCCTTTCCCGGTCAGGTAGCGGTTGGAATTGACGCGCGAGACGGCCGTGTTGCGACCAAAGGCTGGGCGACGGAAACCGATGTAATGGTCACAGATCTGGCAAAATCGTTTGAGGACGCAGGCGTTGCGGCAATCATCTATACCGATATCGAGCGCGACGGTGCGATGCAGGGCCCGAATGTGGCCGCAACAGCGGCGCTGGCCAATGCGGTTTCGATCCCGGTGATTGCCTCTGGCGGAGTCAGTTCTATCAATGATCTAAAGACCTTGCGCGACTGCGGCGCCCCCCTGAACGGTGCCATTTCGGGTCGCGCGCTTTATGATGGCGCGATTGATCTGGGCGACGCGCTGGCCGTCCTCAAAGGCTGAACCATGAAGCGTTTCACATATGTCATCTTATGGGGCGTTGTCCTGATCTGTTCGCTGCCGATGCTCGGGATCGCCTGGTCTTCGTGGTTTGCCAACAAGCATGGCTGCACCTTGAATGAGGCGGGGTACCACCCCTGCATTGTCAATGGCTCCGATTGGGGGCACTCTTTGGGGGCCGCTTTCGTTGGCGGCTGGTTTGGCCTTATTACGTTCCCCATCGGATTGGCCACTTTGCTGGTGATTGTCACAATGATGGTCTTTGGCCTGATCAAAAAACGCCGCGAGCGAAAGGCCTGATATGTTGAAAACCCGCATCATTCCTTGCTTGGACGTCGCCAATGGCCGTGTTGTCAAAGGCGTTAACTTCGTTGATCTGATCGATGCCGGTGACCCGGTGGAAAGCGCCAAGGCCTATGATGCCGCGGGTGCAGATGAGCTTTGTTTTCTGGATATCATGGCAACCGAGGAAAACCGCGGCACGATGTATGATCTGGCCACCCGAACGGCGGAACATTGCTTTATGCCTCTGACCATCGGTGGCGGCGTTCGCAACAGCGAAGACGTGCGCAAACTGCTGCTGGCGGGGGCCGACAAGGTCAGTTTTAACT
>Ga0209344_10004330_pt1 | contig 13103 bp, 8 predicted proteins | sample Cruoilmetagenom6_FD_187293 | JGI IMG/M metagenome (GOLD analysis project Ga0209344, IMG submission 187293) | Oil polluted marine microbial communities from Coal Oil Point, Santa Barbara, California, USA - Santa Barbara Oil Seep Sample 6 (SPAdes)... | ecosystem: Environmental > Aquatic > Marine >...
GTTGGAAAGTTGGGGGTTGAAAGCCGTTTTGGGAAAAACCATTGGCGCCGAGGAAAACCAATTTGCTGGAAGTGATGATTTGCGTGCAACAGATTTTCAGCAAATGCTGGACGACCCAAAAATAAAAGCAATTTGGTGCGCGCGTGGCGGTTACGGTACGGTAAGAATTATCGATAAACTTGACTTTTCGGCATTCAAAAAAAGTCCGAAATGGATTGTTGGGTACAGCGATGTTACGGTTTTGCATTCGCACATTCATAACTTTGGGATTGAGACTTTGCACGCGCAAATGTGTTTGGAGATTGAAAATAAAACAGAGGAAGCCAGAGAATCTATTCGAAAAGTTTTGTTTGGGGAAGATTATAATATTGCAGTTAAACGGACAGGTTCCTTCGCTCTGTTCGAAATTTTGAAAGGAGAGTTAATTGGCGGAAATCTTTCGGTTTTGTATTCGCTTTGCGGAAGTACTTCGGAAATGAAAACCGATGGCAAAATCCTTTTTATTGAAGATTTGGACGAAATGCTTTATCACGTTGATAGAATGATGATGAATTTAAAGCGAAGTGGATACCTCAAAAATCTGAAAGCCCTTATCATTGGAGGAATGACGGAGATGAAGGACAACAAGGTTTACTTCGGAAAAACGGCTGAGGAAATAATCGTGGATTTAGTAAAAGAATACGAGTATCCCGTGATTCTGAATTTTCCCGCTGGGCATATCGCGGATAATCGGGCTTTAATTTTGGGAAGGGAAGTTGAAATAAATGTTCAATCCTCAACGATCAATATTCAATTTTCAACCTCAAGAAAATCGTAAATCGGCAATCGTAGATCGTAAGTAGAAATGGCAACGCACAACGAGCTCGGAAAAATAGGGGAAGAAATAGCCGCGCAGTATTTGCTTAAAAACGGCTATAAAATCTTGCGCCGTAATTTTTATTTCGACAAAGCTGAGATTGACATCATTGCCCAAAAAGAGGACGATACTGTTGTAATCGTGGAAGTAAAAACCCGAAATAGCTCATTTTTTGGTGACCCGCAGGATTTTGTAACCAAAAACAAAATCAAGCTTTTGGTGAAGGCCGCCAATGAATACATTATTTCAAACAATTTAAATGTAGAAGTTCGTTTTGATATTATTGCAATTCTCAAGAACCAGAAAACGGAACAACTTCAGCATTTTGAAAATGCCTTTTATCATTTTTAATTTTCGGGAGTACGAGAATCTCTTTCTTTTTTCACAAACTCCTCAATTTTATAGAGCAAAATAATCTGTAAAATCATAGAAGGAATAAAAAAGGTAAGCCCCAGCCACGCCATAAAAACAAGTGCAAACAATATTCCGCTCACTACTTCAAATCCTCCAGCTATTTCGGGGATTTTACCGAAAGGATCCTTCAATCGCATTATTGCCAAACCAAAAATAATACTGCCTATCCCGCAAAAAATGGACTGTGTTGTTATAACATATTCAGTATAAAATGGTTCAAAGTAAAGCGAAGCCATATCATATCCATAAAATAAAATGGTTGTACCGATTAAAAAGAAAGCACCGATTTTCAACAAATAATTATTGAAAATTTTGCCGCTCAAAACAAAGCCCCATAGAAAATAAATATAGGCAAGCATCACTATAAATTTCATACTGATGTATGCGGCTTTTGGAATTATCAATTCATCTTCCTGAAATCGGGCATAGTCAACAGCGAATTCTACAAAACCCGAAAGAAAATAAATTATCCCGCAAATCCAGGCCAGTTTTATGTAAAAAATAGAAAAGCCAATATCTTTTAAATTGAAATTTTCAAAAGGGGAAGTTTCGGATTCTTGCAAGTTTTCCAAATCTTCGCCCAAAACATTTAAAATCGTTTTTAAAGTAAAACTTCGAGGCGTTACTTCGCCAGCTTCAATACGCTGGATGGTCCGCACGTTAATGTTGCACTGCTCCACAAGTTCTTCCTGTGTTAAGCCTTTTTGTTTTCTTAGTTCTAAAATTTTTCGACCGAGTTCTGGTTGTTTCATTTGTCTATCATATTTGTTTCTAAAAAGTCAAATGGAACATCCTATTAGATATTTGTCGTTGATTAGAAAAAATTAGCGGATGTTTCATTTTCTAAAAATTTATGAAGCAATAGTACGATGGCAGTAAAGATAGTGCAATATTTTCAAGTGAATTTCACCCGACATTTACCCGACATTCGTTGATTTTAAAGGGGTTGTTCGCTAAAAGGCTTCAAAGCCCAAAGCGCTTTGTCAACAGATGAAATACCTTCAAAAGTAAGCAACAACCGCAAGCCATTTCGGGTCTGTTTTTCCTTCATCGTTACTTTTTGGGGATGGCTTTGTACGTATTGCAGCACTTTGGTAAAAGCTGCGCTTTGGTAAAAAGCACTCTGCTGGTCTGCCACAAAATAACCAACCATTTTTTTCTGTTTCATCACAAGGCGCTCAAGGCCCATGGAAATGGCAATCCATTTTATGCGAACGCTGTTCAGCAAATCTTCCGCTTCTTTTGGCATTTCTCCAAAACGATCCAGCAATTCCTTTTCAAATTTCTGAAGCTCAGCTTCGGTTTTCAACTCGTTAAGCTTAGTGTACAGGTTGAGCCTTTCGGTAATATTGTTTACGTAATCATCCGGGAACAGCAATTCGAAATCGGTATCGATGGTCATTTCTTTTACGAAGTTTTTCTTCGGCCCTTCGGTTTCTTCGTAAAGATTTTTGAATTCTTTTTCTTTCAGTTCCTCAATGGCTTCGGCAAGAATTTTTTGATAGGTTTCAAAACCTATTTCGTTGATAAACCCGCTCTGTTCGCCGCCCAATAAATCTCCCGCGCCACGGATTTCCAAATCTTTCATCGCAATGTTGATACCGCTGCCCAATTCTGAAAATTGTTCCAAAGCAGTGATCCTTTTTCGGGCTTCATCCGTCATCGCAGAATATTCCGGCGTGATGAAATAACAGAACGCTTTTTTGTTGCTCCGGCCCACGCGACCGCGCATTTGGTGCAAATCGGAAAGCCCGAAATTATTGGCGTTGTTGATGAAAATGGTATTCGCATTCGGAACGTCCAGTCCACTTTCAATGATGGTTGTGGAAACAAGAATGTCGAATTCATTGTTCATAAATCGAAGCATTAAATCCTCCAATTTCTTTCCGTCCATTTGCCCGTGACCAATACCTATTTTCGCATCGGGCACCAATCGCTGGAGCATTCCGGCGACTTCTTTTATATTTTCAATCCGGTTGTGAACAAAGAAAACTTGTCCGCCGCGCGAAATTTCATAGCGAACGGCATCGCGAATGCTTTCTTCCCCAAAACGAATGACGTGCGTTTCCACTGGATAGCGGTTGGGTGGCGGCGTTGTAATTACCGAAAGGTCGCGCGCGGCCATCAAACTGAACTGCAACGTACGCGGAATGGGCGTCGCGGTTAACGTCAACGTATCCACATTTTCTTTGATAGTCTTCAATTTGTCCTTTACCGCTACGCCAAATTTCTGTTCCTCGTCAATAATCAAAAGTCCCAAATCCTTAAATTCCACCGATTTGTTGACCAATTGATGTGTGCCAATAACGATGTCGAGTTTGCCGTTTTTCAATTCCTCCAAAACGGTTTTACGTTCTTTAGCTGTGCGGAAACGGTTGAGATAATCGACTTTTACGGGCATATCAGCCAAACGTTCGGAAAAAGTCTTAAAATGCTGAAACGCCAAAATGGTGGTCGGCACCAAAACGGCGACTTGTTTTCCGTTATCCACCGCTTTAAAAGCCGCACGAATAGCGACTTCCGTTTTCCCGAAACCCACGTCGCCACAGACCAAGCGGTCCATCGGGCGCTCGTTTTCCATATCTTTTTTTACATCTTCCGTTGCGGTGCTTTGGTCCGGAGTGTCTTCGTAAATAAAGGAAGATTCCAATTCTGCCTGTAAATAACTGTCCGGATCGAATGCGAAACCTTTTAAAGTGCGGCGTTTGGCGTATAATTCAATTAAATTAAAGGCAATTTCCTTTACGCGCGTTTTGGTTTTTTGCTTCAGTTTTTTCCACGCATCGCTGCCCAATTTGTAGATTTTGGGTTCTTTTCCGTCCTTTCCGTTGTATTTTGAAATCTTATGGAGCGAATGAATGCTGAGGTACAAAATATCGCGCTCGCCATAAAAAAGCTTGATAGCTTCCTGCATTTTCCCTTCCACTTCAATTTTCTGCAACCCGCCAAATTTCCCGATTCCGTGGTCAATATGCGTTACGTAATCGCCCACTTCCAGATTGGTAATTTCCTTCAACGTAATGGCTTGTTTTTTTGCGTAACCGTTTTTTAGTTGAAATTTATGGTAACGCTCAAAAATTTGATGGTCGGTATAGCAAACTATTTTTAAATCATCATCTATAAAACCTTGAAACAGCGGAAATACAATGGTTTCAAACTGTTCCACATTTTGTTGGGCATCTTCAAAAATGTCGTGAAAACGTTTTGCCTGTTGCTCGCTACTGCAGAAAATGTAGTTTTTATAACCCTTTTCAGTATTGTCATTCAAATTTTCAATCAATAAATTGAATTGTTTGTTGAATGATGGTTGAGGTTTTGTTGAAAACGAAAGCCCACCCCCAGCCCCTCCCGAGGGGAGGGGAGTTTTGTTATTTTTTAAATGAACCGTTGTAAATTCGGAAAGTTGAGCTTTCAATAATTCCGAAGTACAGAACAATTCCGAAGGTTTTGCGCGTTTTATTTCAGAATCGATTGCATTAAAAGCTTCAGTTGCTTTTTTGAAAAGATTGTCGATGGCGCTACTAAAAAGTTCTTCATTTTTTAGAAAAACCACGGTTTTGGATGCGATATATTTCAGAAAACTTTCCCGGTTTTCATCTACCATTTTGTTTTCGACATTTGGGATGATTGAAACTTTTTTAACCTGTTCCAAAGAAAGCTGCGTTTCTACATCAAAGGTCCGAATACTGTCAACCTCATCGCCAAAAAATTCAATCCGGTACGGTTCATCATTGCTGAAACTAAATACATCCAAAATTCCACCCCGCACTGAAAATTCGCCCGGTTCGGTAACAAAATCGGTGCGTTTGAAGCGGTACTCAAATAAAACCTCGTTTACAAAATCGATGGAAAGTTGATCGTTTACTGCAATTTTCAGCGTGTTTCGCTCCAATTCCTTTCGAGTAACCACTTTCTCAAAAAGCGCTTCGGGATAGGTTACGATCAGCGCAGGTTTTTTTCGGGAATTTATTCGGTTTAAAACCTCGCTTCGCAACAAAACATTACCGTTATCAGTCTCTTCAATTTGATAGGGACGCCGATAACTTCCAGGATAGAAAAGCACATTTTGGTCGCCCAACAGATTTTCGAGATCGTTTAAATGGTAAGCTGCTTCTTCTTTATCGTTAAAAATTAAAAGAAAGGGCAATTCTGAAGTAGAAAAAGTTTCAGCAATTACAAGTGAAAGCGATGAGCCAACGAGCCCAGAAACTTGAATTTTATTTTCGGATGAAGCAATAGAATCCCGCAGTTTTCGTGTTTGCGAAGACTGTGAATAAAGCGAAGTAACGAGTGTTTTGCTCATCAGGACGGCAAAGATAGTACGCTTTATTATTTTTCAAACTGCAAAATTCAACTTTATCATTTTGCTAACACAAATAACTTGGGCGTTTCTCTATTTTCGGTTTATGGCAATAAAAGAATACGATGTTTTTGTAATAGGAACCGGAACCGCCGGAAAAACTGTGGCATTTGATTGCGCTGCGGAAGGAATGAAAGTGGCGATTGCCGACAACCGCGAATTTGGCGGAACCTGCCCAAATAGAGGCTGCGACCCGAAAAAAGTTTTGGTGGGAATTACCGAAGCGATGCAGCTTTCAGAAAATTTAAAGGGAAAAGGAATCGTTTCCGTTCCAAAAATAAGTTGGAAAGATCTTCAAAAATTTAAATCAACTTTTACCGATGCTGTGCCAGCCTCCACTGAAAAGAAATTGAAGGAAGCCGGAATTGAAATGTTTCACCAATCGCCCAAATTTTTGGATGAAAATACACTTTCGGTAGAGGGAAAAACGGTGAAAGCGAAGAAAATTGTAATCGCTACAGGGCAAAAACCGATGGAACTAAAAATTCCCGGAAGGGAACATTTAAAGGTGAGCGATGACTTTTTGGAGTTGGAAGAACTGCCCGAAAGCATCGTGTTTGTTGGCGCGGGTTATATCGGGATGGAGTTTGCCCACATTGCCGCGCGCTGCGGCGCAAAAGTTACGGTAATTGAGTTTGAGGATCGTCCGCTGGGGCCTTTCGAAGCCGATATCGTTTCGCACCTCACAAAAGCTTCGGAAGAACTTGGGATTGAATTTATTTTCAACGCAAAAGTTTCCGAGTTGGAAAAACTTCAGAAAAACTTTCGTGTTTCTTTCGAAAGGAAGGGTAAAACCGAATCCGTTGACGCTCGAATGGTTTTCAATACCGCCGGCCGGGTGCCATCCATCGACGAACTGGATTTGGAAAAAGGAAATGTCGCTTTTGAAAAAGGAGGAATTTCGGTGAACGAATTTCTTCAGAATACCACAAACAAAAGTGCTTATACCTGCGGAGATGTTTCGGCAAGCGGGGCCCTTCCGTTAACGCCAACTTCCTCGCAGGAAGCTCGGATTGTTTCGTTGAATATCAGAAATGGAAACCACACAAAAATGGATTTTCCGCCGGTGCCTTCGGTTGTCTTTACCATTCCGCAGCTTGCTTCCATAGGTTTAACAGAGGAAGAGGCAAAGGAAAAAGGTTATGATTTTGTAGTGGAATATAAAAGCGTCCCGAAATGGTTCAATGCAAAACGTATTAATGACGACGTTTACGCCTATAAAACGATCGTGGACAAAAAACGAAATATTGTTTTGGGCGCGCATATAATCGCTTCCGAAGCCGGAGAAATGATCAATCTATTCGTGCTGGCAATGTGTGGAAAACTGACTACCGAAAATATTAAGGCCATGATTTTTGCGTACCCTACTTGGGGAAATGATATTAAGGGAATGGTTTAGAAGAGAAATTCCAAAGAATTCAAATCCCAAAATTACTTTTTAGAATTGAGATGTTCCCTTAATTTAATATTGGGGCTGGTTGCTCTATTTTTAAACCCGTGGTAACTGCTGCTTAAAAACAAAACGGCGGCCACCGCAATTGCTGCATAGGCCACGGTTTGGCTCACTTCCCAATTGGCGACTGCAATTGCGGCCAAAGCCCAAACTCCCACCAAGGCAAATTCACGCATATTTCTTCGCCACGATACCACCAAGTTTATTATTCCGGCAATGATAATCATCGTTACTGCCCAAGATACTTCACTGTAACCCCAGGCATTCCAATTAATGCTCGTTAAGTAAGCTGCAACATTTGCGATGCTCGCCACGGTAACCCATCCGCTGTAAAACACGAAAGGCCACCAGAGAAAGACAATAACGGAAATTGGCGCGTCCCAAAGTTCCATGCGGTTGTTCATCACGATTTTTAACAGTGAAAAGAGCAGCACGAAAATGGCGAGGATGGAATATTCCATATATCCGTAAAGCCAAAATGTGATCCATATAATATTGGCGAAACAGGAAAGCACAAACCACCAGCCTGTTTTTAAAATAAAATCATCATTGCGCACTTTTGTGAACAGGCTTCGACTTTGGTAGATTATAAACCCCAAAAGCATCAAATAAATAAGTCCCCATATGGAGAACGCATAACCGGCAGGCGTAAAAAGGTTTTTTGAGGATGCTGAAATTTCACCAATGGTGGTATTGTTTATCGCACCCGTGTTTGACAAATAATTGACGAAAACCGTTGTTACGAAAGCGATGATGTTTGCTATTTGTAGTGTTTTTTTCATAAAGGATCAATTTTTTGACACACAAATCACTTCCCCTTCAACAATGGCATATATTTCGTCCATTTCCGAAGGTTTTAAGATATGTTTCCCCATAAAGTTACCAAAAGCAGGGAGAATAAGCTGGTTTTCGGTTTTATAAAAACACGGTAATTTCACAAATTGTCTGCCCACGCCCTTCATTCGAACGCCCGGGTGCACGTGACCACAAAAATTGAATGTGCCTTTAATCTCGGTGGGATGGTGGGTCAACAAAAAACCGTCGAGCAACAATTCGTCAAATACCTTAATTCCCAATTCTTCGTATAAATACTGTGGAATAATATCGTGATTGCCCGAAATCAGGACTATTTCCGCTTTTGTGTATTCCGCCCACTTTTCAAAATCCTGCCATTCCTCGTTCAGTTTGCTGTGGAAAAGATCGCCCAAAAAGTAGATATTCTCAGGCTGAAAGTGATTGCATATCTCTGTAAGTTTTTCAAGGTTTTTATATGCTGCATTTGCGGGAACGGGCGCGCCGTGTTTTCTGAAATGCGCCACTTTTCCCAAATGCACATCGGCGATTAACAGCATTTTCTTGTCTTTCCAAAAGATGGCGCCGCTGGGGTGAAGAATAAAAAAGTTGTTTTTTATTTGAATATTTTGGATCAACTATTTGAATTTTGACAATTGTTCAATACATTTTTCGAAATAAAAAAAATTATGCAATATATTGGTAATCAGGAAACTATTTAAAAAATTTAATTTTTTTTGTTTCGTATTTGTCCCACAGTTATTATTTCAGATTTTCGATCTTCATGCGTTTTTAATATAACAAAATACCATTCTCTTGAACCTTCAACGTATTCCGCAAAAAATAAATCGTCTTTTTTGTGTGCTTTAATTGCAGACTCAAAAGAAGCAACCATTCTGCCTGAAGGAAACCAGCCTAAATCGCCTCCATTTTTTGCAGATGGATCGTCAGAATATTCTTTTGCCAATTCTGAAAAGGGAACGTTAGCCGTATATTTATTTTTGATTTCATCTCTCAAAGAATCAATTTTATTCTTTGGCATTTTACTTCCGTTCAAGTATATATAGCTTACCCTAAATTCTAAAATTGAATCTTTTTGAAGCAGCTTTTCCGTAATAGTTTGTGATGCATTTTTAATTTCCCTCAATCCATTTGTATCATAATGCAAAGTTTTTGAATCATCGGGAGAATACATAATTTGAGTAATTTCCCAATTAGGATGAGCTTTTTTTAAAGAATCCAATTGATGCAGAAAAGTTAGTTTTTTTAATGCTCGTGTAGCTTCTTCATCGCTTTGTCCAAATGAGGTTGTGCAAAAAAACAGTACGATTATTATCCAACTAAATTTCATAAAGTTTACTTTTTGGTAAATATATCCATCATTTCATTAATTGAAGTGTCATTTTTTTAATCCGATCCGCCAATTTTTCCGAGGAAAGCTTTTCCCGAAGCCTATCCGTTATTATCGGGAAGCTGAAAGGTGTTGCTTTCTCACACTGTTTCCAAATTATTTTTTGTGAATTTATTCGTTCCAAAGCCAATCGCAATCGGCCTTCTTCCAATTGATGCTCAAAGGTTTCCCGATAGGCTTGAAGATACAAAAGATTGTCCGGCTCATAATCGCGAAATACATCGAAAAGCAATTGGCTGTTGCTCTGCAAATGCTTCGTTTTAATCACTTTGTTTGGATACCCTTGAAAGACCATCCCGCTGATAACAGCAATATCACGAAATTTTCGACGTGCCAATTCCGTAGCATTCAAACTTTTTTGGAGGTCGTCAAAAAGAAATTCCGAAGAAAAAAGATTGTTGTCAATTACATTTTGAATGTCCAAAAACTGGTCGCTCAACAGTTCAAAACCGTAATCGTTATAGGCCAAGGAGAAGGTAATCGGTGACAGCAAACTAATCCGGTACGCCAGCAAACTGCTCATCGCCTCGTGTACAAATCGCCCTTCAAACGGATAAAAAAGTGCGTGATAGCCCTCGCGGGTTTTAAAGGTTTCAATCAAAAATTCATTTTCGCCGGGGACGATACTTTCGCGTTCCTGCCTGTCAAAAATGTGGCTCAAAGCCTTTAATTCCGGAGTGTTTCGTTTGTGGTCGGCTTCGCTTTGCAATTCTTCCCGTAGAATTTTACTCATTTGCGAGGAAAGCGGCAACCGCCCACCCATAAAGCTGACGACCTTTGCAGTCTTTTTGGAGGACTTCCGAACCTGCGCCATCATTTGCCGAATTCGAACCAATTCTAAAGTTCGCCCCGCGAAAACAAAGGTGTCGCCGGGTTTCATTTTACTTATAAACCATTCCTCAATCGTACCAATAAATCCGCCCGAGACGTATTTTACGAGCATCATACTGTCGCTTACAATCGTGCCAATGCTCAAGCGGTGCATCATTGCAATCTGTCTGCTTTCCACCTTAAAAAGGCCTTCGGGCGTGACTTCCACTTTTTTGTATTCGTCGTAAGCTTGCAGACTTTGGCTTCCCAAAGTGATAAAATTAAGGCACCAATTCCACTGTTCTTCCGTAATTCCTTGGAAACAAAAAGTGTTTTTTATTTCAGGGAAAATTTCCTTCGGAAAAAATCCATTGCTGATGGCGAGTGTTACCAAATACTGAATAAGCACATCGAAACTCAGCAAATACGGAATTCTATCTTCAACAACTTCTTCTTTTACAGCTCTTTTTAATGCGGAAGCTTCCACCAATTCCAACGCGTGCGTGGGCAAAAAATAAATCACCGAAGGCTCACCCGGACGGTGATTGCTTCTGCCCGCACGTTGCAGAAATTTCGCAATTCCTTTTGGCCCGCCGATTTGAATTATGGTTTCCACAGGCGCAAAATCTACTCCCAAATCTAAACTCGAAGTTGCCACAACCGCCTTTAACGATTCGTTGCGAATTGCTTGCTCTACCCAAAGTCGTGTTTCTTTCCCAATACTGCCGTGGTGCATCGCAATTTCACCAGCAAACTCAGGGTGTTTCTCTAAAATTTTCTGAAACCAAATTTCGCATTGTCCACGGGTGTTTGTGAAAATGAGCGTGGTCTTGCTGGCTTTTATTATGGGAACTATTTCTTCCAAAAGGTGCAGCCCCAAATGCCCGCGCCACGGAAAGGTTTCCATTTTCTTCGGAATGATGGAGCGGACTTCGACTTTTGACTTTTGAGTGGATTTGATTAAGACTGCATTTTTTCTGAATACTGAATCCATTCCCAACAGTACATCTTGCGCCTCTTCCAAATTCCCAATTGTCGCTGAAATTCCCCAAATCCTCAAATCTTTTGAAACTGTTTTCAACCGTGAAAGGGCAAGTTCCATTTGCACGCCGCGTTTGCTTCCCAAAAGTTCGTGCCATTCGTCCACAACAATCGCGGTAAGGGTTTTGAACGTTTTATCATATCGTTTCGAAGCCAGCAAAAGCATCAAACTTTCGGGAGTTGTAATCAACAAATCGGGCATTTGGCGTTTCTGTTTTGCGCGCTCGCTCTGAGAAGTATCGCCCGTACGGATTCCCACAGTCAAACCAGTTTCCAAATCGTCCGCAAAACGTTGGGCCGATTGTTCAATTTCCACGGAAAGCGCGCGCAACGGCGTTATCCAAATTGCTTTTAAACCTTTGGTATGCTTCGTTTTATAATCTGGATTTTCCTTTAAATATTGAAGCACAATCGGTACCCAAAGGGCATAGGTTTTTCCGCTTCCGGTTGGGGCATTCAACAGACCGTGCTTGCCGTTGAGGAAGGCTTTCCAGGTTTTTTGCTGGAACGGAAATGATTTCCAATTTTTTGATTGAAACCAATCCTCGGCAATTGAAATTAGTTCAGATTGTTTCATTTCGGGATTAATGCTTTTAGGTCAGAAAGGGTGTTTGCTTCTTCAATGGGTTTATCTTTTCGCCAACGAAGAATCCGTGGAAAACGCGTGGCAATCCCACTTTTATGCCGACTGCTTTCCGCGATTCCCTCAAAGGCAATTTCAAAAACGTGCTGTGGCGTTACGCTCCGAACGGGACCGAAACGTTCCAAAGTATTTCGTTTTATCCATGCATCCACTTGCCGGAACTCGGCATCCGTCAAACCTGAATATGCTTTTGCAAATGTTACCAATTCGCCCTCGTCCCAAAGCGCAAAAGTGTAATCTGTATAAAGATTTGCGCGTCTTCCGTGGCCTCGCATTGCGTAGGTTAAAACCGCGTCAATCGTGAACGGATCTATTTTCCATTTCCACCAATCGCCTTTTTTTCTTCCGACTAAATATGGGGAATCCTTTCGTTTTAACATCAAGCCTTCGCTTCGTTTTTCTCGGGAAAGGTCGCGTTCGGCGGCGGCGGCTTCCCACGTTTCAAAATTCATTGTTTCACTTAAATAGATTCCTATTTCTTCAGAATTGATTTTTTGAATCAATCTGTCCAAAATTTTTCTCCGTTCCGAAAATGGCTTTTGGCAAATATCCTCCCCCTGCCATTCCAACAAATCATAGGCATTCAAAATCACGGGCGTTTTTTTCAGCAGTGCTTTGGAAATATTCTTTCGCCCAATCCGGGTTTGAAGTGCGTTGAAATTACCAATCTCCCCTTCGCCGAAAGGCAAAATTTCCCCATCAATCACAGTTCCGTTGGGAATTTCCTTTAGAAAATTTTGAAATTCCGGATATTTATCGGTCACCAATTCCTCCCCACGCGACCACACAAAAACCTCATCATTTCTGATAATTACTTGACTGCGGATGCCATCCCATTTGTGCTCAAAACTCCAATCTGAAATTGGGCCCAAATCTTCTTGAAAATTCCCTTCCACGGCATACGCCAAATAAAATGGGTACGGTTTGCTGAGGTAATCTTCCTTATTTTTCTCTAAAATTAATTTTTTATATGTCGTTTTTTCAGGCGTCCAATCGCCCATTAATTTATAGGCTAAAATGTCTTCATCAATTCCTGTGGCTTTTGAAAGGGCGCGTGTCATCAACTTTTGGCTGACCCCAATTCTAAAACTTCCGGTAAGGATTTTATTGAAAACGAAACGTTCAAAATAATTTAGCGCCAGCCAATTATCGTGCAGATATTTCTTTTTTTCTTCTTCGGGCAGTGTTCGTAATTGAATAATTTCTGAAACAAATTCTGAAAGTGATTTTTCGGAATGTTCTTCGGAAGTTGGCAAAATCAAAGCAATAGTTTCTGCCAAATCGCCAACGATGTGATAACTTTCCTCAAAAAGCCATAGCGGA
>Ga0209344_10004332_pt1 | contig 13102 bp, 9 predicted proteins | sample Cruoilmetagenom6_FD_187293 | JGI IMG/M metagenome (GOLD analysis project Ga0209344, IMG submission 187293) | Oil polluted marine microbial communities from Coal Oil Point, Santa Barbara, California, USA - Santa Barbara Oil Seep Sample 6 (SPAdes)... | ecosystem: Environmental > Aquatic > Marine >...
CCTCACTGATGAACGCAACACGTCAACGCTGCTCGTGACCCACGACCTCGTTCACCTGCCTCGCATGCACGCGGTTGTGAACATGGTGGACGGAGCGCTTGAGTCGGTCCGCGGCGAAGTACGCGGCGAAGTACCCGTCGCCCTCTAGCGAACCGGTCCAGCGCGCCGCCAAGGTGGCGCGCTAATGGCCGATCAGGTCGGAGTCAGCACCTGACCCCGGAGCGTCGATCGCCGCAATCGCCTCGAGGTCTCGCGCGTCGAGCTCAAAGTCAAAGATCGCGATGTTGTCTGCCAGCCTCTCGGGGTTGGCAGACTTCGGAATTGCCACAAGACCATTCTGGAGGTGCCAGCGCAGAGCGACCTGCGCCACCGACCGCTCATGTTTTTTAGCGACTTCGAGCAAGACCGACTGGTCGAGGATGTCTTTGATCGGGCTCCACGCTTCCGTGACGATTCCGCGAGAGTCGTGGTACGCCCGCTCCGCCAGGCGAGCGTTGGTTGGCGAGAGGTCGACTTGGTTGACAGCCGGCACGGTAGCGCCAGCATCCAGCAGCACGTCAAGGTGCGCGGGTTTGAAGTTGGAGACTCCAATGGAACGCGTGAAGCCCTCGGCCTGCAGCTTCTCAAACGTGCGCCAGGTCGAGAGAAACTCGCCACGGTCAGGTAGGGGCCAGTGGATAAGCAGCAAGTCGACGAACTCAAGGTCAAGGCGTTCGAGGCTGCCCCGCAAACCCTCAATGGCGCGGTCCTCGCCCTGATACTGACCATCCAGCTTGGTCGTAACGAAGAGTTCATCACGATCAATACCGCTGCGTCGGATGCCTTCACCCACGCCCGCTTCATTGCCGTACTTGGCGGCCGTGTCGATATGGCGGTAGCCAAGTTCGATGGCGGTCGGGACAACAACAGCAACTTCAGCATCGCTGAGCGGCCACGTGCCGAGACCGAGTTGGGGGATGCTGTGGCCATCGTTGAGCGCTATCGAGGGGATCATCTTCTTAGGCTAAGCGACGGCAACGACAGTGCGCGAGGACTCGCTGAAGCGAATCCCCGCGCACGGGTCACACAGTGGTGGCGAGCGAGCTACACCTCGAGCGCGGCCATCGCCGGGTCAGGGTTACCGAAACGGTGCGCGGTGATCGACAGCGACTGCTCGTGCACGAAGATCAACAGCTCGACGCGCCCGGAAGTCGTGACCGGGCCACCCCAAATGGCAACATCCGGGTTTCCCTTGACGGCATCCGAGAGTGCAACGGCCGATCCACCGATGAGGCGAACCCGGCTCGTCGGGACGCCGTCATGAGCGGCACGCTCCAGCCAACGAGCATCCGATTCCACAACAACCTCGGCAACCGAAACCGCGTTGCCCGTTTCAAACGATTCGGTCAGCAGCGACGGCAGCGGAACAGCCGAGCTGATGTGAATCGTGGAACCAATTCGAGCGGCGCCCGCGATGAGACGAACAAGGTGGCCAAGAGGTTCGCCCTCGGAGAGGCGAATCGTCACGGGCACCGGACGGTAGCGGAACACGTTGCGCTCCACGCCGAGGCCCGACACATCACGGCTGATGCCGAATTCGGTCTCCCAGGCCCGCTGGTCGCTTTCGGCGGCGCGGCGCACGCGGTCGAACTCCTCGAATTCCATTCCCGATTGCGCCTTCTTGATGACCGACGACACTTCGTCGCTCAGGCCGCGCACCTGAATGTTGCTTGACGCAGGCTGCTCAACGGGCTCCCACTCCCCCATAGTCATGAGGTAGTTGGGCCCGCCGGCTTTCGCGCTGCGTCCCACGGTCGAACGCTTCCAACCGCCGAAGGGCTGCCGACGAACGATCGCTCCCGTGATTCCGCGGTTGACGTAGGCGTTTCCTGCCTCAACTTCATCGAGCCACTGAGCGACTTCGGTCGAGTCAAGCGAGTGGATACCGGCCGTGAGACCGTAGTCCACCGCGTTCTGAATCTCGATCGCCTCCGCCAGATTTTTGGCGCGCATGATGCCCAGAACCGGACCAAAGTACTCGGTCATGTGGAATTCGCTGCCGGGAACAACGCCGGTGCGAACGCCTGGAGTCCACTGCTTGCCCTCGTCATCCAACTGGCGTGGCTTCACGAGCCAGCTTTCGCCTGGAGCGAGAGTCGTGAGGGCACCTAGCAATTTGCCCTGTGCGGGCTCAACGATCGGGCCCATTGTGGTGAGGGGGTTGTCGGGCAGTCCGACGCGCAAGGTCCGCACCGAGTCAACGAGCTGGCGTTCGAAGCGCTCACTCGTTCCGACCGATCCGACGAGGATTACGAGGGAGGCAGCAGAGCACTTCTGGCCGGCGTGGCCAAACGCACTCTTGGTGACATCCGCTACAGCGAGGTCAAGATCAGCGTTCGGGGTCACAATGATCGCGTTCTTGCCGCTGGTCTCCGCCAAAATTGGCAGGTCACTGCGCCATTCCCGGAACATCGCAGCGGTCTCCCACGCTCCCGTAAGAATGACACGGTCAACAGCGGGGTCCGCGATGAGCGTGCGGCCCAGTTCGCGGTCCTTAAGATCGACGAGGGCGAGAACCTCGCGGGGTACTCCGGCTTCCCAGAGGGCTTCCACCATGACGGCAGCGCTACGCTGCGAAAGCTTGGCGGGCTTGATGATGACACCGCTACCCGCGGCGAGAGCGGAGAGCACGCTGCCGGCGGGGATAGCGACGGGGAAGTTCCACGGCGGGGTAACGACGGTCAGAGCGGAAGGCACAAACGTCGCGTCCTCGATCGTCTCGAGGTCGAGAGCGCGCTCGGCGTAGTAGTGCGCGAAGTCAATTGCTTCACTGACTTCGACATCGCCCTCGGCGATCGTCTTGCCTGCCTCGTTCGCCATGATCTCGATCAGGCGAGCGCGGGAGTTTTCCATCGAGTCTCCGGCACGGTGCAGGATGGCTGCACGCTCGGCGGCGGGCATGCCTCCCCAGTTGCGCCCGGCGGCCGCAGTGCTGGCGATGATCTTCCACATCTGTTCGTGAGAGGTGACGGCGCCGGCCTTGATCGAGTCAATTCCGAGCTGCGAATCACTGCTGCGGGCCAAAATGGCACGGCCCCACGTGCGGTTTTCTCCAATCGCGGGGTCGGTATCCGCGACATTGTCGAAGGGGCGGTCGCCGATCAGTGCAGCAGGTTGAGTGCGATCCTGCACCCGGTTGGTTACCGGCGCGGGCGCATCGAGATTGGCCAGTGAGGCCAAGAAGCGGTCTTGTTCCCGGATGAAGATAGCTTCGTTGCTGGAGAGCTCGAACAGCCCCGACATGAAGTTCTCGGTACTCGCATTCTCTTCGAGGCGGCGGACGAGGTAGCTGATGGCAGAATCGAACTCGCTCGGCTGCACGACGGGCGTGTACAGCAGCAGACTTCCGACATCCTTCTTGATCGCTTCGGCCTGACCGGTGGCCATACCGAGAAGCATTTCGAATTCAACGCGCTCGGTGACGCCGCGCTCTTGCGCGAGGTGCCAGGCGAAAGCGATATCGAAGAGGTTGTGACCGGCAACACCGATGCGTACGGCATCCATTCGCTCGGGGGTGAAGGCCCAGTCGAGCACTCGCTTGTAGTGGGTGTCGCTGTCTTGTTTGGTGCTCCAGGTGGCCAGTGGCCAGTGGTGAGTGATGGCGTCGACATGTTCCATCGCGAGGTTGGCGCCCTTAACGACGCGCACCTTGATGCCGGCACCACCGCGAGCGCGACGCTCCATCGACCAGCGGGTCAACTCTTGCAGGGCGGTGAGGGCATCCGGAAGGTAGGCCTGAAGCACGATGCCGGCCTCGAGCTCGAGCAACTCCGGCTGGTCCATGAGCTTCTCGAAGACCGCGATAGTGAGGTCGAGGTCTTTGAACTCTTCCATGTCGAGGTTGATGAACTTTTTGTCTGGCGAGTTGAGCGCGAGCAGGTACAGCGGAGTGAGGCGGTCAACAACACGGTCGACGGTCTCGTCGAAAGCCCACATGGAGAGTTGAGAAACAACTGATGACACCTTGATGGAGACGTAGTTCACGTCGTCCCGACGCAGCAGCGCCTTAGTACCAGCGAGACGGCGGTCGGCCTCATCATCCCCGAGTACAGCTTCACCGAGCAGGTTGAGGTTGAGGTTAGAGCCATGGTCGCGCAAGTGCGTGAGGGCCTTGTCGAGCTTGGCCGGGGTGGCGTCGATGATGAGGTGGCCAACCATCTGGCGCAGCACCCGGCGAGCGATGGGCACGATGATCCAAGGAAGCAGCGGGGCGAAGCCGCCGCCGACGAGAATCGCGAAGCGGAGGTACCACGGCAGAAATGCCGGGATGATGTGAGTGAGCCGCTCGAGGTTGCGACCGGCAACGCGGACGTCTTCGGGACGCACGACGGTGTCAATGAACCCGAGAGTGAACTCGAGCCCGTTTGGATCCTTCAATACGCCGGCAAGGCGCGTGGCACTCGCGTCGGTGGGAAACTCTTCACTCTCAGCCAGCCACCGTCTCACGGTAGCAATCGTCTGATCTGCGATGTGCTGGTGTGAAGCACTGAGGTTGTCGGCAGTCGTTGACATGCTCACGAGAATAGGCCTCCAAACGGGGGTTGGGCTGGAACTCTCAGTGTGCGGCCAGATAGGCCTTTAGCAAAAGCGACGGAATTCGCCGGGTTTCACTTAGAATAAATTAACTATTGGAGGAGAAATGCTCGACGTTCGCCGACTACGACTTCTGCGAGAACTCAAGCTTCGCGGCACCATCGCCGCAGTCGCTAGTGCGCTCAGCTACACACCCTCCGCCGTGTCGCAACAATTAGCCCTCTTGGAAGAAGAAGCGCGGGTTCCGCTGCTCGTTAAAGCAGGTCGTCGCGTGCAACTCACGCCCGAAGCCGAGCTGCTCGTCGAACATACGGTCGCGCTGCTCGAACGCCTCGAGCTGATGGAAGCAGAGATCCACTCCTCCCTCACCGAGGTGCGAGGAACCGTGCGGCTCGCGGTCTTCCAATCAGCGGCGCTCGGTATCGTTCCCCAAGCTCTCAGCGTCCTCGCGCGGGACTACCCTCAGTTGCGAATCAAGATGACACAACGTGAGCCCGAGAGCGCGCTCTTTGAAACCTGGACGCGCGAGTTCGATCTTGTGATCGCCGAACAGTACCCCGGCCACGCCGCCCCGCGCCATCCCGACCTCGACATGATCCCGCTCTACGCCGACGAACTCTCGCTCGCTGTTCCCATCGCCAGCGGAATCACAACGCTCGCCGAAGCCGCCGGGAGCTCCTGGGTGATGGAACCTCGCGGCACCGCCTCCCGCCACTGGGCCGAACAGCAATGCCGGCGAGCGGGAATCGAACCCGACGTTCGTTTCGAAACTGCCGACCTGCAGGCACATATCCGCCTAGTCGAATCGGGCCACGCAACCGCAATACTGCCCGGACTCGTCTGGGGCAGCCGCACACCCACCGTGGAACTACGACCGATGCCCGGCCTGCCGCGTCGTTCCGTCTTCACGTCGGTGCGCGAGTCGAGCGTGAGCCGACCGTCGATTGTGGCGTGCCGCGAAGTGCTCGAACAGGTCGTTCAGTCGTTCGCTGCTGACTAGCGCTGAGACCGTTGCACCAGCGGCGGAGCCAGCGCTATGGGTGAATAACGGCTACGCCGAATCGCGGATCACGAGCTCAGTACGCAACGTCGTCACTGTTTCGACGGCGCGCTTTTCAATCAGCGCCACAATCTTCTCGGCCATGCAGCGGCCCATCTCGATCGACGGCTGGCGCACAGTCGTGAGCGGTGGAGTCGCGGTGCTCCCATAGTTGTCGTCATCGAAACCAACAACCGCGATATCGCCGGGGACGGTCAGGCCCGCTTCGCGAATTGCCGAGTAGGCTCCAATCGCCATCTGGTCATTGGCCGCGAAGATCCCGTCGATGGGTTCACCGCGGGCAAGGAGGCGGCGCATCGCTTCGGCCCCCGCGGGCGGCGAGAAGTCTCCGGTCTCCACAAGATCACTCGTGAGCCCGTGCTTCGAGAGCGTCGCGTGGAACGCCGACAAGCGGTCAACTCCCGGAGGCATATCTTGCGGCCCTGCGATCGTTGCGAGCTTGGTGCGCCCGGAGGCCACCAAATGCTCAACGGCTGAACAGGCTCCCGCGAAATTATCGACATCCACATAAAAGTTGTTGCCGTCGACCTCGGCGAGCGGACGCCCACCGAACACCACGGGAATGGTGCGACTGAGCTCAGAATACGAGTGATCGCCCGTGTGGTGCGACACCACAAGCGCCCCATCCACGTTGCCGCCCAGCAAATAGCGCCGAGTCTTATGGGAAGCCGCACCCGATTCGATGATCATATTGAGCGTGTAATCGGTGTCTTCCAGATATTGCGCAACACCCTGAACAACTGCGGCGAAGAAGGGGTCATCGAAGACTTTGGCTGCCGATTCCGGAACCACCATCGCGATCGCTTGTGTGCGGCGACTCACAAGCGAACGGGCGGCGCGATTGGGAACATAATTGAGCTGTTCGATTGCTGCCTGCACCGCTGCCGCGACATCCGGCTTCACCTTGGGCGAGCCATTCACTACGCGCGACACGGTGGCGCGCGAAACGCCCGCCTCTGCCGCCACCATTTCTAGTGTCGGCATCGAACCGCTGCGCCCGTTATCGCTCACTAGCTCGCTCTCTACCTAATCGATTCTCTAAGAGTAGCGATCAGACCGCGGCTTTCGTTGACGCAATAAGGGCAGCGTATTCCTTAGCGCTGCGTTTCGGGATGCGTTCCTGCGTCTCGTAGTCGACGTACACAATGCCGAAACGCTTGTTGTACCCCCACGCCCACTCGAAGTTGTCGAGGAGTGACCATACGAAGTAGCCGCGCACATCGGCACCATCGGCGATGGCATCGGCCACGGCCTGAATGTGCTGCTCGATGTAGCTAGCGCGCTGCGGGTCGTCGATGGAATCACCCTCGCGAGTGTCGTCGTACGAGGCACCGTTCTCGGTGACATACAACGGCGGCAGCGTGGGATATTCCTCGCCAAGGCGAACGAGCAAGTGACGCAGGCCCCCGGGATTGACCTCCCAGTCCATAGCCGTGCGCGGAAGGTCGCGCGGCGGCATCGTGACGAACTCACTGCCCACAAAGGGCGAACGACCGGGCTTAGTGGTGGGGCGAAGTCCGGGCGTTGCGTTGGCGGGAGCGGGGTGACCGCTCACATTGTCATCGTGGTAGTGGTTGACGCCCAAGAAGTCGATGGGCGCCGAGATGATCTCCAGGTCACCATCCTGAACATACTGTTCGAAGTTGTACTCGCTCACGTCGTCGAGAACGTCTGTCGGGTAGGCACCCCGCACAAGAGGTTCAAGGAACATGCGGTTCCACAAGCCATCGATGCGGCGAGCGGCGTCGAGATCGACGGGATCGTTCGGGTCATTCGGCACAGCGTTCGTAAGGTTGAGCGTGATGCCGAGCTCAATCTCGCGGCCCTTTTCCTCGGCGAGTTTGCGCAGTCGTGCGGCAGCGAGCCCATGCGCAAGGTGCTGGTGGTGAAGTGCCGCCAGTCCCTGGTTGGGGTCGGTAAAGCCCGGGGCGTGCTCACCGGCAACATAACCGATCAGCGAGGAGCACAGTGGCTCGTTAAAGGTCGTCCAGTGGCTCACGCGATCGCCGAGCGCGGTGTAGACGGCCTCGGCGTAGTCGGCGAAACGGTAAGCGGTATCGCGGTTAGCCCATCCGCCCTTCTCTTGAAGAGCCTGCGGGAGGTCCCAGTGGTACAGCGTGAGCCACGGCAGGATGCCGGCCTCCAGCAGCGAGTCAACAAGACGACTGTAGAAGTCGAGCCCCTCGGCGTTCGGGGTGCGGTCGCCGGGGACAACGCGCGCCCAGCTCGTGGAGAACCGGTAGGAATCGAGGCCGAGTTCTTTCATGAGGTGCACGTCGTCGTTCATACGGTGGTAGTGATCGACAGCGACTTCGGGGGTGTCCCCGTTAGCTACGGCGAGAGGCTGGCGGGCGTAGTGATCCCAAATCGAGTCTTCTTTGCCACCCTCGTGGGCTGCGCCTTCAATTTGGGCGGCCGCGGTAGCGGAGCCCCAAAGGAAGCCCTGTGGCCATGTGGTGGTGATGAGGTTGTTCATTAGCCCTTTACTGCTCCTGCCATGATGCCCGAGACGAGTTGACGCCCCGCGAGTACGAAGACGACCAGTAGTGGCAGTGTTGCCAGTACTGCGCCCGAAAGAACGACTGAGTAGTCGACGTATTTAGCGCTCTGCAGTTGACTGAGCGCGACCTGCAGAGTGGGGTTCTGCGGCGCAACGAGCAACGGCCAGAGGTAGTCGGTCCACGCGGTCATGAACGTGAAGAGACCGAGGATCGCCATAGCCGGGCGCGCGGCCGGTAGCCCCACACTGAGGAAGGTGCGGAACATGTTTGCCCCATCGACACGGGCCGCCTCGATCAGCTCGTCGGGAATGACATCCACCAAATATTGGCGCATGAAGAACACACCGAACGCAGTGACCAAAGTCGGCACAACGACAGCGCCGAGGGTGCCGGTCCAGCCAAGTTCTTTCATGAGCATGAACTGCGGGATGACGCCGAGCTGGGTCGGCACGGCAAGGGTTGCGATGACGAAAATCATGAGCCCTTCGCGGCCTTTGAAGCGCAGCTTGGCGAAGGCATAGCCGGCGAGCGTCGAGAAAAAGACGACCGAGGTAGTGATGATCGTTGAGACGATGATGCTGTTGAGCAGTGACTGCCAGAACGGAACCGTGTTGAGAACTTCTCCAACGTTGATCCAGAACCGACCGCCGGGCAAGAGTGGCGGCCAGGTCTCGGTGAGGACCGTATTGTCACTGGAGCCGACGATGTACGACCACCAGAGCGGGTACGAGCCGCCGAGAAAGAGCGCAAGCAGGATGCCGTAAACGAAGAAACCGGGACGCTCGGCGAGACCACGGGCACGGCCACGACCGCGGCGGTTCTCCTTTGCCTGCGTGCGCGCATCCGTCACTTTCTCGGGGGGACGCGTGGGGCTCGTTGTGCTCATGAGCGCTTCTCCTCATCTACGACGGTTGCCGCCGGAACGCCAGTCGGGTTGGCCGCGGTGGTGGCGCGGTAGCGTGCAAGTTTCTTGGCGCGGCGCTTGGAGATGACCTTCACTTCGGTCGAGGCGATCTTGCGTGAGATCGCGAAGTTCAGAAGACCAAAACCGACGATGATGAGGAAGAGCAGCCACGCGATTGCGGAGGCTTTACCGAAGTCACCACGGTTGAACGCCATGTCCCACAGGTAGAGAACCGTGGTTTGGTATTCGCGGTGGGCGCCGCCCAAGTTCGCGCTGGTCGGGTTGAAAAGCTTCGGTTCGGTGAAGATCTGCAGGCCACCGATTGTGGCGGTAATGATCACAAAAATCATGGTGGGGCGGATGCTCGGCAGCGTCATCGAGAAGAAGCGACGCACAGCGCCTGCGCCGTCCAGCGCTGCTGATTCGTAGATGTCACGGGGAACGGCTTGCATCGCGGCGAGAAGGATGAGGGCGTTGTAGCCGGTCCAGCGCCAGTTGACCATGGAGGCGATCGCGAAGTGGCTCGCGAATACTTCGCTCTTCCACATCACAGGCTCGATGTTGAACGAGGTCAGAATGTTGTTGATGAGGCCGTACTTCTCGCCGAACGCACTCGAGAAGATGATCGCAACTGCTACCGGGGTGACGATGTACGGGATGAGGATGCTCATGCGCCAGAACGTCTTCGCGCGCAGGTTCTGGTCGAGCACCGCTGCAATGAAGACCGCAGCAACGAGCTGCGGGATGGCGCTGAGCAGGAAGATGCTCATCGTGTTGAAGAGCGAGTTCCAAAAGTAGGGGTCGTTTAGTTCGGCGACATAGTTGTCGAGGCCGATCCATTCGCCGGGGCCGCTGAGGATGTCCCAGTCGTTGAGGGAGACGACGAAGGTGTACACGAGCGGAAAAAGGCCGATGAGCCCGAAGAGCACAAAGAAGGGGGCGATGTAGAGGTAGGGGGATGCTTTCACATCAAGACGACTAAGACGCTGCCGTCTGGTGAGCTTGGCCTTGTTGGGCTCAGAGCGTTTCTTCGCCGCACCAGTATCTGGTCGGGGAGGGCTCGTCATGGTCGTCATGGGGAAAGTCGCTTTCAAGAGATGAGGCCCCCGGCAGAGGGGACGCCGGGGGCCTCAGTCGCTGCTAGGTGGTTAGTTGAGGTCGAGGTTCTTCAGAACCTCGAGCGCGTTGTTCCACGCCGTGTCACCGTCAACGCCCGAGTCGAGTTCCTTGGTGGCAGGACCGAAGACCTGCTCCTGAACGACGGCGTCGTTCGGACCCTTGAACTGAGCCTTCACTCCTTCTGAACGCGATGCGAGGATCGTGCCGATGGGGGCATCGTTGAAGAAGGTGCTGAGGTCGCTGCTGCCGGTGACTCCGTCATCCGTCTGAGCGTCAACAACGCTGGGGAAGGTTCCTGCAGCCTGGAAGGCGGCAACTTCGGACTCTGCCGAGGTGAGGTAAGCGGCGAGCTTTGCTGCCTCTTCAGGGTGTTCCGACTGAGTCGGAACGGTCAGGAACGAACCGCCCCAGTTTGCTGCTCCGCCGGGGAAGACATCCGCGAAGTCCCAGCCGCTGCTGGCGTCTCCGCCTGCTGCTTCAACCTGTCCTTTGACAACTCCGAGCATCCAGCCGGGGCACATGAACGTTGCGAAGGAGCCATCAACGAAGGCCTGTCCCCCGCCCCAGTCCCATGCACTCTGCTGTGCGGAGAGGCCGGATGCTGCGCCATCAGCGAGCTTGTCCCACTGGGTCTTGAGGTCGGCGTTGCCTTCGATGTCGAGCTCGCCACCTGCGGTGTAGTAGCCCTCGTCAAGCTGGTTGACCATGGCGTTCCAGACGAAGCCGGAGTGGTCATAGAAAGCCTTGCCTGTTGCTGCGTTGTAGTCCTTGCCCACCTGGAAGAAGTCATCCCAGGTTGCGCTGTCGCCACCGAACAGTTCAGCTACAGCGTCGCGGTCGGAGGGCATGCCGGCTTCTTCGAGAAGGGCGCCGTTGTAGCACAGACCCTCGGGGCCGATGTCGGTTCCGTAGCCGATGATGCGGCCGTCAGCGTCGGTGCCCTGAGCGAGCTTCCAGTCAACCCAGCGGTCCTTGATGTCGTCTGCACCATATTCGCGGAGGTCAACAAAGGTGTCGGAGACCTGCATTACCTGGCCGAGCCATCCTTCTTCAACGGCTTGGACGTCGGGGAGACCGGCGCCAGCAGCCTGCTTGGTCTTCCAGTCGGTGAGGGCGTTTCCACCGGTGTCGATGTTGGTCGCCTTGATGGTGATGTTGGGGTTCTCGGCTTCGTACGCGGCGTACAGGTCGTCGAGGCCCATCGTGCCGAACGTGGTCACGGTGAGAGTGATGTCGCCATCACCGGAGCCTCCGTCAGTTGCCGAGCAACCGGTGGCGAGAAGGGCAATGGATGCTGCGCCTGCGACGGCTGCAACCATCTTGGTGCGTCGTTGAGATTTCACGGTCACTTCCTTGTGAATGAGGGGTGTTGGTGTCCGAAAGAGGCCCCCATCAGGAATGAGAGCGCTCTCACGATTGCAGCTCGATCTTATGAGAGCGCTCTCTTGAATGTCAAGAGAGCGCTCTCACGAATCGCGAAATACGACCTGCCCCGTAAGCGCTTGCTGTTTTGAGGACGTCAAAAACCGCAACAACCCCCGCCTTCTAGCCGGCTGTGCGGCTCAGAGCGAGGGTTGTTGCCAAAAACTGGAGGCGCTTACTCCCAGATGCTCGGCGCTTCGGCGCGGCTGACCGGCAGGGCAACATGGTCGGCCCACTCCTGAACCCAGTCGGGCATGACGGGAGCCGGGGCATCCCATCCGATAGTTTCAAGAAGCTCGGCGACGCTCACCGTACCGCCGCCGCGCTTGAGGAAGCGCGCGCGGGTCATGGCCTGGGCATAAATCTGGCCGTCGACAACGAAGCGCTGCTCAACAAAAACGGCCTTCTCGTCGTAACCAACGACGCGCGATTCAAGCTGGAACTTCTTCCACAAATCAAGCGACTTGCGAAAGCTGATCGTCTCATTCGCCATCACCGGGTAGAAGCCCTTGCGCTCGAGCTTCTGCCAGCCGCCGGCACGAATCAGCAGATCCATGCGGCCGATATCCATGATGGAGAAATAGCGGCCGTTATTCATGTGCCGCAGCAAGTCAACGTCAGTGGGCAACACCCGCATTGTCATGCTGCCGACATCGGTGATGCCCAGCGGCGAGCGACGTGTGCTGAGGATGCGGTGCAGGATCGTGCGGAAGATCAGATTCACTCGCCCAGATTAGGTGAATCGTGATCGAGTTCGTAAATCGTTTGTAGGGATGCTCCAGCGGCTAGCTCTACCTCGGCTCAGCGAACCGCACCACGGCTTGCACAGGTGCGTGATCTGACGGCCACCCGCCTTCGTACCGCGTGACATTGATGCCGGTGCTCTCGGTGACGACTCCGGGTGTGGCCAGAATCCAGTCGATTCGCTTGCGATTGTGCTGGGGCGGGCCGTAGTTGGGGAACGTGCCCCACACCTGAGTGAGGCGATCTTCTGCCGTGTTCCACGTGTCGAGCAGCAGCCCATTACCCGTGAGCTCTGCATAAGGATGAGTGTCAGCATCCGTATTGAAATCGCCGGTCATGATGGTCGGATGCGGTGTTGCCTGCACGATGTTTCGCAACGCTTCGGCAGAGCGAAGGCGTGAGGTGCGTGACCGGTGGTCAAGGTGAGTGTTCACGGCCTGAAAGTGGATGCCGGTGGCGAGGTCTCGAAAAGTCGCCTCGACGACGACGCGCGGGGTGCGATTGCCCCACGACACCGACCCGGCCACCGTCGGGGTATCGGAGAGCGCGGACTGTCGCCACTCCACTACTTTTAGTCGGCTCGAGTCGTAAAAAATGGGGCAGCCTTCGCCACCCGTATTCTTTTCGCGGCCATGCCCGAGAGCACGGTAGCGCTCCCCCAGCGCCCGGAGCACAAACTTCTTTTGGGTGAAAAGAGCTTCTTGCACTCCGATGACCGCCGGCTGTTCGGCCATAAGCAACCGCCTCATCAGCGGCTGGCGGTGTCGCCACTGGTCAGGG
>Ga0209344_10004333_pt1 | contig 13101 bp, 10 predicted proteins | sample Cruoilmetagenom6_FD_187293 | JGI IMG/M metagenome (GOLD analysis project Ga0209344, IMG submission 187293) | Oil polluted marine microbial communities from Coal Oil Point, Santa Barbara, California, USA - Santa Barbara Oil Seep Sample 6 (SPAdes)... | ecosystem: Environmental > Aquatic > Marine...
ATCGAAAAGCAAAAAAGAAGTATCTAAAGCGCACATTTTTTGTCATGGCAAATAGTGAACAACTGTTACCAGATCTGTTGGCGAACGTGCCGAATATTTTTGAATCTGGAGATGTAATTCCTTCCGAAGACAAAAAAATTTATGAACCCAATGACTACGGATTAACAAGTACCATTGGTGCCAATATAGGTTTGCAGGCAAATCTTGATTATTTGGATATACTTGGTTTGCCGGAAGCTTGGTACTATACAACGGGTGATAAGAACACCATCATTGGAATTTCAGATGGTCAGTTAGATACCTTAAATCCAGATTTCCGAGGTAAGACCAGACAGTTAAATCGTTCTACGACCTCAAAAGGTCATGGCATTAATATTTCTGGTAATGCGGCTGCTCAAGGTGATAATGGCTACGGAATTACGGGAGTTTGTTATGATTGTGGATTACTTGGCACGCAGTATGGCGGTGTTAAAACGTATCCTGAGTTGAAGGAACTTGCAGATCTTGGAATAAAAATTATTAATTGTAGCTGGGCGTCCAGAGCCTTTCATGAATCTGGAAAGCAAGTGATTGATGAGATCTTTGAAAAAGGGACGATTGTCGTTGCTGCTTCTGGAAACAAGAAGTGGGAAGAAACGAAAGGCAAGGTATTACACTATCCCGCTTCGTTTGATAATGTAATTTCGGTTTCGTCGGTGATGTATAAATACGAAAGTGTAGCAGAGAATACGGTGATCACAGACAAAGGAAACCCTGCTTTTGTTAATATTCGAGGGTATTTGGGACGTACGGGTGGCTTTGTAGATCACGATGTTACGAAAAAGGAAAAAATTTATCCCGTAAGTATCCCTACGCTGAATCCACAAGTTGATATTTTGGCACCTTCAGTAGATGTGTTTATGTATGCTCATTTTGTAGAAGACGGCAGCATCTATTATGCGCCGTATTCATTTACGTCTGGGATTCCTCCATTGGTGTCTGGAACCATTGGGCTTATGCTTTCAATGGCTCCATGTTTTCCAATTAATGAGGTTGAGGATGTTCTTAAGTTAACTTCAACCAATATTGACCACATCGAGGCCAATAAACCTTATGAAGGAAATTACGGTGCGGGAATGTTGCATACGGGAAGAGCTGTTAAGATGGTTTATGATTTATATTCGGAAAAGGGAGAAGCTCGCATTGAAAATCAGAAATTTACTCGCTGGAATTTTAATCTAACGTCCTACGGAAAGAATGTTCTTATACATGAACAGGAATTTACCAAGGATGCAACCTTAGAAGTTTCGGCTAAGAATCAAATAATCATCGGGAAAAATACTATTTTACGCCCCAATAGAAATGGAGGCATCGTCTTGAAAATAGACGCTTCGTTGCAAAAACCTTGCGACCTTATACTACGAGATCCTTCCATAGAAGAATAAATAATAAGCAGTGATCAAAAAGACACTAGATAGTTAACATATGCTCTTTAATACGGTTGATTTTGCTCTATTTTTTCCGCTAGTACTTTTGCTTTATTGGACGGTTTTTAAAAAAAATCTCAAGGCTCAAAATCTATTTCTGGTCGTGGTTAGTTATATTTTCTACGCGTTTTGGGATTGGCGATTTCTTTCGTTGATTTTTATTAGTTCCTTGGTCGATTACTCGGTGGGGTGGAGATTAGGACAAACCAATGGGAAGAACCAACGTAAATTGTTGTTGCTAGTAAGTTTGGTCTTTAATTTGGGGCTTCTTTTTACCTTTAAATATTTCGACTTTTTTGTCGATACTTTTATCTCAACCTTTGCGCTCTTTGGGACACAATTTAGTGCTACATCTTGGAATATTTTATTACCAGTAGGTATTAGTTTTTACACCTTTCAAACGCTGAGTTATACACTTGACATTTATAAACGCAAGATGGAACCAACACGAAATATGGTGTCTTTCTTTGCTTTTGTTTCCTTTTTTCCACAATTGGTTGCGGGTCCTATTGAACGTGCATCCCACTTGTTGCCCCAATTTGAGAAGGAGCGTTTTGTAGATAGGAAAAAAGTAGTAGACGGTCTCCGACTTATTCTCTCTGGCTTGTTTAAGAAAATGGTCATTGCAGATAATTGCGCGCTCATTGTAAATTCAATTTTTGAGAATTATCAAGTTGAAAGTGGAAGCACCCTGTTGTGCGGCGCTATATTTTTTGCGTTTCAAATTTATGGTGACTTTTCAGGGTATAGTGATATTGCCATTGGTACGTCCCGACTTATGGGCTTCGATTTAATGAAAAACTTCAATTTTCCTTATCTCGCTCAGAATATGTCAGATTTCTGGAAACGCTGGCATATTTCGCTGTCTACGTGGTTTCGCGATTACGTTTATATTCCACTAGGTGGAAGTCGCGTTTCCAAAGGGAGATTGATTCTCAATATCATGATCGTTTTCTTAGTAAGTGGGCTATGGCATGGCGCAAACTTGACGTTTGTTTTTTGGGGCTTTATTCATGCGTTATTTGTGATACCCGTAATACTCTATTTTAAAAAGGATGCCGTATTTCAGAAAAACAAGATTTTTCCAACATTTAAAGAACTTGTTAGTATTGGGTTTACCTTTGGAATTGTTGTCATCGCTTGGGTTTTCTTCCGAGCAGAGACGCTGTATGACGCTTTTCAATATCTCGGTATTTTATTTTCAAAGTCGTTATTTACAGCCCCGCTAGTCCCTCGAAGCGGTATTTTATTTCTGTTTATATATATGTGTTTTGAGTGGATTCAAAGACATCGAGATCATGTACTTGATATCGTTTATATTCGAAATAAATGGGTTCGTTATGGAATTTATTACAGCGTCATATTTTGTGTCTTTTATTTTGCAGGGGATCTTCAACCGTTTATTTATTTCCAATTCTAATGAACAAAAGCTTTCAAAATAAAATAATATGGTTTCTACTTCCTGTTTTGGTCGTGTGGCTCTCTACGGAAATTTTCTATCGAACAACTGCTACTAATTATACGGTCAAAGCGAAGAACGTGGTTGCTCGTTACCCAACAACCGAAATTCTGGTATTTGGCGATTCGCATGCGCTCTACGGAATCAATCCCACTTATTTTGAACGCGAAACTTTCAATATCGCTAATATTAGTCAGAGTTTGTATTTCGACGAGTTGTTGCTGGAAAAGCATTTAGAGAAACATCAGGACGTAAAGGCAATTGTTCTAAACATCAGTTATTTTACACTTTCTCAAAAGGAAAATTCGTTGGAAGATGCATGGCGAAAATATTTTTATGACCAACAAATGGATCTCGACGTTCCAACCGTTTCTTTTTTGAGTCCGAAGAAATATAGTCTCGCATTAGCGCGCCGTTTTAAAAAATCGGTGGTGTTAATGCATGAATACCATAAAAATGGAACCATAGTAGGTTGTACCGAAACGGGTTATGGTTTGCAGGATGCGCGTGATATTGTTTCCAACAAGGAAGAAACATCAAAATTAATTGCGAAGAAACACGAAGATGGCTCCTTAGATTTCAGCAATAATATAGCCCGTTTGGAACGGATGATAAAAAAATGCAAAGACAATGGAGTTAGGGTTTTTTTGATTGAAATGCCTGTGCATAAAACGTATTACTCATTATTGAATCAGGGGAAAAAAGAGAAGATCAATAGCAGTTGTACATCGTTGGCTACTAGGTTTGAGAACACCTACTTTTTTGATTATTCTATAGATCCAGCGTTTATAGACGCAGATCTTCGGGATGCAGATCATCTTACTAATGAAGGGGCTGCGAAATTCAGCAAACGTTTGAATGATCAAATTTCAGAAGTACTTCAGCCTAAAAAAGAATAATAGTTAAACTGTTTTTTGAACTACCTCAAAGATCTGATTTTCATCACATTTTAAGGTTTTTGAGGGGTATTTTAGAAGTAAGGCGTAATCATGCGTAGCCATTAAGATGGTATTTCCATTCTTATTGATCTCTTGAAGCACTTCCATTACTTCGACGCTGGTTTGCGGGTCTAAATTTCCTGTAGGTTCGTCGGCAAGAATAAGTTCGGGGTCATTTAGAAGGGCACGCGCAATGGCAACTCGTTGTTGCTCACCACCAGATAATTGATAAGGGTACTTAAATGCTTTGGTTTTCATTGCTACCTTGTCTAAAACCTCATCAATTCGCGTTTCCATAGCAGGTTTCTCTTTCCAGCCAGTTGCATTTAAAACAAACATTAAATTGTCTTTTACTGTGCGGTCGTTCAACAGTTTAAAATCTTGAAATACAACGCCAAGTTTTCTGCGTAAAAACGGAATGTCTTTTTCCTGCAGTGTAGGAAGGTCATATCCTACAATTTCGCCTTCACCCTTGTTTAAAGGAAGATCGCCATACAAGGTTTTCATAAAACTACTTTTCCCTGTTCCCGTTTTCCCAATTAAGTATACAAATTCACCTTTTTCAACCGAAACAGTCACGTCTGAAAGAATGAGATTCTCGCGTTGAAATATAGAGGCGTTCTTTAAAAATAAAACAGGTTGCGACATTGAGTATGGTGATTTTTATTGTTTCTGAATCCGTCTTCAAAAGTAGCCTTAATCTTCGATTTCAGAAAGTTTTTCTTTTAAGGTGTCTAGTTCTTTTTGCTGCTGAAGGGTATAAAGGGTGAGTTCTTCTATTTTCTGAAGTAAAAGGAGGTTCATTGCTTTTAGCGCAAGCCCTTCCGAAGTCATTTCAGCTGCCGAAGGTACACCTGGTAAATGATGATTGGTTTCTATATAAGCCGAAACTTCTTTCAAGCTAGGCATGATATAAGTAGGATTTAATTGTGAGGTGCCTGTAAAATAGGTTTCAAATACATAATCTGGTGCGACCGCGCCATTAAGATCGACTAAAACTTCTTGGGTGTGAATCTTTCCTTTAACCGTGAGCATTTCATCGGGTTGCTTGGTGTTGATACCGATCTTGCCATTCTTTTCGGTCACATTTTTAAGTTTTTGAGAAAATCCATTGGTAGTAATAAATAACGACAGGCAAAGTAAAAAGATGTATTTCATGGTGATTCTGATATTAAATATTAAATGTAACATAAATTTTTAAAAACAGACAAAGCAAAGTTTTCGCTATATTTAAGGTAAACTCCCCATTTTGATAAAGATTTTTATTTAGATGTTTTGCTGTATTACGATAGCAAGAATTGTTCGGAAAGTATTTCATTGTTTAACTTAAATATAATTATTATGAAGGTTTTTTTCTCAACTTTAGTGGCAACGCTACTTATCTCTCTTGCTCACAGTCAGCCTAATGTTTATCCCGCAAATGGAAAGGTGGGGATTGGCACCTCGAGCCCCGAAGCGCAACTAACCATTGATCCTCCAGCAAATAATGATGGCTCATTTCTGCGTATGGGGGAATTAGTGGGTTCACAACAGCGTTATTTTAATTTCGGTTCATCTTCAAGCTATGTTAATTTTACGATGTATGGTCAAAACAGTACATTACGCCACTATTTTCAGACGAATAGCGTAAGGACCTTTTTCGCAAGTCACGATCCCAATGGCACTGAATTTTTTAAAGTTAACAGCTCTTCTGATGAGGCCTTTATGCACTTGGCGAAGGAGAATTCAAGAATGGTAATAGGTGGTTATGCCAGTTATCTTGATTCTGAGGGGTATAAGTTTATTGTAAAAGATGGTAAAGCCCTGATTGAAGGCAATATAATAACCGACAGTAGGATAGGAATCGGTACAGATTTGTTTTTTGATGGTCTTACGAACTACAGACTCTCTGTGAACGGGAAGATACGAGCTACTGGCATCAAGGTTTACAATACATGGGCAGATTTCGTTTTTGAAGACACCTACAAGCTGCCTACATTGGCTGAGGTTGAACAATATATTGAAACCAATGGACATTTAAAAGACATTCCTAGCGCTCAAGAAGTTGAGGTAAATGGGATTGATCTAGGTGAAATGAACAAGTTGTTACTTCAGAAAATAGAAGAACTTACATTATACGTTATTGAGCTCAACAAAGAGATAGAGGCATTAAAGCAAAAGCGATAGGATATGAAAAATATACTATTACTTTTTGTACTGAGTTTTTGGCTCATACCTAATGCGACGGCTCAATTAGATTTAATTGAGGACATACAAGAGTGTATTTTTGATTTGCAGAATGAAACGGATACAACTGATTTAGTTGACTATGCTCCAAATGGTCTTGCATTCACTCCAAAAGGAGATTTACGAATGCTGGTGATCTATGTGAATTTTTCAACTTCAACCGCACAAGATCATGATGATTTAGATGGTTGGCCATTCAATTCAGAATTCCCAGTATTAGAAGATAATGTAACTTCTGTTGTTGATCTTAACACGGGTGAACTTGCATTTGCCCATGATGAGTTTTCAGATTTTTCTTCATTAGGGAGTCCGAGCACTACTGCATATCGAAACCTTTCTGAATATTATTATCATATGTCAAATGGCGCCTTTAGGCTTTATGTTGAAACCATTAAAGACCCAGTGACAGGCACTCCTAAATCAATTACAATTGATCCATCGCAAACTACCGATCCTGGAAATGTGAATGTTTTGGCGAAAACAGTTATCGAAACAATTGCCACAACTTATCCAACTTATGATTGGTCTCGATTTGATCTACGCGGTGGAACACCAAGTTGGGATCAGGACTTGAGTACACCATGTGATAATAATGATCCTAATAATTTGTGTGACAACAAATTAGATTATGTATTTATAATCTATCGAAATAGTAACTGCTGGGAGCCTCATCCTAACGGAGCTGCAAATATTAGTGACGCAAATCATCCTGGTTGCGGAGCAGCATCAGGCTGGCCAGGAGGAGTCGCAAGCTTAGGAACAAACGCTTCCATTGGAGGTGGGTATACTGTAGGAAGAGGATTTAGAAGACATCATTTAAAGAATTCGCGATACTATACTAATGTTTCTTTACCTATTCATGAAATAGGGCATACGTATATGAGTGCCTCACATACAGGTCGTGCTAATGGTGTTCATGGTAAATATTTTTTCTCTAATTATGCTTGGAGTATGACTTCAGGATACTATTCTGTTAATGCACTGGCTAATGCCTATGAGCGCTGGTATTCTGGCTGGACTGAAATTACACATGATCTCGATGGTAGCCAGTCGAGTTCTGGAACCTATATTCTAAGAGACTATATGGATTATAATGAGTCCATGCGAATCAAAATACCGCACACAGCAGATCAATTTATATGGTTAGAAAATCATGCTAACCCGAATCCATTTTATGAACGGATTATCCTTAGGAAGGACAAGAATGGTGATGACATACCGATGCAGACGGAAGGATTATATGGATTTGTTGAACGGATTGCTCCAACTAGATTTGATATTAATCGATTTGTTTTTGGAAATAACGGTATAAAAATAATACATGGAAAAGGAAATCATGATTATAAATTTAATGGTTTTTACCAAGCTCCTTATTTGTGGCCAGCCTCACCTGCAGTAATGAAATTAGATAAACTACGAGAGAATCCTTATGGGGGACACAACGAAGCATCACATTTTAGACTTGATTTATTACCGGAGGGTAATCCAGATGGTGAAATCACCCATGATCCTGATGCAAATCGAGGTGGTCCCAATGAGGGTTATGCAATTTGGGAAGTAGATGATCAAGCTGTCTATGGATGGATGTTACCTGATGTAAAGTTGCCTAATAGGAAGTTGAGTGCGTTTAGCAATCCAGCCTTGACAAATTTCCAAGAATATATATCTGCTTATGATGTACTTTCCCCCATTGTATTACATAGTTTATCTGTGACACCTACGGCCAGTTCAAAGGGAGACTATAGTATCGTGGTTGACTATAACGATGGTAATATTGAGAATGATTTTAGAATGACGGGGAATGTTCTTCTTCCTTCCAATGAATCAATTAAATTGAACCCTTCTAAGGTATTAACCCTAAATAGAACAGAAACTCCAAATGTTTCGAAGTCTAGTTCAGTAAGTGACAACACTTTTTATGATCAAAGTGTTTTTATACTAGAAGAAGAATCTTCTCTTACGTTACAAACCAAATCTCGTTTAATTTTAGATGAGGGGACTACTATGATTGTAGAAGGTGATAGTGAGTTGAATTTTGATTCAAAAGCTGCTCTCTTTATTAGGAATGGTTCGTTATTATGTATTAAAGAATTTGCCAATATCAACTTTGGTTTATTTTCGAGAATTGTTGTTGAAGATGGGTATTTGGTGGTACATCCTTCAATAGATATTTCATCCAATGTCCAATTTAGTGGTGATCATTTCGTAAATCCAATAATATCGAATGTTGTTAACTTTTGTGGAACAACAAATAACCCAGAGCACCTCCATTCAACCGATGGTACTTATGTAAGTGGATTAGTATGTAATAATACTGTAATGCTAAATAACACAGATAGAGTTAAACTTACTTCGGAAGAATTTATTCAAATTGACTCAGATTTTGAGGTTCCCGTTGGTGCATTCTTTGATGCAGAAATATTAACAATTGCAGACGATTGTGATAAGCAGTTTTATTTTGGCACAAATACACCAACCGAAGAAGGTGGAGATTCATCTAGTGATGACAGAACAAAAAAAGAATCACTTCCCGCATTCCATGTTAATGTTATTCCAAACCCTTCAAATGGTGATTTTGAAGTTCAGATCGATAAAACGCTAGCTTCCTTTACGTATACCTTGTTTGACTTCAGTGGAAATGTTGTTTTAGAGAATAGAAAACAAAATGCTAATTTGTTTTCTATAGCTCAAAGTGGGTTGCTCGCCGGTATTTATATCTTGGAAGTGGTTTCACAAAACGATGTAGTCTCTGTTAAAGTAGTTGTAAACAAATAATTAATTATACACTTATTTTTGAAAGCCATCCTTATCTCAAGGATGGTTTTTTAGTTAAAACCATGATATAATCTGCTAAAGTGGCGCCATTAAGATCGACCAAAACTTCTTGGGTGTGAATCTTTCCTTTAACCGTAAGCATTTCATCGGGTTGCTTGGTGTTGATACCGATCTTGTCATTCTTTTCGGTCACATTTTTAAGTTTTTTTTAAAATCCGTCGGTAGTAATAAATAACGACAGACAAAGTAAAAAGATGTATTTCATGGTACGATGGTAATATTTTCAGCTTTAGAAGTACAGATTTTTCTTTAGCAGAGGCGGTAATATGACCAACCATTTGCGAATCTCACGAAATGTATCACGCTTATACAATTAAATGCTACATCTATGCATTTAGTGTTGATTAACAGTTAATTAGTGTGTAGGTTTAAGTGTTCAAGAACTTGATCCATGGCAGATTCTTTTATTTTATAAATCGAATTATTCATTTAAAATATCTAATTATGAAAAAAAATATCTTTTACCCAATTACAATTTTAACCTTTATGTTAAGTATGAATTTACTTGCCCAAAATAACGAAATACAAGGGCAAAATTTTAATCCACTAACATCAAATGTTTTTCCGGCAAATGGTAATACAGGTATTGGAACAACGAATCCAGATAACATGTTAACAATCCAAGACTCAAATTATAATTCTGGTTTTTTTCTCAGTATGGGTGATGTAGCTCACTTAAATAGAAGAAATTATAATTTCGGTAATACTAATGGTACTGTAGGTCACACGGCCTATACCGATAATGGTGAGTTGCGCCTTGAATTTACTGCAAACACCTCAACGACGTCTTTCGGTATTTCAGATAATAATGGTGTTGAGGTTTTTAAAGCTTCTAAAGAACCATTATTGGGTTCTTTTATTCATCTTCCACAAGCAGATTCAAGAATTGTTATTGGAGATTATGGAACGTATCTTTCTAGTGCAGGTTATAAATTTGTTGTGAAGTCAGGTAGTGCAATGATAGAAGGAAATATCTTAACTGAGGCCAATGTAGGAATAGGCACCAATCTGTTTGTTGATGGTGGTGATACTTATAGATTATCTGTAAATGGGCGGATACGCGCAGAGGGCGTAAAAGTTTACACGGGATGGGCCGATTTCGTTTTTGAAGATGACTACAAATTACCAACATTAAAGGAAGTAGAAGATCATATAAAGGCTTTTGGGCATTTGGAAAATATTCCTAGTGCGAAAGAAGTTGAAAAAAATGGAATCGAGCTAGGAGAAATGAACAAATTGCTATTGCAAAAAATTGAAGAGCTTACTTTATATCTTATAGAGAAAGACAAGCAAATGGAAAAATTGAATTTAGCGGTAGAAAGACTCGAAGCTATTAACAATGATAAATAGAGGAACTATGAAAAATATGCAACTTATCTTGCTCTTCATAGTGTTTTTGTTGGCTAGTACAACATATACTGAAGCGCAAGTTTATGGCTACTATGTACGTGCAAGTAGTCACGACTTTAATCCGTCACTCTATTTTGACGGTACATCTTTAAAATATGCAGGTAGGGATTTGGCCTTACAAACCCTTTTTAATAATAATACAATTTATGTTTTTGAGAAGGAATTTAACTTTTCTAAGCGATCAGATTTGCAAAGAACTTTTTATGTTCAAACAAACTCTGCTACTTCCCTTAAAGAATTTCTTCAAAAAGCACCTTCAATCTTTGAATATGGAGAGTATTTAGGAATCGAAGATCCAGAATTGCTGTATTTTCCGAATGATTATGGAATTACAGGTGGTTCAAATCAAGGAACTAATGCCAATTTAAGATATTTGGACTTTATTGGAATGCCTCAAGCTTGGGATTTTACCACGGGTAGCTTAGATATAGATATTGGGATATCAGACGGTGGGCCTTTGGATGCCACGGATCTTGAATTTGCCAATAAAACTACCGTGTTAGCAGCAGAAGACACTAATCCTAGCGGTACCTCCCATGGTAATAATGTTACTGCAATCGCCGCTGCGCAAGGTGATAATGCGTATTCTGGCACTGGAGTGTGTTTTGATTGTAGCATTCTCAAAAATGGTTACAGATCTGTGCCTGGATTTCCTGGCAGTGGTTTTGAACGTATTTTAGAGTTAGCTGAGGCTGGTGCTAGAGTAATAAATTGTAGCTGGGTAGGTCTGGGCTATTCAGAGAGCCGTCAACATGCTATAGATGAATTGACTGAATATGGCATAGTAATTATTGCAGCAGCGGGGAATCAAAAAACTGGAAGTTTGCCCAGAAACGAGCTTTATCCCGCATCATTTGAAAATGTTATTTCAGTCTCGGCAGTTGGAAGTGGAAACGACTTGAATTGCAATAATATTGCTAGTGACGGCTCAGGTAGTTATATTCCAAATGTGAAAAATTATTTAACAGGAAAAACAAGGCTTGTGGCAAATTATGACTGTAATCAGCCTCTTGAAAACCAAGTTAGTCTAGATTTAGCCAAAACACCAACTTTAAATGCCAAAGTTGATATTGTAGCCCCTGGTTCTGGTCACTATCGGCATTATCAATCGGTAATGAATGGCACAATCGAATATATACCAGATACAGATTTATGGACGTCTCCTACAGCGCCTTTGGTGACGGGAACCGTTGGGTTAATGAAGACACTAAATGATTGTTTGCCTTTTAATGAAGTTGTTTCCATATTGAAAATAACTTCTACTAACATTGATGATATCCCAGCAAATCAAATTGCTGCAGGCTATTATGGTTCTGGAACGCTACATACTGGCCGTGCTGTTCAATTAACTAATAATTTATTGAGGTCGGACTCAATAGCGTATTTAAGAAACCAAAGGTTTTCTCGGTGGGATTTTATCTTTAATGGAGTTTCTGAAAGTATAGTTATGGAAGATCAGGAGTTTACAGAAGAATCAACTGTAATTGTTACTGCCAAGAATGAAATTATTTTGGAAAATGGAACTTTTTTAGAACCAAACTCAAATGGCTTTGCAATTTTCGAAATAGACTCTACCTTGGTTATTGATACTACCGGTTGTGCTACCTCTCCTTTAACTTCTGACGAAAAAAATAGTGAGAAAGTAGAAGAATTAGAAACCTATATTTTAGCACCTAACATCGTTTATGATTTAACAACTATTTCCAAAGAAGATAAGGATGGAGATAAAATTGTTTCGATAAGAGTATTTAATATGATAGGGATCGAAATGTTAACCATTGAAAATATAAATGAATATCAAGTTGAAGTTGACCTGTCAAGATTCTCTACAGGGGTTTACCTAATAAAAGGCTACGACCTTAATGATCAAGAAATTTTTACAAAAAAGGTTATCAAGAATTAACCTTAGGTTTCCTAAAACTAACTTTATAGAAAAACCGGGACTCTTTAGTCTCGGTTTTTATTTGTTCAATAAAGTTAGCGTGGATATAATTATCGATCGTTTCCGCCGTTATTAGAGATGTTAGAAGTTCGTAGCATATGACAGAATTTAAAAAGATTTAAATAAAGAGCTTTAATACAAAGGTTTAAGCCTGTTTGGCTAAATGTTAAAAATTTCACCTGTCAACTATTTAGACTTCTAACACAAAATGTATCTTTATACGTTCAAAATAAACCTACAGTGCAATGACAAAAAACCTCATGTTAGGCATGCTATTCGCGTGCTTTTTCTTCACAGCCTATACCCAACAAACAGCTGTTTTTACCAATGAATTGACCGACTTTAACAAAGCGATTGAACTTTACAAGAACAATCAATTTCTGGCCGCACAGAATCTTTTTACGAATGTAAAAGAGCAAGTGGCAGACGAATCAATTCAAGGTGATTGCGCCTATTATATCGCAAATTGCGCCGTGCGTTTAAATCAGCAGGATGCCGATCAATTGATGGAATCCTTTGTAAGTGATTATCCCACAAGCATCAAGCGAAATGACGCCTACATCAATGTAGCAAATTACTATTTCGAAAATGGAAAATATTCTTACGCGCTAAAATGGTATGATAAAGTTGATGATGTGAGTATTCCGCGTAGCGAAAATGACCGCTATAACTTTAATAAAGGATATGCTTATTTTAAAAGCAAGCGCTACAACGAAGCGAAAAAATATTTTAATCGCGTAAGTACATCGGCTAAATATGGCTCGCAAGCAAAATATTATCTGGGCTTTATCGCGTATGAAGGTGATGACTATACCGAAGCCAACG
>Ga0209344_10004334_pt1 | contig 13101 bp, 4 predicted proteins | sample Cruoilmetagenom6_FD_187293 | JGI IMG/M metagenome (GOLD analysis project Ga0209344, IMG submission 187293) | Oil polluted marine microbial communities from Coal Oil Point, Santa Barbara, California, USA - Santa Barbara Oil Seep Sample 6 (SPAdes)... | ecosystem: Environmental > Aquatic > Marine >...
AATGGCACAAAACCAGAAAAAAAGTGATAGTTTAGAGCTTATTTATAAAAAAGGTGATTTTGATGAAAAGGGAGAATTAGAGACTTTAAAATTGTTAGCTGAATATGAAACAGATTCAGATAAATTAGTCGCTTATAGTTTACAACTTATTGTTGCTGCAAAAAATTTAGATTCAACTAGGTATGAATACATTGGTTATGTGCAAAAAGGAAATGCACATAAATTACTAAGTGATGTAACTCAAGCTTTAGAAAGCTATTTTGAAGCTTTAAATATTGCTAAAAAGGCTAGTTTGAAAATAGAAGAAGCATCAGTAAACATTGCAATTGCAGACGTTTATTCTATCATGGGAGATGATGATACTTCTTTTAATTATTATAGAGAAGGTCTCAAATTAATGGAACAAGCAGATGGAGATCCAATCACATTAGCATATGCACAATTTAATTTTGGTGATGAGTACCTCAATATAAAAGAATTAGATTCTGCTTTATTTTATTTAAACAAAGCTGGTAAAATTTTTGAAACTGAAAATGATGAATTAGGTAAAGCCTATTATTTAGGAGATGTAGGTTTAGTATATGCTGAAAAAGGTGAAAATGATAAAGCTGAAGCTAATTTAAATGAAGCTATTAATATTTTAGAGCAACTTGGCGATTACTATGGAAGTAGTGTGTACTTAAGTGCTATGGCTGATGTTTATACTTCTAAAAACGAACATGACAAAGCCTATGAATATTTGAATAGAAGTTTAGAGTTAGCCCAAAAACATGGCTTAAAAGATCAAATTAGTGAAGCATATTTACAATTGTCACGTGTTTTTGAAAAAAATGGTAACGCAAAAAAATCTTTAGAGTTTTATAAATTGCATATTGAGTACAGAGATAAAGTTAAAGATCTAGATCAAATACAGAAATTAGCAAAAACAGAAACCGATTTTAAAGTATCGCAAGAAACCTTTAAAACCAATTTAGCAAATCAGCAAAAGAAGACACAAAAGATTATAATTTTTGCTATTGCTATTATTTTACTCATCATTATCTTTTTGGCAATTTCTCTTTTTAAACGCAATAAATTCATGAAAAACGCCAATGAAATTATAGCAAGTGAAAAACAACGATCAGATGATTTATTAACCAATATACTTCCTGAAGAAACTGCAGAAGAATTAAAAGAACATGGAGTCGTAAAAGCTAAACAATTTGACTCAGTGTCTGTATTGTTTACAGATTTTAAAGGCTTTACCGAAGAAGCAGGAAAGTTAAGTCCAGAAAAACTTGTAGAAAGTATTAATTACTACTTCTCAAAATTTGATGAGATTATAGAAAAATACGAATTAGAAAAAATTAAAACCATTGGTGATGCCTATATGTGTGCTGGAGGTTTGCCATTTCCTGTTGAAAATCATACAGCAAAAATGTGTCAAGCTGCTTTAGAAATTACCGAGTTTGTAAAGAAAACAAAACGAAGCATCAATCATAAACTAGCAAAATTTGACATTCGTGTAGGGATTCATACAGGTTCTGTTGTCGCTGGAGTAGTAGGTACCACAAAATTTCAATATGATATTTGGGGAGATGCCGTTAATATAGCTGCTAGAATGGAAAGCTCAAGTGAACCTGGGAAAGTAAATATTAGCGAAAGTGCTTACCACATCTTAAAGGAATTTGATGTCTTTCAATTTACACCCAGAGGAGAAATTGAAGCAAAAGGAAAAGGAAAAGTGCAAATGTACTTTGTAGATTATGTCGATTAAGATTAATCACATATATCTGCTTTAAGCTTAACCTCTTTAAATCGTTCCCAAATAGTGTGATTAAAATTTTGTGGCGACAAACTAAAGACAATTGTTGACGACTTATTATCATTACAATGATACTCCTTTACTCTAACATGTAACGTAATCATATCTTCAGTTGTGAACGAATCATAAACATATATTTTTCCTATATAGTCAATGTCATTGTTTTTATCATCAGTCTTTATAAATAAGACAGTCGTTCCAGGAACTTTAAAATCTTTCTTTTTGTTAACAGCAGACATCAAACCATCATAATATAATTTGATATTGGTTTCTAAAATGTCTACACTTTGCTTTTCATGACTATTAATATGCCAAGCAAACATATAACACCAAAAATCTTCATGGGTTTGATCTCTCCATTTTTTTGCAAACCGAAGATCTTCATAGCCTTCATATTTTATTTCTGGAGCAAAATTAATTGGAAATTTAATAATCTCTGTTAACCAAGTTGTATCAGATTCAAAGACTCCTAAGGACTTTTCCTCTTGACTAAACGTTACTGTCGAGCTAATTAGACATATGATAATAAATATACTTTTTTTCATGACAGTAAGTTATAAATTTAGTTTAACTTCAAAACCTATAGCGTCAGAAATGGCACTATCTTTAATATCACTATTATAAGTAATTCCCCATTTCATTCTATCAATTTTAAATTTGGTTGTCATTTGTTTCTTTTTAAAATCAACTTCTGCCTGAAAAGAAATGGGTTTCGTAATCCCTTTAATGGTTAAGTCGGCATCAACTTTCATTTGTGTTTGATTGTGATATTCGACATTAGTAATTGCGATGCTAGCTTTTGGAAAATTGATCACATCAAAAAAATCAGGATCTTTTAAATGATTAACTAAACCTTCATTAGCTTCATCATCTTTGATATTTAAACAGATAATTGTTTGCATATCAATACTGAATTCACCTCCTGTAATAACCTCGTTCGTTTTTATAAAATAGCCTTCTCCAAAGCTTATATAGCCTTCATGTCCTCCAAAATAAAATGTGTATTCTCCAAACCATTTGATTTGACTTTTAGAGGCATCAATAATTAGCTTTTCTTGAGAATTGAGAATTGAAATTGAACTAAGAATAAGTGCAACTGCGATTAAAATAGGTTTCATCTGTTCGTTTTTTAGGATTGAACAGTAAAACTATAAGCGAACACTTTAGGAAGTGTGAAAAGTATGTAAAAGAAATGTGAATAAATGTAAAAAAATGATTTTACATAAATAAATGTACTCGTATTGAAATTTAGTTATCTATCTGTTCGTTCCGTTATATCTATGTTTTCTATAGCTTGTACCTTTAGTACATGCACATTCACTAATACCTTGAAGTAAATTAATACCTATAGTAACTACATGTGTCCCTGTATTAAATCCAGAAAGATCATTCATCGTTATTTGATAAGCATACGCAAAATAGAATCCATTTTTCATAAGTCCAGCCATTGGTCCAACGTTTAATGGTTTTAAAAACTGATCGTTAAGAAAACGATAAGAGCCACCAACCCAATAGTAATCGCCATCTCTATTAAACTTTCTGTATTTTAAGTTAATGTCAGTACTAGAACGATTATCACTATCAAACATTTGAAAAAATATTGAAGGTTCAAATTCAACACTATTATTTCTTTTTGGAGAAAACACATAACCAGTATAAGCTTGATAGTTTAATAATTTGCTTGGTTCTAGTCCAATGAAATCATCCAAATCTTTACTTAATATATTATTAGCATTAAAACTGAAATAAAAATCTTTGTAGCGATATAAGAAACCAACATCAAAATTATTGTTAGATATAGATCTATCATCTGTTATACTCGGATCTACTATTGGAGATCCATCTCCATTGTCAAAGTTTTCAATATCAATTCTGAAGCTATTAATATTATATGATAATCCGAAAGACAGAAATTGTTTTGACGTGTAATCTAAAATAAGGTGATGTGCATATGAGAATTTCACACCTTTTTGGCGTGTATTTCCATTTTTATCATTGTAAGCAGAAATTCCAACACCAGAGCGACTAGCTATTCTAAAATCTGCATAAACTGATTGATTATCAGGAGCATCTTTAATACCAACCCATTGGGTTAATCCGTTTGCTCTTACTTTTAAATTATCTCCAATTCCTGCATACGTTGGTGAAATAACAAAGCTGTTATCAGCTAAGTATTGTGTCCAAACAGGCAAATTTAATTCTTGTCCATAACTTGAAGTAAAGACCAAAAAAAGAATATATAGTGTGATTTTTTTCATTTGAATAATGTTTATAATTCTTTAGGTAGCATTACCTGTAAAGTGTAAAATGTCCAACATATTGTTTATCTAAAATCGGACTGTTTGGATTAACTACATACCAGTAATCACCAGTTGGTAATTCTTTGCCATTATATCTTCCATCCCAGTATTCACCTACAGTGTAAGTCGCGACCTTACGACCATATCTATCAAAAATATCGAAGGTGAGATTAGGGAAATCTTCAACACATCCTGGAGCCCAAGTATCTGTAGTTCCATCTCCATTAGGAGTGAAATAATTAGGAATACAAGGCCCTAAAAGACTAATATTTATACGAGCAATTGCTTCGCAGCCAGCGCTATCAATAACTCTAACAGTATAGGACCCTTCTTCAGTTACTGTAAATTCATTGCTATTACCGCGATTATTTCCATTAAAATAGAATTCGTAACTACCAGCTCCACCTGTGGCATTTGCAATAATTTCACCAGGATCATCACCTTCAATTAATAACAGTGATAAAGGTTCATAAGACTCTATATCAAAAAAGTCTGTAGATTTAGTGCAACCATTTGTATGTCTTACATCTATAAAATGGTCTATTCCAGGAACAACATTTGTAAAGACGTTACTTATTTGAAAAGGACCTCCATTTAATGAATAATCTAATTGTGTAATATCAATTATGGTTTCGTTAACGGTGACAGTAACTATATTGGTAAGTGTGTTATTTTCGCAAAGATATTCAATCTCAACAATAGGTTCTATTGCAACAGAATTAGGGAATGTAATATTCCATTCCGTTTCACAACCTTGAGCATCACGAACATAAACTATATGGTCACCACCAGCTAATCCTGTGAAATCGAAGACTGTTTGGTTTGAAGCACCTGTTGTATATGTACCATTAACATCATCTAAACTCACACTATAAGGCAAAGTTCCTCCTGAAATATCGATACTAAATTCACCATTGAGTTCTCCTTCACATGTTTCTTCAAACATTGAATTAGGTACAATACTCAAAATTACTTGCTCTGGATCTGTAATCGTAAAATCAAAAGTGACATAACACCCTAAAGTATCTTGAACAATTACATCATAGGTACCAGCAGCTAAGTTTTCAAAAACATTAGTTTCAAAAAATTGATTCAATTGAGGTGAAATTGCATATTGAATTGTACCAGTTCCACCAGTAGCATTAATGACTAAACGACCATCATTGCTTCCGCTACAAGTAATATCATTTACTGTAAAATTGACTTCTAAAGGCGCCGTTGGTTCTGTTATGGTTATTGGTGCAGATGTTGTGTTGCAATCACCACTTTCTACAGTAACAATATAAGTTCCAGCAACTAATTCGGTAAAAATACCAGGACTATTTTGTGTTGCAGGAATTGTGTTTCCTAAAGTATCTTCTAAAGTGTACGTATAATTTCCTAATCCACCTTGAGCAGTCGCTAAGATATTTCCTGTATTATCACCATTACAATTAATTGTTGGACTTGTAGATTCTAAATTAATGGTTAAATCTAGAAGTGAATCAATTGTAATTTCGTTAGACACATTAGCAGTACATCCATTTACATCTCTAACATAATATTGGTATGTTCCAGCAGATACAGTAAATGTTGTAGAGGAATTAAATGTTCCTAAAATAGTAGAGAATGTACTATCTGTACTATACGAATATGTTCCTGTTCCTCCTGAAGCACTTAATGTAAGTGACGATTCTGTTAAACAAGTTTGTGTCGTTGCTGTTACTAAATTGGCTTGTATTGGAGTTGGTTCAGCAATAACAATATCTACTGAAGTTAATTCACAACCAAGACTATCAGTAATCGTAACAGCGTAAGTTCCATCACCTAAATCATTAAATACATTTGAGGTTTGCGGACCAGATGTGCTAGGAGTTGGTAGGATTGTATTAAGCGTATAGAGATATTCTGTTCCTTGTCCTCCAGTAACATTACTTATTGTTATTGACGCATCTTGATCTCCAAAACAAGATAATGTTGTAGTACTAGGTGTAAATGTTGCAGCTATAGGAGTTGGTTCAATTAAGACAACATTAGCAGAAACAATACAACCTTCAATATCTCTAGCATTTACAGTATAATTACCAGCAGATAAATCTGTAAATGTTCCATTAGAGGAATAAGCAACAGTTGCGTCCCCAGTTAATTCATATTCATAAGTTCCCCAACCACCACTTGCAATCGCAGTAATAGTACCTTGACTATTATCACATGTTACATTAGAAGTTTCTGTAGCTGTAAGTAATAACATTTCTGCAGGAGATGAGATAATAACATTTGATGTTACAGAACAAAACGGACTTTCAGTTTCTGTAATGACTACTGAAAAGCTTCCTGCTGACATTCCTGAAACAGTTAAAGGGTTTGTCGATGTATTTGCATTTACAATTCCTGTAACAGAAGCTCCTGAATTATCAAATACTTCATAGTCATAAGCACCAGAATAGCCATTGACATTAATTTCAAACGATCCTGAATTATCACCAAAACAAGTAACAGAACTAGGCGTTGTTGTAAAAGTCGGAGGAATAGCTTGAGCTAAAGATATTGTAACTTCTTCAGTACAAGAGGTCACTGTGTCTGTTATCATTATCGTGTATATTCCAGAAGGTACTCCAGAAAATAGAGTTCCAGTTAAATTTATTGACGCAGGATTCGGACTAATACTATAAGAGTAAGAACCAGATCCATTAGAACTAGTGATTGTGATTTCACCATCATCATCGCTACATGTTGGTAAAGCTGTTATGTCTGCTGAAATCTCGATTGGAGCAGGAATATCTATCGATACTAAATTTCCACAGCCATTTACATCTTGTATTTCAACAGTATGTGTTCCAGAAAATAGATTTGAAATTGAAAAAGGAGCTGTTTGCGTTTGAAAAGCGCCTCCATTAATACTAAAACTATATGGTCCAACACCAACGGTATCTAGTGAAACATCTATTTCAAAATTTCCTTCGGTTACAGTACATATATTATTAGCAGTTGCTGAAATCACTGGAGTTAGATCCATTGGTAAAACAACAATTGGACTACTTTGAATACAACCATATGCATCTAATACATGAACATAGTAATTTCCTGAATCTAAATTAAAAACACTAGCTGAGTCCCAAGCTGTATCAGAAGCAAGTGGAGCAGTAGGTGTCGTTGTAATTTGGTATTGATATGGCGCTGTACCATTTTGAGCGATAGCACTAATGACACCTGAATTTGCATTACAATTTGCATTTTGATCAATTGAAACAGTCAAGTCTAAAAGAAAAGCAGATTCTGTAATATTGAAAGGAGCAGTAACTACACCACATCCAGAATTTGGTCCTGATGTTTCTGAAATAGATACAAAGTAATTTCCAAAAGGTAAAGGACCTAAATCTGTTACTGAAAGTGATCCATTAGCAGGAACACTTCCTGATCCAGTCACACCAGTTGAAACAAGCGTTAATGAATCAAATAGTTCATAATTTACATCTACAGGTCCTCCATAAACACTATTAATAGTAAACGATACATTACCATCAGCACTACCTGTACATGTGATATTATTAGAACTTACTGCATTTAGTGTTAAACTTGAATTGGTTGGTATAGGTGTTGTTGCAGGTTCATAATACGTACAATTTGTAGAGGCATCATACACAATAAACGTATAAGTTATACCAGGTGTTAAACCAGTAAATGTTGCAGTTTCACTATCTGGAGCATCTTCAGGAATCCATGTTCCACTAGGAGGTGGAGCAGGAGTAAATCCTTGGTAAATATCAAAATAAAAAGGTCCAGCACTACTTAATGAAGAGCCTATACTGACAACAGCTTCACCACCAGAAAGACAATCCACAGTAGAAACGATATTGATATCTAAATCTGTTGGAGGAGAAGCAACCAACACATCTTGAACTAAAACTGAACAGCCATTCGAGTCAACTACATTAATTTCATACAATCCAAAATCAACAACATCAAAATTTACAGACGTTGATCCTGTATTGTTAAGTTCAGAATTTGAATATCCATTTGTTCCAGTGACAAAATAGTTATAAGGAGATGTTCCACCAGTAACTGAATTTATAATAACAGAACCTTGTGAAATCCCACTACTAGTACAAGTGATATCCACAGTAGTGTAATCTAAAATAATGGCATCAGGTTCATTTATGGTAATTGTTTCTGTTGCAGTACAAGACTTTGCATCTGTAACAGTAATAGTATAGGAGCCAGCAGATAAACCAGCGGTTTGTGTACCGTAATCTGTACCTGTTGTATCATTATTAACATTGATAATAAAAGGAGGTGTTCCTACTGAAGTGTCTATCGTTATTTCAATAGCGCCATTCAAATCGCCATGACATTGAATATCCTGTGTTTGAACAACAAGACTTAAGTCTGGAAATGAAATTGGTTCAACAGTTATTTCTGTAGACTCAGAAGTACATCCATTTGCATCAGTAATTTCAAATTGATACGTTCCAGCCGTTGCAGTTGTATAATTAAATGTGGCTCCAGTTGTTCCTAATGAAACATAAGCACTTCCGTTAGTAGAAACAGCATACGTATAAGGCGAAGGACCAGAAATAGTTCCAGTAATAATTGCATCAGGTGTCGCTGTACAGTTTAAATTTTCAGTGAGTACAACATTTACTGTTGGAGTTGGTATAGGGGTAATGGTATAAGATTCACTGTAAATACATTCGCTTTCATCTTTTACTTGAAACGTATACGTACCAGGTTCTAATCCTGAAAACGAATTTGAGGTTTGATATGGCGTTGCATTAGAAGTAGGAGCAATGATTTGATATTCTAAAATCCCTATGCCACCTGTTGTTCCTGTGATTGTAACAGTAGTTGTGTTTGTCGGACACGTTATGGGTGAATTGTCAAACGTTAAACCTGTAGGAGGATTTAATGAATCAATAGTGATTTCATTAGTTACAGATGTACATGTATTAGCATCTTGTATTGTGATGGTATAAGTACCAGCAGTTAAATTTGTAAAGGTGTTATTTGCTTGAAAATTAACACCATCAATACTATAAGTGTAAGGAGCATCACCACCTGTAACACTTGTAACTGTGATTGATCCATTTGAATTACACGTATAATCTGCTGTAAGTTCTGCTGTTCCAGAAATAGCATCATTAGCTTCAATTGTAATTAATTGAGGAATCGCTGTACATATTGTCGAGCCAGTTGAATATTGCACAATAACATCATAATCACCTACTGCTAATCCAGTAAATACAGGAGAATTAACATAAGTTAATCCATCATCAATACTATACTCTAAATTAAAACCATTTGTAGCAGTAACATTAATTGTTATGCTACCTGAATCTCCAGAAGACGCACAGGTAATATCTGTAGTTGTGATATTGAATACAGGTTCAGGAATAGCATCAACTGTTATAGATGTATTTGCACTACAGTTATTAGAATCGACAACTGTGATATCATAAATTCCAGCTGTAGTAACAACAATTTCTGGTATCGTTTGAAACTCTGTAGAACCATTTATAAAATAGAAATAAGGAGCAGTTCCACCTACAGGATAAACCGTAATTTCTCCATCTGAACATGTTAAAGGAACTGTAATTGCAGCAGTAACTGTTAATAAAGGTGGTTCTGTGATTGTGATATCTTCAGAAAAAGTACAACCGTTTTCAGTTTCTACTGTAGCTGTATAGGTTCCTGGATTTAAGTTTTCGAAAATGTATGTATTTTCTAAAATAGGTCCAACACTATTGACTAAGGTTGCACCTTGATATAATTCGTATGAATATTGAGGATCTACATCGTTAGCAGCTAATTGAATACTTCCTAAATCTCCATTACAAAGCGGTTGCAGTATTGTTGTTGAGACTGTAAAATCACGATCTCTAATAAGTACATCTAGCACAGTAAAAATACATGGATTAGAAGACACACCTACTTGTCTCACATAAACCGTATAATTTCCAGCTGTATTAACAGAAAACACATTACTAGCTTGGAAGTTTACATTATCTAAACTGTATTCGTAACCAGAAGGTACATCATTTACAGTTATACTTCCAGGTGTTGTACAAATAATATCCGATGCAACTACTGTTGGTTCTAGTAAATTTTGATAAACGTTAAAATAGAATTGCACAAAACAACCACCTTCATAATTTATGGTTAATCTGAATTGACCTGAAGCATCAGCTAAAAAATCAGGCCCTGTTGTAACTTCATCCCATGTGCAAGAGTCGTCTTCATTAGCACAATCTGAATTAGAAACAGCATCGCAACTAGTTTCATCTAATTGTTCCCAAATAATAGAAGAGGCTCCAGCTATATTTGTTTGGATAGCCCTAGAATCATTTGCACCACATAAAAAGATATTAGGTAAAGATTTTCCGTCATTAGGACAAATTACTACTTCATCAGCAAAAGGAATTACTGGGTTTTCAATAGTGCCACCAAAAAGTTCAACTACAAATTCTTGTTCAATAGATTGACATGGAGCAATTGCTATATTAAACGAATAATAGGTGTCTGTATTTGTTACTGTAATGGTTTGAGTTGTCCCAATAACTGGAGTACCACTAGGACTAGTTGACCATGAATAAGAATCATAACCATTAGCAGCAGTTAACTCTACACTATCACCACACAATACAATGTCTTCAGTAAATACACAATCCAAATCTGTTAAAAAGTTAGTGGCTTGAGGTGATAATAAACACCCTGTATTACTACTTAAACTTGGATCATCTGTAATTTGAAATGTAGGATTAAAAAAACCATTATAAGTAGCAAATGCTTGATTGTTTATAATATTAGAACACGCATCAGCTAGTTGATTACAAGCGTCAACCACTTGCGCTTCAATACGAATTTCATAAACAGGATCATTTTCTTCGACCAGGTAATTTTCAATATCAAAAATTAGTTCTCGAGTTGTAGGATTATAACTAGAGACTGTTACTCCTGGAGGAAGGATTAAATCATCCGGATAATCGAAAAGAATATTTACAGGAAGGATATCTCTAATTTGAAAATTGGTTGCATTATCATTTCCAGTATTCTGAAAACCAATAACATAATTTAATGAAGACCCAAGACTAACTGTTTCTCCGCCAATATTGTTTCCAGCATCATCTTCAACAATTTTTGTAAGTACGATGTTTGGTTCAATAATATCTACAGCGAAAGCAAAGAAATATGGAAAATAGGTATCACCACTAGTTTCTAATCTAATGGTTCCAGAAGTAGCATCATTTGCAATTACTGAATTTCCTGGATTTGGAATAGCAATAACTCCTGTGTCAAATCCTAAGGTATTTGTACTATTAGGAACTCTATTATTAACAGGAAGAGCACTCAACTGAGTTACCGAACTATTAAAAAAGTTAGAAGCTGGTCGATCTGCTGTAGACAAACTAATTCCATTAAGCCTTAATCGATCTCCTAAAATTGGACTATCGCCTTCTAAAGTCGCAAAAGCAAAATTTGCTCTTACAGGAGCAGGAGCAGGAACAGTTCTAAAACCATTTACAGGTATGTCTAAATTCGGATTACCTCCAGCGACACTAATGGCACTAAAACCATCAAAACTTGTGATTGATTTTCCAGGTAATGTAGGATCTTCATACACAATAAAAAGTGACCATCCAGCTGATTGTCCAGTACCATTATAAGGAGAGAATGTTGATGTTTGGCCTTCATCTGAAGATACGTTTGCAACTGTGTAAGTTCCTAAATCTGTACCAGAACCATAACTTGTTACAATACTTGTGACATCTGCAAAACAGGCATAGGAGAAACTGTCACCTCCATCAACACTAGTTCCATTTGCTTCATAAATAATGGTTCCTTGAATGTCATTGTAACCTCCAATTGGTCCTTTAAATTTCACATCAGTAATAGGTTCATCTCCTGGGTTTACAGCGCCCCAATATAAACCAGCATAAATTATTCTGTAGCAATTTGGATTTTCAATATTTAAATCAGCGCTCGAAGAACTATAAGTAGAGGGATCTCCATCAATATCAATATATCTCATATCTACATTATGATTATATATTGAATTATTATTGAATGCATTATTGTCTGGTCCGAGAATGTTATTTCCAATTAAGACAATATCGCCTTTTAAATCCTGATTGAATCGAGGCGTGAAAGGTTCATAATTTTGTGAATGCGATTGAAGGCCAAAACATAATAGCAAAACGATTATGGCGATTCTAGAAAATGTAGGTCTTTTCATGATATTTAAATTTATTAATTCCATTTTCTTCATGGGGCAACGTCGAAAATGAAATTGGGCCTTAGTAATTTTTTTTAATTCTCAATTTTTACGAGGGACATGTTTTTATTGTATGGTCTGTTTCCTTTTGATTTTAATGCTTCATTAGCTTGTTCGATACTATTAAATTTATCATAATAGATATAGTATTTACTGGTGTTGACATCATAAAAGAAATCTATATTTGTTCTACCTGATGCAACTACTTTGGTTACAAAATCATTTCTTTTTTCTTTATCAGTATGAACAGCAATGATTAAATAATAGCCATTCTCAACGTTTTCAACATTTTTCAAAATTTGAATATTACTACTTTGTTCTTCTCCAAAATCGAAATCCTCTTCTTTAAATTCTGAACTAGCAGAAGATGTTGTTTGCTTAATATTTTGTAATGTAGCTCTATCTTGAGAATAGCGTGCTTCTTCATTATCAAATGCTGCGCGTTTAATTCTTCGTCTTCTTTCAAATTCTGTTTTGACTTTAATATCCTCAAGTTTTGATTCTAATTGAGATTTTACAGCAATGGCTTCAGATTGCTCAATTTTTAATCGTTTTAAAGTTTTTCTATAGTGTAAGTAAACTTCATCATTATAAAGCGTATCTGCTTCAAAGTTGTCATCATATAAATCTTGTAATTCTTTAATTTTCTCATTTCTAGTTTTAATGATGTTATCTAAATTAGATTTGATTGTGTTTAATTTATTGTTTTCAGCAGTAATACTCTTAAAAGCTTTAGGTTGTACCGTAAG
>Ga0209344_10004335_pt1 | contig 13099 bp, 12 predicted proteins | sample Cruoilmetagenom6_FD_187293 | JGI IMG/M metagenome (GOLD analysis project Ga0209344, IMG submission 187293) | Oil polluted marine microbial communities from Coal Oil Point, Santa Barbara, California, USA - Santa Barbara Oil Seep Sample 6 (SPAdes)... | ecosystem: Environmental > Aquatic > Marine...
GTCGATCAACCCAGAGTTGCGTTGATCGAAACCTGGTATCACGACATGGACGCCGGCTGGACGCGGTATCTCCTCGAAGACTATGGCGTGTCGTTCACTCTGCTCAGGCCCGGTGATGTGGCCGAGGCCAACCTCGCGAAGAGTTTTGATGTGGTGATTTTGCCGGATGCCGACAAGAACGTACTGACCAAAGGCAAATACAAGAGCAGCGGTTCATATCGCGTCAACGACCTTCGACCGGAGTATCGCCAGGGCTTCGGCGAAGATGGCGCCAAACAGCTCAGCGCGTTTACCGAAGGCGGCGGCACCATCGTGGCGTGGGGGAGGTCAACAGGACTCTTCTTCGAGACTCTGACCTTTGGCGAGGGTGACGAGGCCGTGGAGATCGAACTCCCGGTCCGAGATGAAGCGGAGGATCTCGGCGACAAGGGATTCTACGCCCCGGGCTCGTTACTGGCGGTGCACTTGAACACCGATCATCCGGTGACCTGGGGAATGCCCAAGGACTTCGGGGTCTTCACCCGCGGGCGACCCGTTCTCGGGACCGGGGTGCCCAACCTCATCGCCGACCGAAGTGTGCTGGGTGTCTTTCCCGATGACGACATCCTTCTCAGCGGATATGCCGAGAACGTCGAACTCCTCGCCAATCGCCCTGCGATGGTCTGGGCTCGTGCGGGGCAGGGGCAATTCGTGTTCTTCGGTTTTCAGCCCCAGTTCCGGGCCTCGACCCCCGGAACCTTCAAGCTGCTTTTCAACTCGATCCTGCTGCCCAAGATCGGCGAAGAGGTGGCCGGGGTCGCGGGCGTTACTCGCTGAACCGGACAAGCAGAAGCAATCACACCGGGCCGGCGTCAGCCGGCCCGGTTCTTTTTGATCGCTCTCAAGGAGCTGGCGTGATTCGGTGTCCGCCCTGGCGCTCACGGGGCTGCATGACGAGACGGATGTTGTCGACATACCAGCCATCCTGACCATTGCAGCCATCGGTGCCGAAATCGAAACGCAGCACGATGGTATCGCCGCCATGGGCATAGGCGCTGAGATCGACCTGGGACTGTCCCCAGGAACCACGATATGAGGTGGCGTTGGTGCCGACAAAGGCCTGCTCCCCGGCCAGTGGGTTGTCGTTCCACTGTGCCGCCCGCAGTTCATCGTTGTAGGCATTGAAGATGAAGGCGTCACCGGAAACGAGGTCAAACCCGCCGCCGTTGACGCTGATTTTGAGGTTGCCGCCATCGACCCGATCCTCGGTTGCGACATAGTGGTCGAAAGTCAGGACCGGGCGGGTCCCGAGAGGGAGAGCAATGGCAGGACTGTCGAGGTGAACGACACCGGACTGGTCGTCGCTGCCACCCTGACAGTTGCCGAGATCGGGGCTGTCAACGGCGTAGAAGGCGCCGCCATCGCCGCCATCGGGGATGGTCTCCGTCCAGAGCCAGTCACGGGAATCGTACTCAGGGAAGACGCCCTCGTTGCTCAGAGTCCACGAAGCGGGCTGGCCGTCGAAGGATTCGTAGAAGACCTCGATGCTACCGGGAACAAAGGGCGCATCGGGATCAAGAACGGTTTCGAAGTTGCACTGGGAGGGCCACTCGTGCATCTGGGTCGCCAGCATCGCGGCATCCACGGCTGCACAGTCCGCCGCCGTGATCACTTCCGCCGAAACCTCACCGGTGAGGAGATCCGGCAGAGGAGCACCCAGGAGATCCTGGCAACTGGTGGCGAGGATCTCCGCGTGGTCACGGAAGTCCGACAACGGGAACTGGTAGACGCTCATTGCGCGCCAGTAGATGTGGGCCGCCCGGGTCATACCGATGGCCGGCACCCCGATCCCATTGGCGGATCCGCCATCGACGAGCATGGCGAAGGCGTGGTTGGGTACTCCGCTGTTGGAATGCACACCTCCGTTGTCACCATCGCTGCAATAGTAATTTGTGGAGAAAACCGAACCCGGGTCGCTCAGGCATTCCGGATTCCACATGTCGCGAATGGCGCCGCCGAAGGCGGAACTGTCCTCGGCTACGAGCCAACGGAGCGATCCATCGGCACCCGAACTCATTTTCACAACGGCTCCTTCGGCGATGGCGGCCCGGATGGCGTCACCATCGCTCCGGCCGATGAAAACCGATGGAATGCCAAGCCCGACGCCCCCTGTCATGGTCGTGATGTTGTCGTTGAGGGGGTTGACCACGATGGCGGCGATCGCTCCTGCTGCCTCGGCGTTGGATACGGGAGTGTGAAACCGTTCGGTGCAATTCGCCATGGTAATGAGCGCGACGTTCCCGGCCTCGAAATCCACGAGGGGATCGCAGGCATCATTCCCGAGACCGACGCCGTCATCGGCAAGGGCCACGGTTCCGGAGACATTCCACGGCGGCGCGGGGTTGAAGGTGGCGGAACGGACGTCCATCGGTCCGGCGATCGAGGCCGGCTCTAAAACGACGAACTCGATTTCTTCGATGCTGGTTGCGGCTGAACAGGTGCCCACGTCTCGGGTCGTGCTCGGGGTATCGGATCCTGAGTCGTAAAGCAGATCGACGATCTCGCCGAAGATATCCGAGTAGCTTTCGTTGAGAGCTCCGCTTTGCCAGGCATAGACCAGGCCGTGGGTCTCCTGGGTGTATCCGTGGGTCCACTCGTGGGCCACCACGTCATCCGTCGCTGACCCGACACAGAAGCTGGTGGAGGAACCGTTGAAATATGCGTTGGGGCAGTCCATCCCGTCGCGGTCGTAGTAGCTCCGCATGCTGCCGTCATTTCCGGTCCATGAGATGAAGCTCCCACCCGAAATATTGGCAAAGGTGTTGTAGGTCTGTTCTGCGACCTCGATGAGATTGTTGATCTCGCTGTCACGAAACGGTCCGCTGCCCTCGTACGGGATGGGATCGCCCTCCTCCCATACCAGGTTGCTGCCGCTGTTCTCGTAGATGAATCGATTGATGTGTTCGACACCACTGATCTGCTGGAGAAGCCGGCCGTTGCGGGCACTCACGAAGAGGTGTTCGCGCACGCCGGCGCCATCTCTCACCTCGAGCTGCCAGCTCAGATGAGTGCTGCCTTCGCGGCCCCAGATCACACCATCGTGGAAGACGACGAGTTCGGCGATGGAGACCTCGAGATCAAACGGATCCAAACGCTGTTGTTTGGCAACCAGCAGGCGTGCTCGCTCGCGAGCCTGATCGACATCGAGGGCGGGGGTGACCCGATTCACTCCGCTGACAGGTACCACACTCGAGTTGGCTGCAACGAGCTCACCCGCGCCATTGAAATGGAGCCCCATCCTCCCGCCGAAAACCGGAAGTCCACGATGAATCTGATCAAAGATGAGGTGGGTGTGACCGAGACCGTCGGTCCGTTCGCGAATCTGATCAAGTTCGATCCCCGGGACATCAACTCCGAAAGCCGCTCCGTGCCGAAGTAGAAAGAGCTCGCTCTTTTCTTCGATCGTGCCGCCGTCACTCACAACAGTTCCCGGCTGGAATCGCGCCTGTCGCACCATTCCCGTGGTTGGATTCATGGCAGGCTGGACCTCGGCGATCGCCGAAAGGCGGCTGATCGCGTGCGAGCGTGCTCCGTCTTGCTCTACGGCTGCGGTGGCCGTGAACGGGACCGTCAACAGGAGTAGAGTTGTGGCGAATCTCAAGCTGAAGTGCATATGATTTGAGTCCTTCCAGGTGGGGAATCGGCGCGGAAAGGCCAACTCACGTCCATCCTAAACCACTGGTGATAACCAGTACAGGCCGCTGTGTCATTCCGGCGTCAAATTTCTCAGGAGTGGTCACGGACCGCCGATGCTTGACCGGCGACCGCTCTCCAACCTTTCTCATGGATATCGGGATGGAACGCGAGGTACCCGGGATAGGCCTCCCGAGCCCGGGTCGGGGCCCCGGAATCGAGCCGAATCACGGCCATCGGATCGGCGGTTTCGATGACGACCTCACCGTCCGGGTCAAAGACCGCCGATGGTCCACCGATAGGGGAGGATTCGCCGACAGGAGGCCGGTTAACCGTGACGACATAGGCTGCCGCGGTCACCGCGTTCGCCCGGAGGACCATCCGCCACCGGGGCCAGCTCTCGGCCGGAGTCGCCCTCGGTACAAAGATCGCCCCGACACCCTGGGCGGCAAGAAGCTGGCACCCCGATGTCCGGTTGGCGTCGGAACAGATCTGGACTCCAAGCGGCATGGCGAATCCGGGGAAGGTGCTCGGCGGTTCCGCACCGGGCTCATAGTGGGCCGCCTCCCAGAAATCATCTTCGAAAGGAAGGTGAACCTTCCGATAGCTGCCGCTCAAGGATCCTCGTTCGTCAAAGAGCAGGGCGGTGTTGTGTCGTTTTCCGGTCGAAGGATCACGAACAATGGCGCCTCCGAGGACCGCAATCCCGGCTTCTCGGGCAGCGCCGGCCTGGAGTTGATGTCGTCGACCTCGGGGCTCTTCGGCATCCATTGGGTCGGCGTTGCGGCTGGCTGGGACCCATGGATCGAGGGGCAATTCCGGCAGCACCGCGAGATCGGCTCCGGCGGCACGCGCATCGCAAAGACGACGGGTGAGGCGTTGACCTTCGAAATCGTCAAAAAATACTTCCGTGATCAGGGCAATATTCAGGGGGGGATGGTTCATGTAGGCTACGGTACCGTGGGCCTACCGCGGACTCAAGGCCCTGAACAAGGAGGAGGGACGCGATGCGAATTGCACTCATTCAGCAACCCGCCGATCACGATCGACAGGCCAATCTCGAGAAGGGCCTCGCAGCCCTCGAAAAGGCGGCCTCCCAGGGTGCGAAACTGGCGTGTTTCGCGGAATTGGCATTCGAACGGTTCCATCCCCAGCATCGTGCGGAATCCGGTTTCGAGAAACTCGCTCAGCCGATCCCCGGCCCAGTCACAGAGGCCTTTGCCTCCCGGGCCCGGGAACTCGGCATCGTGGTCGTGCTCAACCTTTACGAAAGGGACCAAGATCGGTGCTTCGATACTTCACCGGTGATCGATGCCGACGGTTCTCTCCTCGGAAAGGCCAGGATGATTCACATCACCGACTACGAGCACTTCTACGAGAAGGGCTACTACACCCCGGGCGACACCGGTGTTCCGGTTTTCGACACCGCTGCCGGACGAATCGGCGTCGCCATCTGTTACGACCGCCACTACCCCGAACAGATGCGCGCTCTCGCATTGGCCGGCGCCGAGATCGTCGTTGTTCCCCAGGCGGGATCGGTGGGGGAGTGGCCGGACGGACTCTACGAGGCCGAACTGCGGGTCGCCGCTTTCCAGAACGGCTACTTCACCGCGCTGTGCAATCGGGTCGGTCTCGAAGAACAGATGGTATTTGCCGGCGAGTCGTTTGTATGTGCGCCCGATGGACGAGTCATCGCGCGGGCGGGATCCGGAACCGATGAGATTCTCATGACCGACATCGATCTGGCTGATGTCGAAGAGTCCCATGCCCGCAAGCTATTTCTCAGGGATCGTCGGCCCGAGCTCTACATCGATTGGTTCTCCCGCCATTGAAACCAGGGCTCCTGCGGGTTACATTGAACGAGGGGACCGAGATGGAACGTCTACTCGAGACCGCGTCGAACGTTGAACAGACACCACTATCGGGTTCGATGATCCTCGTGGTGGACGATGACGAGGATATTCGCACGTTTCTCCTCGCCCTTTTCGCCGATCACGGCGCCGGACTCTGTGAGGCCGCGAGCGGCGATGAGGCCATGGAAATGGCGAGGACCAAACACCCGGATCTCATCACCCTCGATCTCTCGATGCCCGGTCGGGACGGGGTGAGCACCTTCTGTGACCTGCGCGAAGATCCTCTGACAAGCGACATTCCGGTCTGTATCGTCACCGGTCACCCCGAGTTCCGCCGGGTCATTTATGACCGTCCCGTCACGGCGCCGGAGGGGTTTGTCTGCAAACCTGTCGACCCGGATGAACTCGTCAAGACCGCACGGCGCATCCTCGCCCTCCGCAGTCGGCAACAGAGCCGAAGGAGCTGAGAGTCAGCCCCTCACCGGCGTTTCGGCGGCCCTGAAAATCTCATCCGATCGATGTCTCTCTGTGGGAGTCGATACACCGGATCTGGGGTGACCCGACCGCTTCCTGGCCGTGGCTTCGGCTGAAGGACCGCGACCGCTGCGGCCCCGGAAATCACCTCGCCCGCCTGGTTCGATACGATGCATTGGTAGAACGCCGCAACATCGTAGGACAGGGCGGTCACAGTGAGTTCCGCCGAGTCCGAGCCCGTCCATTCGTCACCGTCGACGATCGTGATTCCGTTGCGCAGCCAGTGGTAGCTCAACGGTTCGAAACCGGTGACTTCCACCATCAGTGTCGCCGATTCCCCAGGCCCGAGGGTGGCGGTATCCGGATCGTTGATGATCTCCGGTGGAGGCACATACGTGAGAATGAGTTCCTGGCGCATCTCCTCGCCGAACGGCCACGACGTCTCGCGCTCCAGCCGAACCGAAAGCACCGGGTGACCTCCGATCCCTTTGGTCCCCGGCGGGCTGATCACGAGGGTGAATCGGTGGACTTCCCCTGGCTCCACCAAATCTTCCATGTCGATTTGCTCAGCGACAACGCTCCAGCCCTGATGGTCAATCTCGGTGACCAGTACGATCAGATCCTCTCTGCTCCACGCCGTGGTTCCTGTGTTTCGGAAGCTGACGGTCGACTTCACCGGTTCTCCGCTACGGAAGAATCTTGGAACGTTGAGATCCACCAACTCGGCGTCGTCCACCAGCGATTCTTCAATGAACTGCGAGTAAACCGGAAACGCCTCCTTCGGAGTGAAGTCGGGCGCACCCCGAATGAGACCGTAGGTGTAGGATGACGGACTCGGGCCGTCGTTCATCTCGTAGAAAAACACCCGGTCCACCCAGCTTCGATGACCACGCTGAGGGTCGAACCACTGGTCGAGAAGTTCATCGACAAAATTCGCTTGCCGGCCCTCGCCCCACCTGTCGCTTTCGACCCCCGTTTCGCTCAACCAGAACGGGCGTCTCCACCACCCGGTCTCCTGCAATACCAGTTGAACCGATGGGGGAGAAAACGGAAACGGTCCTCCGGTTTCGAGATCGTAGGTAACCTCCGATGCCCAACCGTTGCTCGGGTAGACGTGGTGCGTCACCACGTCCAGATGGTCCCGGGCGGCATTGATGGTGGCTCTCAGCCAGTCGTCCCAGTCGGCACTACCCAGGTGTGCCAGGTCGGGAGCGCAGACCAGGGCGGACGGATCCGCGATGGAGATGGCTTCGGCGCCGGGAATCAGGAGGATGTCGATGTACTCCTGACGGCTCCCGTTCCAAAACTCGTCGAGATTCGGTTCGTTCCAGATTCCCCAGGCGTCGATTCTGCCGCTGTATCGTTTCGCGGCGAGATAGCAGAACTCCCGCCACTGATCGACATCCTTGGGCACACCAGAAAACTCAGGTCCGGCGGTGGCCCATGCGGGGGTCGACCCGAGGCCCGAGTAAATTTTGAGGCTCCGTGCCTCGAGTCGGTCGACCAGGGCGTCATAGACAGACCAATCGTAGACATCGGGTTCAGGTTCCACCAATGACCAGAGAAAGTCGATTCTCACCCACTCGATTCCGCCGGCCTCGATTCGGTCGGCCACAGATCCCGATGGAATATGGGCATTGACGCCGAATCCGCTCGACTCTGCGCTCGAGACAGCCATCATGGATGCCAGAACCAGTGAAGCGAAAACGCGATGAAATCTCATGATTCTTCTTTGCAGATCATACCAACACATCCACTCAATCGTCGAATCGTCTCCTCGACCTCGGAGCAGCAGTCACACCAGCTCTTTGACGTACTTCTCTCGCGCAAGGCGCCAGAAAACCACAAGAAAAGCCGTCAGCGGGATGGCGAGAATCATCCCCGAAATCCCACCCAGCGCGGTCCCCCAGAAGAAAATGGCAATAATGATCACAACCGGGTGAAGCCCAGTTCGATCGCCCATGATCTTCGGGGTCAGCAGATAGCCTTCGATACTCTGAACCACGGCGAAGACCACGAGAACCATGACCACCCGGCTGAGGCCGCCCCCCTCCTGGAAGAAGGCGATGGGCAGCGCGGTCCCGAGACCGATGATGTTGCCGAGATAAGGAACGATGTTGAGGAAACCGAGAGTGATCCCGATAACCGCACCGTACTTGAGTCCTACGATGCTGAACCCGATGGCGAAGAGCAGACCCTGGATCGATGCGATGACCAACTGGCCGCGGAAGAAGGCGACCATGATATTCACGAATTCACCGAGCAGGTAGACGATGTCCTTGCGGGTTTCGGATTTGAGGAAGGGAAGATAGCGTTCGAGATTTGCGAGGCCGGATGTCTCGGTCATGAGGAAGAACGAGAAGTAGATGGGAAAGACCGCCCAACCAACGAGCCCAACGACCCAGGAAACGATTCCGGCGCCCGCCGAGAGCGCCTGCCGTCCGACGCTTCCAAGGCCATCGAGAAGCCCGCCTCCCTGGCCCTCGAGGGCGTCCGTGATCTCCCTTACATAGGGGTTCTCCCTGATGAAGGTTTCCGCAGTGGGTGCGTTGATCCTGGCCCACTCGACCGACTTCTCCCACCAGCCCGGGATGGCTTTGACCATTTCCGTCAACTGGTCGAAAAGGAGGTTTCCAAAAAAGAAAACCAAACCTGCGGCGGGAAGAAGCACCGCCAGGAATACGAGCAGGAGGGCCACGACCTTGTTGGCCCTGAGCTTGGTCCTGGTCCAGTCATAGAACGGTTTGAACACAAGCGCCGCAACCGCGGCGACAGCCACCGGAAGAAAGACGTTGGAGAAACGATGGACAAAGGCGGCGATCACCCAGCACACCAGGCCGAAGGCCGAGACGATGATAATGGCCGATAGAATCGTGACCGCCGCCGCCGCTGTGTTCTGTTGACGTTCGCTCAACTGGAGTGGCATGAGGTTCCTCCGGCCCGCTCAGGCGCCGGCCAGGGTGGCCGTCATTTCGTCCTGGAAGGCCTCGATCAGAGCCGCGGGGTTCGGAACGAGACCGATATCGGTCACGACCCCCAACCGGACCTGCCCGGCGTAGCTGAGGACGCTGACTCCGAGACCGAGATGAGCCGCCTGGGGAACCCAGAACATCATGCTCCGCATGGCCTTGCCGGCCAAATACAGCTCCTCGCGGGGACCCGGAACATTGGTCATCACCGCCGATGCCTTGGAACCGAAGAACTTGACCGCTTGGCACTCAACAGTGGAACTCGCCGTTCCGAGCGCGTTGAGCACGGCATAGGTCACCACCGCTTCGGTCGAGTTCTTGATCGCGTTCATCCTCAATTTGAGCTCCTGCAACCGTTCCATTCGATCTTCGAAACCGACCGGCAGCGAGAGGAAAACCAGACCGAAACGATTGCCCAACGCCTCGACCGCATTCTCGGGACGAAGATTGACGGGCACAATGGCCCGGAGATCGAGATCGGGCCCGACCTCTTCTCCGCGAGAGAGGAGATAACGCCGCAACGCTCCGGCAACGCCCGAGAGCAGCACATCGTTGATGGTGGCGTCAGCTGATTTGCTGTAGGCCTTGACCTCGTCGAGGGGGAGGACGCGGGACCAGGCGCACCTCTTGGCCGTGCCGAGATCACCCTTGAAGATCGTCGCAGGATCGCCCGGCATGAGCGCAAGCCGGCCGAGAACCCCGGTGGCCTTGACGCCTTCGCCGGCAATCCCCGCGGCGCGCGCCGGGTCGAGGACGGTATCGACGGTGCCCTCGACCATCCTGCCCGTGGCCTTGCGAACCGAATACAGGGCTTCGTTGACAACCTCGGGAAGCCAGAGACCACCGCCCAGAGGCTTCCTCCGCCGGCGGGTCCTGCGGACCTTGGGAGAGCCTGTGGGGGAATCGTCGGTCATTCCGAGCAGCACCCTCACCAACGCGATTCCGTCGGCGATACAGTGATGGACCCGGACGACCACGGCGGATCCGCCCCGGTAGTTCTCGATGTACTGAAACTGCCACAGGGGTTTGGTTGTATCGAGGGGGGTCGACATCAGCGTGCTGACCATCTCCTGGAGTTCTTCCTGGCCGCCGGGATCCGGAAGCGCCACCCTCAGCAAATGCGAGCGCAGGTTGAAGTACTTGTCCTCAACCCAACGTGGTCCAACCATGGGCAGGGGAGACTCGACCACCACCTGACGGAAGCGATCGTAGCCGAGGAAGCGATCCTCGATGAGCTCCTTGAGCTTGTCGAATTCGAGCTTCTCGTAGAACGACAACACCCCGGTGATGGTCATCAGATTGGTGCGGTCCTCCATGTGAAGCCATGCGGCGTCGACATTGGACATCGCCTCGCCCGGGAGCAGACCCATGAATCCTCCTCGAAGCCCATCCGAAATGGAAAGTGCTGCTCAAACTCTAGCAGAACGCGAGCCTCCATCGCTCCTGACCGCCGGACGGATCCGCCAATCGACGGATCCAGCTGTCAAACCCACAGATCTGGAAACTGGAATCGGCTTCCGAGAATCGGTTGAGCCCCTGGGATCTCAGTCCTCGTCAGCCAGCGACAAGAGTGCCTCACCGGTGACTCTGAAAACCGTCCAGCCCTCCATGCCTTTGGCGCCGAGGTTTTCATAGAAGCGAATGGCGGATTCGTTCCAGTCCAGAACCGACCACTCGAAACGACCACACCCACGTCAGCCGTTCTTCTTGTTGCTCAGGCTGAGAATCCACTCCGCCTTGTCGACCACCGGCTGTTTGTAGGTCTCGAACCGGTCCAGAAGTATCACCGGGTCGTCCTCAACGAGAATCATCGACCGGTGCTCGGGTCGGATGAAGAGCTTGTCCCGTGCTTCGTCGAGGAAGTCCACGAGCTTGTTGAAATAGCCGGATACGTTGAGCAGGCCACAGGGTTTGGTGTGGATCCCGAGTTGGGTCCAGGTCTGTGCTTCGAAGAACTCCTCGAGGGTCCCGAGGCCACCGGGGAGTGCGATGAATCCATCGGCAAGGTCCGCCATCATGGCCTTTCGATCGTGCATTGAAGGAACAACCCGAAGATCGGGAAGGCGAGTGAGCGCGACTTCCTTGTCGGCCAACGAAGAAGGGATGACCCCAATGACGTTGCCGCCGCCCTCCATCACCGTTTCAGCGAGCCTGCCCATCAACCCGACGCTCGCGCCTCCATAGACCAAATCCTGACCTCGTTCCAGCAAGGCGCGACCGAGATCCTCGGCCGCCTCGAGAAACTCGGGTCGAGATCCCGGACTCGAACCGCAGAAAACACAGATCTTGCTCACCAACCGAGATTCTAACCCGTCAACAACCCGGCGAGCGTTCCGAGTGCGTGAGCGTAAACGAATTAGAGCGCGATTCGGAACCCTGCGGGGCATTGATGCCAGTAAATCGTTGACTCATCAGAAGCAAAGGGCGAATAGTCCCGTCGCTGCACACCTCACTGAATAGACTCTGTGGTATTCGAGTGTTGCTCACGACAGCAAGGCATTGAGCTTTCCCATCACCTCGGCGGTGGTTGATTCCGGCGCGACGTCTGCGATCTGTGCCTCGCGAGCCCGCCAGTCGAGGCTCTTCACCTGATCGGACAGCACCACGCCCGAGATCTTGAGATTGTCCGGAAGAGACACCTCAAACGGGTATCCTTTCGCCTTGCTTGTGATCGGGCACATGAGTGCGAGGCCGACCCGCCGATTGTATTCTGCGGGCGAGACAATCAGCGCTGGGCGCCTGCCGGCCTGCTCATGGCCAGCTTGAGGATTGAGAGACACCCAGACAAGATCTCCGCGATCTGGAGATTCGCTTTCGGTTACCACTGTTCACTCCCGGTTGCTGTGCCGAAATCGTGTTCACCGTGACAGTTGTCTTCGGTTACTTTTGAAAGCAGGTTGCTGAGTTCGTATTTCGGCAAAGCTGTTGGTTTTAGAACCAAGCAACCATCCTCGAGCGCCAGTTCTATTGTGGAATCTTGATCGAGGCCGAGATCGTTGGCGAACGCTTTTGGGATCCTCACGGCGAGGCTGTTGCCCCATTTCTGGATCTGGGTTTTCATGGCGCCTCCGTATCTACAATGAAGATACAACAGGATGATGCACGAGGCAAATTGCTAATGGCCTGACGGCTGGAGTTCAGCGGACGCGAACCGCGCTCACGCGGGTCGCGGCCCGCCTGAAACGATTTTGTTAGGCACATGATCTAGCCGGCCATCTTAAGTTGGCGGATCTTCCTGTCCGGTTTGTTCTTAGCGAGATCGAAATTGGTTTGGAGGTTGATCCATAGCTGCGGGGTCGTGCCAAATGCCTGAGAGAACAACCATGCCGTCTCGGGTGTGATGCCGCGCTTCCCGCGAACGATCTCGTTGATTCTCTGAACCGGTACGCCGATATGAGCGGCGAACTTCACTTGGGAAAGACCCATCGGATTCAGAAACTCCTCAAGGAGAATCTCTCCGGGGTGCGTCGGTACGCGGTTCTTTGGAATCATCGGACCCTCCCTTATTGGTGGTAGTCAACGAGTCGGACCTGGTGGGCGTCTGAACCTTGCCACCGAAACACGATTTGCCACTGGTCGTTCACGCGAATGCTGTGAAACCCTTTGAGGTCGCCTTTCAGCAATTCGAGACGGTTGCCTGGTGGCGCCTCGAGATCAACCAAATCGGAAGCGCCGTTGAGGTAGTCAAGTTTCTGGCTTGCTCTTTTGAGGACGTTGGCCGGAAACCGTTTCAAGAGCCGAAGTGGCGTTCTGTGGAAGACCGCTTCTGTTGCGTTGTCTCCGAATGAAACGATCACTGTGCGTTACCTCTTGTTCGAGTATAACGATATCACGGTAACCGTGCAACCATGATGGCCTGACGGCTGGAGTTCAGCGGACGAAAGCCGCGCTCGCGCGGGTCGGGGTCCGCCTGAAATGACTGACACTGGTATGAGGCCCCCGTCCCGCCGACTCGGTTGACGGCGGATCGGCAGGACGGGACATTGGAAGTGCAAACACCAAAAAAAGGAGGCCTCAGATGCAATATTACACCGAGAGACACCGGCACACGTGTGGAGTGGACCTGCACGGGAGAAACCTCTACCTGTGCGTGCTCGATCCGGATCGGAAGATCGTCCTCCACCGGCGGGG
>Ga0209344_10004336_pt1 | contig 13099 bp, 13 predicted proteins | sample Cruoilmetagenom6_FD_187293 | JGI IMG/M metagenome (GOLD analysis project Ga0209344, IMG submission 187293) | Oil polluted marine microbial communities from Coal Oil Point, Santa Barbara, California, USA - Santa Barbara Oil Seep Sample 6 (SPAdes)... | ecosystem: Environmental > Aquatic > Marine...
CCAGGTGAAGAAATGGCCCATATGAACCACCTTGAGCCACACTTGGCCACAGCACTGGCATTTATCGGCATCACTCGCGTTCACTACATCGCGATCGAAGGACAGGAAGTGGGCGGCGAGGTATTGGAGGCTTCCGTTGCCGAGGCGTTAGGTAAGGTTGAAGCTCTGGTTGATGAACTGCAGATGGTGATTCAGGACGTTCCAATATCTGATCCAGCCTAAAGCTAGTTGTCGAACCTCCGAAATCCCGCTTCGCGCTAATACTGCATCATTGAAGAGACCTTGTGCACAGATATTGAGACGCCGCGCGACCTCACTGACGTACTCATCTTTGAGCAGTACCATCCCAATCACTAACCATAGTACTTATTCCCTGTGCAACCGACGGTGACGGATGACTGCTTGGTTCGAAAAATACAGAGTAAATTCTCTCCATTCAACTGTGACATGCTGGGCAAAGGTGCTGAAGTCAGTGAAGGAATACAGCTCATCAATATAGAGCTGTGTCTATTGAATAGACACAAAAAATCTGGTATTAAGTTAGGAATGCTGTTTTTTTTCTTAGCACCTGCGCCCATCGGCAAGCATTAACCAAACAGTATATTGGCAAGGAGGGCCCTTTTGTTAACTGGTTGTCATATCCGAGTGGGTTTGAACCCTTGTAGAGAAAGGATTAGCTGCCACAACATTGTGTATAAAATTTTCCGCTTGATAGCCTGCAAGGAAAATAAGTAATGAAAAAGAATATTGAAACAAACCTACTCAGAACGTTTGTCACCATTTCCGAAACCAGGAGCTTTACTAGAAGTGCCCAAATTTTATTTCGCTCGCAGTCGGCTATTACCATTCAGATGCAGAAACTCGAAAGCATCCTGGGTTGCAAGTTGTTTTATCAATCAGGGCGCAGCTTAATAATTACTGACGAAGGTGAAAAATTACTAAAGTATGCTCTCGAAATATTGCGCCTCAATGATGAAATACAATCAAATTTAATGCCCACAAATAAAAACGCAGAGATTCGCATTGGCACTTCTGATGATTATGCCGTGATGTTACTCCCCCAAATACTAGAGGGATTTATTAAAAAAAATCCTCATGTTACTTTAACAACAAACTGTAGTAACCGAGACCAAAATATAGAAATGCTAAAAAAAGGTGATCTTGATATAATCCTTGCACCTGCGATGCTTGATGAGAAAATAGGGGAGGCTTTAAGGGTTGAAAGGTTAGTTTGGATTGGTGGGCAAGAAATGGAAATATCTGAAGAAGAGGCTGTTCCGTTAACAGGCTTTCCCATTGGATGCGTTTGTCGTGATATTATGATTCGATCTCTGAATCAAGCGGGCAGAACCTGGAAATTCGTCTATTCGAGCAACAGTATTGTTTCGATACATTCAACCATCAGATCTAGCCGAGTTGTGTCTGCGGTTGAGGAAAGCACTGTCCCCACTGGCACCCGCATCTTAGACGGCAGATTTAATCTACCGCCTCTCCCAAAGGTTAAAATAGCTATATTACAAAATAAAGGTACCGAGAATCAGGATATTATTAATTTATATGAACATCTAAAAAATAACATAAGTAACGCTCCCAGTATCCCTGCCGACAGAGTGCCACTAGGTGGCGTTGCAGAATTAAAAACTGCGCAGCAGCGATAGATTTCGCTTGGGCTTACGGTAATACTAAGTGCCTATGTATAAATTTTCGCGCATTAAAAAATATATAAATCAGTATCTTACTGTATTGTTATGCCTGGTTTTCTTTTGCGTAGGTACTTACCTTATTATATATTAAGCGCCTCAAAAACCCCATCTGCAACCTTCGGTTAGATCGGTAATGCCTCTTTCCACTACCTGGGCAGCAGCGTATCGAGCTCATCATCAACGAGAATAAGCAGTGTCGTGGGGACGTACCCTATAGCATGGCAATATGGAAAACCACAGTGATGCTATCCATTGATGGCCAATTGGTGGACTGACTCCATAAAGTATGAGCTATACAGCCATGCAGCTCGTCCAGATAGCTAGAGCTTAATGCCTCCCTAAGCTCTGACTTTCATTATACCCCTTCCTGCCCTCCAGTTTATCCGTTATCAACAAATATTTTAAGATCAAGTAGGCGCTTCTTAGCCACGCACAGTACGGGAGACATTAACGTAATTGATACGTAGGTCTGTTTCGCTCAATGCCAAGTCACCACAATCTCCAAGCATAATTGTAAGATACCACATCGCAGCACCTTCAGACTATAATCTTAAATATTACTCTATGTATTAAGTCAATACTTGCTGAGCAATTTCGCCTAGAACTTTATCAGATCGAACGCCATACATCAGAGACGATGGCTCTCTTAGTTCAGGTTCTTATCGGAACGCTCTGATTTCTCAAGAGAATACCACCCGCCATTTTCGTTTTCAGAATGGCCTTATGAATAAGGCGGGTTCATTTGTAATATAAGCATACGTAGCAATATTTAAATTTCAGAAGTTCATTTCATTGAATCAATAGTATTATAAATAATATGAATTAGCCTTGGCCAGATCCTACGGCTATCTTGCAACTACAAGCAAATATCATCTGCAAGGCAGGGGACGAGTGGTGAAAACAAGATATGATAACAAGTCAGGATGTATGATTTCCTCCTTTAAAAGCAAAATTAATCATGGAAATATTGCCCTAATTAGACGTTTTTCTGATTCTGATGGGGGTAACTTAAAGCCTGTTTTGTTTTTCCACGGCGCAACGGTTCCCACTTTGTTGACATCGGCCTACAGAATTGATGGCCTGTCTTGGTTTGATGCCTTAACGGTTGAAGGAAGGCCTATTTATGGTCTCGATCTACTTGGTTATGGAGAGTCGGATCCATATCCAGAGCTTCCGAAAAATAAGTCAGTAAATCCTTCCGACTACGGATCTGGATTATCTCTAATCGAAGAAATAGATGAGATTGTCAATTATATAGCAAAACAACATGAAACCGAAAAAATTCATATCATTGCAATATCGCGTGGAGCAATTCCCGCAGGTTACTATGCCACAACATATCCAGAAAAAGTGCAAAGTATTACTTTCCATGGACCTATTACACGACAGGTAGGGCTTGGTGAAGAAGTCACTATGAAATATTTTGGGAGCTCGACTTTACCTTCTATTGGTCACTTTTCCCTAAGCGCCCGAGACCGGTTTAATTTATTTCGAGATGATCGACCATTTGGAACACAATCTCCACTTGAATCAAGTTTTAGTCAGAATTGGATGAATGACTATAGCGAAAGAGTGCATGGTGATCGTAATAAGATTGATGATCCGATCAAAGCCCCTATCGGATTTGCCGTTGATATAATTAATGCTTGGAATGATATTTATTTTGATGAAAGCCATCTCGTCATGCCTACTTTAATCCTTCGTGGAGAGTGGGATAAGTACTTAACACCGGCGATAAGTTGTCAGCAGTTGTTCGAAAAAATCAGTAGTCCACAAAAACTTTACCTCCAACTCCCAGAAGGTACACACTCGATGATGTTTGAGAAGTGCCGTCATTCTGTACATCAATTTACAAAACAGTTCTTAAACAAACATGACTAAATAAAGGAATACTATTATGCAGAAGAAGCCACGTATTATCCGTTACGATGGTAAAAAGGATTCAATATTTTACCGTGAACGTACCAAAAGGAACGAATTATTCATTGGTATAAATCAAAAACAAATGGAGTTATCTCAACAAAAACTAGCTGATGCGGTCGTTGGAGTCGCTGGGACGGGAGGACTTGGTGGTGGCCTAGCAATGATGCTGGCCCGTTTGGGGGTTGGTCATATTAAAATATGTGACCCCGATAGTTTCGAAATATCTAACATTAATCGTCAACTCGGCGCCACTCCTGAGAACATAGGGCGTAACAAAGCCATTGTCGTTGGCGAACTTATTAATGAGACAACCCCAGATGTAACGGTAGAGATTTTCCCTGAAGGAATGCAAAAGCATGTTGCAAAAGAATTTGTCAAAGATTGTACTTTGCTTATCGACTGCGTTGATTTCTATTTGGTAGACCAGCGATATGACATGCATAAGGCCTTTCGTGAAAGCAAGACATGCAAGAGCTGTGTTGCAGGAACAGTTGTTGGTTGGGGGGCAAATGTTTACCACTTTACACAAGACGGACTCCGCCTAGAGGATTTTTATGGCATTCCGGCAGATACTGAACAAACTAAAGATGTTGTCGATAAATTAGTTAAGCTACAGGCATCTTTCTTGCCACGATTTCCTAGTAAAGAAGCAATTTACGGCTACATGGAAGAAACGGGCAACGTACCCATTTTGTCTCTTGCACCACCATTGGGTCAATACATGATAGTTGCGAGAGCAGCACTGATCATAATGGGACTAGACAAAGCGCCATACTGTACTGAACTGCCCCCTATGCCATCCTATCTATGGATGGACGCTTCTACGATGGAATGTGGAGTCTACGAGTTCAATGGGGAATTTATAAATGAAAAAGAATTTGAATCACATTTCGAAAATTTTAATACTGTATCTCTTTGATCATTATCACACATCCTTTACATAATGGTGCCATGATGAATTTTTATAAACCCAAAGATTTACCTCGTGGAGAGATTTTTACTCGCATTGTTAATACAGCTGAAGATATGGACGGAGTTACTACATTGTGGAAGGAAATATACGGAAAAGAGTTTGGTTGGTTGGATGAGCAGGCAGACCCATGCACTGATAATTATCACGGCAGATCAACCTATTACATTTCATGGCTCAATAACACAATCCCTGTTGGTACAATGCGAATAGTTCGATCAAATGACATGGGGTTCCATATAACAGAAGCAGTTAAAGTACGCTCATTGTATCACCGGCAACCAATAATGGTAGAGGTTCAACGCTTGATGATTGCGCCAGGGATTAGGGATAAGCGTTTTTTAGGTGCCCCATTCGGTGTATATGGCTGCATGGTCAAAGCTTGTTTTCACCATTCTATTGCAAATGGTGTAGATATTATTCTCGCAGATTGTCACCTTGATGTAGCTAAAAGCCCTTTAGAATCTATGAAGAAGATGGGATTCAAAGAGACGGGTGAGACTTATGTTGATAGCATGAATGGTCTTAACTGTACCATTTTGATCATGGAAACTAAATCATGGATAAGAAACATATACAACAATCAAAGTAATTTTAATAACTATTTCTTAGATATAAAAGATTGGTCGATTTCCAAATCAAATATCTCAGGAATTGATAAATTGTACTTGCCAAACGAGGGGTGCATTCATGCTTAATAGCAATTCAATAACGACATCCAGGCCTTCAGGTGAAGTGCGTGGTATATTGACAATCATAGTCGCACTCCAAATCTTACCAATTTCTGACATAATGGCTAAATATCTTTCCCTTTCACTACCTTTGATCCAAGTAATATGGGGGCGCTTCTTTTTTCACTGCATTGCAACAGGCCTGTATTCGTCTATTACATATGGCCCACGCTTCTTAACTCCTACATTTTCAATAATATTAATATTACGAAGCGCTGCACTGTTTTCCGCAGTTGGACTATTCTATGTCACAATACACCACTTGCCACTTACAACTTCGTTAACCCTTTGGTTTATTGAACCATTTATTTTAACTCTTATGGCTGCTGTAATATTGAAAGAAAAAGTTTCCCGAACCCAGTGGATTGCTGTTTTTGTAGGATTTATTGGGATTTTGATTGCAACCCGACCTACGCTTGTATCTTGGCACTGGGCTTACTTGTCTGGTTTGTTGGCGGGCTTCTTCTATGCGTTATTTCTTTTCATGACGCGTTTCGTAGATTCAAAAATACCTGCAGTAGTTTCTGTGTATCACACGGGATTAGTCGGTGGTGTTCTTGCCTCATTTGCGGTGGCCCCATACTGGGTAAATCCAACTTTCACTCAGTGGGGACTTTTAATATTGACCGGAATTGTGGCTGCTGTTGCTCATCTTCTTATTATAAAGTCATTTGAGCTGACAAAAGCGAGCATTATAGCACCATACACTTATAGCGAGATAATAATGGGTGCCGCGCTAGGGTATTTAATATTCTCAGATATTCCTGATATATGGTTGTTTGTGGGACTTGCTATTATTGTGCTATCAGGCATTGTGTTAGTTAGAAAAGCAACTTAATTCCGAGCAAAAACTTAGCTCATAATATGGTGGTAGCTATTTAAAAGCCAAATCGAGTCTAAATTTTATTTAACACCATAGACTTTTTTGTATTGGGTAATTGGTGACCATACTAGGCATATAAGTTGTTTACTGGCATTACTGACGCCTGCGGATATCCTCTTTGGTTCCACACGTGAGTCTAACCAGATCGAACCCTATATCCCCAAGCTCTCAAATTGGCCAAGGCATGTACTCGCTCTTACCGTCAGAGGCGGCATAGGCTTTCGTCTACGATGGGAGATATCATATATGAATCACTTGGAGCCAAACCTAGTTGCAGAGTTTGGTTTTATCGGCATTACCCATCTGCTATCAAAAGCCAGGAAGTGGGTGGTAAGCTACTGGTAGCTTTTGTTGCCGGGGTAGTAAGTAAAGATGAAGCTCTAGGTTTTGTACGAAAAGTCGGTGGGCGCAACCCCTGCAAGGCAAGACACGGTAAAAAGAACCGAACTTGCGTTCGAGTTTGCGAAACTTACATGAGCATTTTATCGGACTCGCGCACGAACCGTTTTTTAACGCCGTATGACCGAACGCAGCCATTTTGCGTACAAAGCCTAGTTGTTAGGTCGAAAAAAGTGCGCTAAAAGCAGATATGGATTTCCATTCTTCACAACCTGATTGATCGATATCGCATGATTACATCAAAGCACCTTACATGTCTGTTCATGCCGAATATGTCAACAAGTTGCGCTTGGGTTAAGGCCACCGTATGTCGACAATGCTGACCTTGAACCACCTTCGCCGCTACAGTATCACGCGCAGCCTGTTCAAACCGAGAACCTTGCTACGCGCCATCACAAAACTGGGTTTCGTACAGTTTGACCCGATACGTGCCCCCGCACGGGCTCAGGATCTGACGTTGCGTCATCGTGTCTCCGACTACCGAGCAGGCGATCTGGAAATGCGCTATCCGCGCTTGGCCGTCGAGGAAGATTTTTTTGTCAATTACGGGGTTCTGCCGCGCGCAACGCAATACCTGATGCACCCACGGACGGCGCAGACTGAGTGGCCCCCCTCACGCTGGTCGCAGGCGCAAGCCGTGCTGGCGTTCGTGCAAAGCCGCGGTGTGGTTCACCCACGCGAGGTGGACGCCGCCTTCCAGCATGGCACGACCAAAAACGGGTTCGGTGGGAACAGTCGGGCCATTACTCAACTGCTGGATGGTATGCACTATCGCGGCCTACTGCGGGTGGCATGCCGCAAAGGTGGGACACGATTGTACGCACCTCAACTTGCCAATGAGCGTGACTATCCGGTGTCCCCTGAGGCTAACCTGGACGCACTAATTGACGTGGCAGTGGCAAAGTACGCGCCGTTGCCTGCGACTACGCTCAACCGCCTCATCACATGCGTAGGGACCGCGGCGGCTCCGCAGTGGCGCGAATGCCGCCGCGATGCACTGGAGCGTACCAAGACACGGCTACCCCAGGCCACGGTGGACGGGTGTCGCTGGTACTGGCCGGCAGGCGAGAACCCGGGTAGTCGTCGCTTCGCCAATGATGATGTGTTGGACGACCATCTGCGCCTGCTGGCGCCGTTCGACCCGATAGTCTGGGATCGCGCTCGCTTCGAGCGCTTCTGGGGCTGGGCCTACCGTTTCGAGGCCTACATACCAGCATCTCAGCGCGTACGTGGCTACTACGCGTTACCCATGCTGTGGCGCGGGCAAGTCATCGGTTGGGCCAATGCCGCCGTGCGTGATAGGCAGTTGCAGTTACTGCCTGGCTATGTAAGCGGACATGCCCCGCGCGATGCTGCCTTCATGCCCGCGTTGCAGGAAGAACAGACGCGCTTGGAATGGTTTCTCGGGCTGTGAGACGTTTCGCTAAGAGATCGATTGCCTAGTCTTGGGTCTTGGATTACGCAATAGGTATGATCAGAGTCTCGTTCGGTTGTTTTTCCCCTGATAAGGCGCTGCTATATGGCAAATTTTTCGCTGCGCTACAAATTCGTGGTGATGAAATGCAGATGGTGATTCAGGACGTTCCAATCCCCGAACCAGCCTAAAGCTATATGATGTGAACAACCAGTATCTAAGGTACGGAGAGCGCTAATTAAGGATATCCGTAACTTTTACAACTATTTAGCGCTAGTCGCCAGTCGCGCACCTAAAGCCACAAACAGCGCCCCTAGGCTTCTATCCATCCATAAACCAACGCAGGGCTTTCTCTTCAGGAAAGCACCTAGTGTTGCTCCGGCAACTACCAGGGGAGGCTCGACTACCGCTGCCACCACGATAATCAAGCTGCCATGCAACAACAGCTGTGCCTCGGCTGGGCCAGCGCCTTCCACGATAAATTGCGGCAGGAAAGCCAGGAAGAAGATAGCCACTTTGGGGTTCAGCGCTGATACCAGCATGCCCTGCCAATAAACAGCGGAGAGGTTCTTGTTACCCGGCTTTTCTGCAGCGACAAACTGATCCCCTCGGGACAGCAACATTTTAATACCGAGCCATATCAAGTAGGCGGCCCCTAGCCATTTAACAATCGAAAACGCCAATGCGGAGGTGGCTAAAATAGCCGAAAGACCAACCGCGGCCATCACTACATGCAGCGCCGCTCCTGTCCAAATCCCAAACATAGCGGCAAACCCGTACCTTCGACCACTACGTAATGTTTGCCCCAGTATGTAGGCAATATCTGGCCCAGGCGATAGGTTCAAAAGCACGGCCGCTGATAAAAAAGTCATCCAGTGAAGCAAGGTATACTCAAACATAAACACTCTCTTGTGTTTTTCCGTTGCCAAGCGAAAAAAGTATTAAAGCGCTAGCTTGAAAAGTTGAGCTGCCAAGAAACGCCATATTTGTCATTCAACCAACCAAATTTGTCACTAAAGCCGTAATTATTTAAGGGCATCAACACATTACCGCCCTCGCTCAATGCTTTAAATACGTCTTCCAGCTCTTTCTGGGAGTCGCACTCAACGTGTAATGACATTGATGGCGTAAAGTTGAACGGGTGGTCGTAATAGCTATCCATTGCCAGGAAGAGAGTGCCGTCTATCGAGAAGCGGGCGAGCTTGACTGCCCCTTCGGGGTCATGTTCCCCTGCTTCGAAACATTCGATATCGATGATTTTCGAGTTCTCAAATAGCGAAGTGTAAAACTTAATAGCTTCTTCGGCTTTACCGGCCTGATCACCCACAAACATCAGTGATGTCTTGATAGCTTTCATTTTAGCCTCCCATTTCATTCGACCCGCTAAGCGATACTGTAGAAAACAGACGCGACATTGACTGCCGTGGTTAAGAGACATTCTTGAGCGCCTCTTTAATGAAATCCCCTTTCGCCGCCGAATAGGCTTCTCGGTCTGACGTAAATTCCGCCGCCCACAGGCGCTTCTTTTTCTCATACCGTTGCGCCAGTTCAGTATCAGCGCGCAATCTATTGCGAAAAGCCAACCGCCGGTGCCACTCTTCACCGCCATACACCATAAGATGCAGATGATGCGTCCTACGCCCCTCGGCCCACCGCATTAACCAACGCCTTTCTTCCAAGGAAGCGTTGTACGCTAATGAGGTAGCATATTTGGCATGGCATAACGGCTCCAGTAAGTCATCAGCCCGGTGCATTGACTCTACGCCTGCCAGGATATCGATGATTGGCTTGGCCGATAGACCAGGAACAGCGGTACTGCCGATGTGCTCAATGGCTAGAAATTCATCTGGAAATAAATCCAGCAGCCTGTCTCGCTCCTGCTTAAATAGAGTTGGCCAAGCCGCATCATATGGAAACAGCGCGACCTCCTCATGGATGGCTCGATTTAAAGATTCCGTTTCATCCATGGTTGAGGTTCCCCTGTAGCGCGAATTGTTGGCTATGCCTCATCTGCTAATAGTGGCGGCATGGGGCAATCGAGAATATCGGCCATAGCACGGAACAGCTCGGCTTCAGCAGGTAAAATACGTCCGCTATGCTCAATACAGCGCGCCATCGCTTGCAACAGCGCAGGCTTATGCAAAGGCTTTAAACGCCGCAAACGCTCAACCGCTAGGCTGAGTGCACGCATATCACTTATATCATCAGTGACCCTCAATGAGAACGGCAGCTCACTCTCAGCGGCATTGAGCGCGGCGCTTATCTCAACTGGGTCATCTTGACCGGCGGTGGCAAGCACCGTCAGTAGCATCTGACACTCCCGCTGCAGGTCGTTAATCTTGAGGTTTGCAGGCCCACTGCCTTGTTTGCTGATGTTATTCAACACCAACTGATATAGCGTCCACTCCAACAGACTGACCTGACCATCCGCCTCGATCAGCCTTTCCATACAGAGGCGAAAGTGTTGGGCCTGCTCCATGGAGAGCGAGCGTAACGCTGGCAGCGCCAGTTCAATCAGTGGCAAGCGTAACTGTACATCCAGCCTCAACATTTCAGGGCCATAATCCATCAGCGCTCGGTAAACATCTGGCAGTGCAACTTGATGCAACGCCTTAAGCTGATGCTTACGCATTGTCTTATCCTGGCTGAGCAGCAGTGAATAGATCAAAGCGCGAGCAGCATGGGGCTCATGGGCGGCGGTTTTAATCCGCTCTGGCAGCGCATCTAGTCTCGCTCTAGCTTGGGTAAGATGGCGCTGGTCAGGCTGGCCCATGGTGTTAATGGCAGTTTGAGCAGAGGCACCGGTTAACACAGCGGCCATTGCCCCCGTTCCCGTTGCTGTTCCCGAGCCAAATCTGGGCTCCGCTTCAGACCGCTCACCGTTGCCTTCTGGTTCTGTTGCGCCATTCTCGGCTTCCTGGATGGGCCAAGTGACTTCGAAGCGGCCATTCCAATCGGGCATGACCCGCTTGATACGATCTTTAATCGGCGGATGGGTGGCCATCATTTGGCTAAAGCCCTGCCGCACGCCTTGACCGAAGAATAGATGGCTGAATTCCGCCGCCTGTGTCGCTTGCAGGTAAGAGCCCTGGGTGTGCGAGCCGATTTTAACCAGCGCGTTGCCAATCCCCTGAGGGTTGCGGGTAAACTGCACCGCAGAGGCATCCGCCAGATATTCGCGCTGCCGACTGACCGCCGACTTGATCAAATTGCCAAAAAAGGTACCCGCGTAGCCGATCAGCATTAGCGCCGCCCCCAGCGCTAAAACGACAGCGCCTGAGTTGTCGCGTTTTCCACCGCCCACCCGCCGAAAACGCATACTGCGCAGCAGTGTACCGCCCAATAAGCCAATGATTAGGATGCCATGGAGGATGCTGATCAAGCGCATATTCAACCGCATGTCACCATGCAGAATATGGCTAAACTCATGAGCGACGACGCCCTGCAGCTCATCCCGGGTCAGGTTACGGATCGTGCCACGGGTAATCCCTATCACTGCGTCATTGGTTTGATAACCGGCGGCGAAGGCATTGATGCTCTCCTCCTCCAGCACATACACGGAGGGCACTGGCGTTCCAGAGGCAATCGCCATCTCTTCGACCACATTGAGAATGCGTCGCTCATCGGCATCGCGGGTATTAAGATTGATTTCACGTCCACCAAGGGCTTCGGCCACTACCCGGCCACCACGCCTTAGCTGACTGCGTTTGAATAAACCGCCCAGCACCACGACGGCCAACACTGCAATCGCAACGCCAATGACAAGTTCAATCGAGAGTGCCGACCACATCCCCTGAGCAGAAAGATTGGTTTGTGTAGCGGATTGCTGCCCCATTAGATGCAGCGCGATGGCAATTGCCAGCGTGGTAACAACGATCAGGGCGAGTACTGCCAGTACCATCAAAACAACCAGACGCCCGGTTTTACGACGAGCGTGATCCTGCGCGGTAAAAAAATCCATGTCGTGTTTTCCCTGAGCTTAGAACGACACCTTCGGCGCCACTTGAATCTGGGCACTGTCTTCAAACTCTAACAACGAGGCATCCTGCCCATGGCCGAACATGCCCGCCACTGCTACTGGCGGAAAGCTCTGCCGATAGGTGTTGTAGTGCATCACGGCGTCATTAAAGGACTGCCGCGCAAAGGCCACCTTGTTTTCAGTGCTGGTTAGCTCTTCTGACAATTGCTGCATATTTTGTGAGGCTTTTAAATCCGGGTAGGCTTCCATGACCACATTGAGCCGTCCCATCGCCTGTGTCAGCGCGCCCTCTGCGCCGCCCAGGTCTGCCATGGCTTTGGCACTGCCTGGGTTTGCCGCGGCCGCTTTTAGCCCAGCGGCGGCTGTATTGCGAGCCTCGATGACGGACTGCAGCGTCTCCCGCTCATGACTGAGATACCCTTTGGCAGTTTCGACTAGGTTAGGAATCAGGTCATGCCGACGCTTAAGTTGCACTTCAATTTGTGCAAAGGCGTTCTCAAAGCGATTTTTCAACGACACAAGCCGGTTGTAGACACCGATGACGTAAAAGGCAATAACGGCAATGATCGCCACAATGATGATAAGAGTGAGTAGCATGATTCTTCCTTATTGGTGGGCATTCGTCAGTAAAAGCCGGTCTATGAAAAGCTAGCCAGTGAAAAAAATAGCACACCTTTATGCTTCAAAGATCCATCTTTGCGATTTCTAAACTCAGGGACGGTCACAATGATGACTCCCGATAACAGAAACACAATGCCACCCTGTTTCAAAACGGCTAATGTCGGCAGCAGTTCATTTTCTCTTTGAGGCCGTCCAGTCACTAACGTCACCTCAGCTGAAAACCCCCTTACCAAAAATAGAAACTACGTTTGAGAAATCCACAATTGTTTGCCAGTACGTTCCTTGCTAGCTTGAATTCAAATAAGAATAGCAAGGCATTATCAGTAAGATACCGCAAGGTGAGACCACGCCCCAGTTTTCCCGTTAACCCCCTAACGCATGGCACTACTTGCCAATGCATGTATGGGTGAGCTTTATCAATAACAAAGGTCTTTATAGAGATGACAATCCGTCTATTTTCCACTGCCAATGGCAGC
>Ga0209344_10004337_pt1 | contig 13098 bp, 6 predicted proteins | sample Cruoilmetagenom6_FD_187293 | JGI IMG/M metagenome (GOLD analysis project Ga0209344, IMG submission 187293) | Oil polluted marine microbial communities from Coal Oil Point, Santa Barbara, California, USA - Santa Barbara Oil Seep Sample 6 (SPAdes)... | ecosystem: Environmental > Aquatic > Marine >...
CATGGTACCTTTTGGAGACAACTTAATAATCGGCACGAAACTAAGTGGATGTATCTTGCTTATTAATGGGCAAGTAGAGTTGTTGGATGACTCCATTAATAACGAATTAAAAGAACATCAACTAAATAAAATGTTATCGCTTGATAACAACACCATTGCTTTTGGTACAATAAAAAATGGGGTCTACACTTATAATATTAAATCAAATACATATCAAAACCTAAACAAAGCATTGGGACTTCAAAACAATACCGTTTTAGCTATGTTTCAGTATAAGGAGCAATTATGGGTAGGTTTAGATAATGGTATAGACAAGATTCAATTGAACAATCCTATTACCTATTATACAGACCATTCGGGAGTCTTAGGTACTGTATACGACCTTATAGATTATGAAGGTAAGCTTTACTTGGGGAGTAACACTGGTATTTATTATTTTACAGATAACAAATTACAGTTTGTTCCTGGATCTCAAGGTCATGTTTGGGATTTGGAAGTTATTGATGGTGACCTCTTCTGCGGACATAATACGGGTACCTTCATTTTAAAAAATGGAGTGCTAAATAAGGTTTCAGATATATCGGGAGGATATCAAATGGTGAAAGTACCTGAAACCCAATCATCTTACATTCAAGGTACATACACCGGCTTAGCAAATTTCACAAAAGATGAAAATGGAAATTGGCAAACTAGCCGCATAACCGGTATCAATTTCCCCGTAAAACAACTGTGCTTTGAAAATGCAAATACCATTTGGGCTGCCCATCCCTATAAAGGACTTTTCAAAATTACAATGAACTACACGCACACCAAGGTGCTGAAGTTCAATGAAATTAAAACTGGTGCAATTCCTAATACCTACAATATCAAATTGTATAATATAAAGAACCAAATCATACTTTCTAGCGAAGGCGATTGGTTCAAATATGACCCTATATCAGATGTAATTTCTGAGTTTGAAGAGTTTCAGGATTACAAGAATATGGACTTGGTAAATTACAATGCAACCAGTTATTGGTTTTTTGACAATGATAACCAGAAGAAAATAATTCACACCGATCTTGGTGAAAACCAATTTACTTTAGATGATGCCCAACTTAGAAAAAGATTGGCCATTGAAACAGAAACCATTGTAAATTACAACGATTCAACGTATTACTTTACACTTACCGACGGATTTGGTAAACTTAACCTCAACAGGTTTGAAAAAGAATTGAAAAATGTGGAACTGCCTACACCAAGAGTAAGTTCCTTTATTGATGATCAAGAAACCTACACTATACATGAAGATGTCTACAAAATACCTTTTAACAAATCAAAGAATATAAAAATAGCTGTTGCAGCTGGCAGCTTTAAACAATACACCTATTACTATCAACTTACCGGAACCATAGAACAGACAAGTTATTTTGACCATGGTGAGATTAACCTACAAAATTTACCATTTGGCACGTATACTTTAAAAATACATACTGTAAGCATAGGCAGTGAGCTATCTGAACCCAAAATAATTGATTTCAAAATACTACGTCCGTGGTATTTTTCTAATTGGAGCCTGCTTGCTTACTTATTAATATTTATTGCCAGTATTCTTGTCGTTCGTTGGTACAATAGACAAAAATTAGCAAAAAAACATACCCTACTAAAAATTAAAATGCAAAGAGAGCAAGAAGAGCGTTTGGCTCAAATGGAGAAAGAAAAGCTTGAAAAAGAAATTAAAAGAAAGCAGACAGAACTTGCAAGGACAACAATGAGTGTTGCCAAGAAAAACGAGCTTATTATTGAACTAAAAGACCTCATTGCTTTAAACCAAGAATCATTTTCCAATAAGCAACGTTTTAGATCACTGTCAAAAAAACTTGATAGCTCTATGAACGAAGATCAAGATTGGAAACATTTTGAAGTAAGTTTTAAAGAATTGCATGAAGACTTTTTTGAAAATCTTTTAAAAAAGTACCCAAAACTTACTCCAAAAGATCTGCGGTTATGCGCATACCTTAAAATGAACCATACTACAAAAGAGATTGCTCCTTTAATGGGTATTTCAATAAGAGGCGTAGAAATACATAGATACCGTCTTCGTAAAAAATTGAATATTGATAGCTCTCAAAACCTATCTAACTATCTCATTAAATTTAAATAGAACAGGCTTTTTCCGTTTTTAATATTACTACACGTATTAAGAATGCGTTAATTGTCTACATCATTATTACATCATTACGTTAATTTTTACTTTTAAATTAACATATCTACTACTGCAAATCCCCATATTCAAAGGTTTTCACGCCATATACTCCATTGATGTACTTTTTATGTAGTTCAATAAAAAATAAGGGCAAGTTGTTTTGATAACTTGGTAGTGAAATTAACAACTTGATAATTTTGCAACTCAATTTTTAAACAATTATGAAAATAGGAATCAAATTTTTAACATTTTGCATTTTACTAGGCCACTTGACGGTTTTTGCGCAAAATGGAATTTCGGTTTCGGGAACTGTTAGCGACGATAGTGGGCAACCATTACCAGGTGCTAGTATTATCGTAAAAGGTACTACTACAGGAACCCAAACTGATTTTGACGGTTTATATGCATTAAACGATGTACCCAATAATAGTACACTTGTAATTAGCTACATCGGTTACGCTACTCAAGAAATCGCTGTAAACGGGCAAACAACTATAGATATATCTTTATCTGAAGATTCTCAAGCTTTAGACGAGGTTGTAGTCGTTGGTTATGGTACCCAGAAAAAAGCGGATCTTACGGGGTCTATTGCTACGATTAAAACTGAGGATATCACCAGAACTCCTACTAGTGCCGCCATGCAATCACTGCAAGGTAAAGTAGCGGGGCTTCAAGTGGTGAGTAGCGGTGCACCGGGTACGGGACCAACAATTCGTGTTCGTGGTATCGGCTCGTATGTGGGCGGTGCCTCTAACCCACTATACGTAGTGGACGGTACTTTCTTCGATGATATCGATTTTTTAAATACGGAAGACATTGAAACTATCTCTGTACTTAAAGATGCATCAGCTTCGGCAATTTACGGTGTTCGTGCCGCAAACGGTGTGGTACTGATAGAAACCAAATCTGGTAAAATAAACCAGAAACCAGAAATTACCTATAATGGTTACCAAGGTGTACAGATAGCGCAGAACGTTGTTAAACTATCAAATTCAGAACAGTTTGCAACCCTTGCAAGAGAATCTGGTTCTGATGCAGAAGCACAGTCCATAGATAATGCTATTCAACGTTATGGCAGAAGCAGAATCAACCCTAATGTGCCCGATGTAAATACAGATTGGTACGATCTTATTTTACGTCATGCATTACAACAGAACCATAGTATAGGTGTTGCCGGTGGTACAGAATCTGTAACGTATTCTTTAGGTTTAAACTACTTTGAACAAGAAGGTATTTTAAACATGAAGAACGATTACGAAAGATTTAATATTCGTTCTAAAATCAATGTTGACATTACCGATCGATTAGATATTGGTATTTCTACCCTTTTTAGTAATGCCACAAGATACAGACCAGAAGATACCGCCTTTGCATTGGCATATTATGCCACCCCTACTATGCCTGTTCTTGATCCTTCAAAAACAGAAGCATATCCAAGACCTTATGCAAATGCACAAGATCTAGGTTACAGAGGTACTCAGAACCCGTTTCCAGTAATGGAAAACACAGAAAACCGAGAGAAGGTCAGAAATACGCTGACTACAATTGATCTTAACTACCAGTTGGTGCCCGACAAATTAACTTTAAAAACTGCTTTTTATCACAACTTTGAAACTACCGAAACTAGAGAAGTACGTTTACCTTACTTTTTTGGAAACGGTAACGCTTTTAGGGAAAATGCAGAATTAATAAAAAGGAATGCAACATTTTCTGAGCAAACTTGGGATAACACCTTAACCTATAATGACAGTTACGGCAAACACAATCTAACTGCATTGATCGGTACTTCTTACAGGGATCGTTCTTATGAGCAGTTAGAAGCTAAAGGTCTTAATTTTCCTAACGGACCAGGGATTGGAGATGAATCTTATTACTTGGACCTTGCCAATTCAATAGATATCGACGGTGTTGGTGATGATGGTGTTAGACAATACTTCTTCTCTTATTTTGGTCGTATTGCTTATAACTTTGACAGCAAATACCTTCTTTATGGTACGTTTAGAGCTGATGGTACTAGTAAATACCAAGAAAAATGGGGTTATTTCCCAACTGTTGGTGTGGGCTGGGTAGTTTCTGAAGAATCTTTCTTAGAGAACAGCAACGTTATAGACTTTTTAAAGCTAAGAGCTAGCTGGGGTGAATTGGGTAATGCCAATGTTGACTCTAGTACTGGCGGAATTACGTCTGATGCGGTTGATGGTGCATTTGGCGATGTTCGTTATCCTGGTCTTGTAACCAGTAGTGATTTTGAAGCCCTAAAATGGGAAGTAACCGCAGAAACCAACGTAGGTTTAACTGCTAGGTTATTCGATAATAAATTAACGATAGATTCTGACTACTATGTTCGCGAAACTCGTGACGCCGTAATACCGGTATCTAGACTATTGGTTCCTGGGGAAACTAGACAAAATGTTGGTGTTATTAGAAACTCCGGTTTTGAAATTGTTGCCAATTGGAATCAGAAAGTATCCGATAATTTTAGCTTTAGTGTAGGTGGTAACTTCTCTACTTTAGATAATGAGGTACTTGATTTAGCGGGACAGGAGAATCTTACTTCCGGCGGTGACACTGCACAACGTACGGTTGTAGGTGGTTCTATTAGTCCGTTCTTCGGATTAAAAGTTGACGGAGTATACCAAACTGATGAGGAAATTCTATCTGACCCTGCTGCACAAGCTGCCATTGCAGACGGATTGACCGTTGCCCCTGGCGATTTAAAGTTTGTAGATCAAAATGGAGATATGGTGATCGATGCTCAAGATAGAGTGGATCTTGGTTCTTACCTTCCTACCTATTCTTTCGGGTTTAACTTAGGAATGAACTATAAGGCGTGGGATTTTAACCTGAATGTTATTGGACAAGGTGGTAATGTGATCGCCAACCAAAAGCGTTTTGCTATTCGTCAAACTCCTGATGCCAATGTTGATAGAGATTTTGCAGTAAATAGATGGAACGGTGCCGGTAGCACCAATAGCTATCCATCGGCAAAGGGAATTAGAAACCCTTGGAGCAACCAGTTTTTAAGTAGCTTTTTTGTAGAAAAGGGAGATTTTGTAAGACTACAGAACGTAACCTTGGGGTATACGTTACCTAAGTTAAACGGAAAATTTAATCCTGATATTAGATTCTACATCACTGCAGAACGTCCGTTGACATTCTTCAACTACAATGGTTTTACCCCTGAGGTTTCCGATGGTAGAGATACCGAAGTCTATCCAATACCAGGTGTGTACACATTTGGTGTAAATATTAAAATTTAAAAATACAGCTATGAAATATATAAAAGTTAACAAACTAACAGTGCTTTTAGCCTTTCTAGGTACTGTACTTATAGGTTGTTCAGACGATCTGGACCAACCTGAATTGAACAATAATTTTGCAGGAGGAACAGATTTCTCTCAGACAGATGATATGATTTTGTCACTAATCGGGGTTTATCAATCCGTTGCAGATAGAGGTTGGGAGCAGCCATTGGTAGTCGCTACAAGAGGTGATGATGTTAATGCAGCGGGTGACCAACAAGGTCTAAAAAATCAAGATCGCTATGTATATGACAACTCTTTCTTTGGTTCTAGAACCCTTTGGGAAACGTATTACGGAGATATCATTGGTGCCCATACGGGTATGGAACAGATAGAAAGATATATGGAGTTTGCAGATGATGAAGGTATCGCTTTAGGCAATCAATATATCGCAGAAGCGAAAGTACTTAGAGCTGTGCTACTCTTTCAATTATCACAGGTGTATGGTTCGGTATTTATTCCAACTTCATCAAATCTTAACGATTTTGCAGATGTAACATCGGTACCAAGTAAAGATGAAGTAATGCAACACATTTCTAATCAGATGGACGAAGCAATACCATTCTTATTGGACCTAAGACCAAACGAACGTACAGATTTACCTGGCGGAGTAACTAAATACACTGCTTTAATGATAAAGGCGGAAGCTAATCAAGAACTGGAGAATTACCAAGCCGTTGCAGATGCTGCAGGTGAAATTATTGCTTCTGGTAAATTCACATTGTTTCCTGACTATTATGAGTTATTCAAAACTCCGGGTAAACTTAGCGATGAAAACTTATTCGAATTTCAATACTCTGATTTCGGAAATGGTGAAGGCGACAGGGTTAGTCATTTATATGCTCCTTATGGTCCCAACTCATGGAATCCAGAAGTTGATGGCTCTAGTAATGGATGGGGATTTTTTGAGCCTAGCTTAAAATATATTGAATTTATGCTTGACAGAGGTGAAACCGAGCGTTTAGAAACTTCTGTTTTCTTTAGCCAAAAGGGTATTGATAGCTTAATTGCCTCTACACCTTACACAACAGAAACGTTACCGTCATTTGTTTCTCCAACTACAAGAGATGGTGATGAAAATACATCTACCGTGCGGTCTATATTTTCAAGCGGCAAGCACTATTTGCCAACAAATCAATTAATACCTGGTCGTACCGAATATGGTAGCAATAAGAACAATATTGTCTTTCGTTACTCAGAAACTTTATTGATGTACGCCGAAGCATTGGTACAAGGAGCAAATAATTCGACCATGACTGCTGACGAGTCGGTTAATCTAGTACGTTCAAGGGCAAATATGGCGCCTTTAAGCGGAGTAACACTTGACCAGATCGTAGATGAAAAATATGCCGAGCTTTCAATGGAATGGGGAAAACGCTTTTTTGATATGGTTAGATTAGGTAGATACGATGAATTAAGTTTTGATGGTAGAACATTTACCGAGGACAAGGCTTTTGTAACCTATCATCAAGATCAGATCGACGAGTTTCCAATATTGGGTGAAATAGCTAACTAAAAACGAACAACAATGAAACATTTTAAAAACATAATTACTTTTTTGTTGGCTACCTTTCTTTTGGTTGCCTGCGAAGACGGTATCGACTCACTTACCGAAGTTGACCCTGGTGCAGATGAAACGGCTCCTAGTATCACCATTACTTCACCTACAGAAGGTTTAGCGGTAAAAGTGAACGAAGAACTAGCAACCATTACCATAAAATTTGAAGCTCAAGATGATATTGAATTGGCTTCGGTAAATGTTGCTTTAGATGGAAGTACTATCAAAAGCTATGCTAATTTTTTAGATTACAGAAGATTGGTTGTAGATGATTTGGTTTACGACAAACTTGCAGATGGTGAGCATGTGCTTACCGTTACCGCAACTGACCTAGATGGTAAAACAACGAACGGTATGGTCAACTTCACAAAAGAACCTGCCTATGTTTCTAAATACCCAGGTGAAATTTTATACATGCCTTTTGATGGTGCGTATGTTGATTTGATCAGTTTTGAAGAAGCTGAAGAATTTGGAAATCCGTCCATAAGCGATGATAATATTGCAGGCGATGGCTCATACCAAGGTGCTACGGATACGTATTTGACATTAGATTCCGAGCGTTTCAAAAATGCCGAATTCAGTGCAATTTTCTGGATGAAAATAAACAACACACCAGACCGTGCCGGTGTATTGACCTTGAGTCCGCCATTAATTGACGGCACAAACAATGACCTTTCTAAAGGATTTAGATTTTTCCGTGAAAATGCAAACGGTATGCAACGCTTTAAGCTGAACGCGGGTACTGGTGAAGATGGTACTTGGTTCGATGGTGGCGAGGCTGCAGATGTAGATCCTACTACTGGAGAATGGGTAAACTTCGCATTTACCATTTCTGGTTCTGAAGCGGTAGTGTATATAGACGGACAAATTGCCAAAGAAGGAGCTTTCGCAGGTATTGATTGGACAGATGTTAACGTACTTTCCATCATGTCGGGCGCGCCTAATTTTACAGCATGGGGCCACTTGTCAGATGAAAGCTTAATGGACGAACTTCGTATCTTCAATAGAGCAATTTCTCAAGAAGAAGTTCAACAAATAATGGCTGACGATTCAGGTGAATTCGTTTCTTCCTACCCTTCGACTTTTGACGGTGAAATGTTCTATATGCCTTTTGATGGTAGTTACAACGAACGCTTTAGAGACATTGACGCTACCGTTGTAGGTACACCAGGTTATGCCGGTGAAAGTGTAGAAGGAGACAATGCCTATGCCGGTGCAGCAGATTCTTATCTAACATTTCCAACGAATGAATCCGGAGCGCTTACTACAGAAGAATTCAGTGCCACTTTATGGTATAAATTGAATGCAGACCCAACACGAGGTTCCATCTTAGTTATGGGTCCTGAGGATGTGGATAATGCAGGATATCCTGATGTACAGAACAAACGTACCAACGGATTCAGGTTCTTTAGGGAAGGTGACGCCACACGACAGGTATTCAAATTGAATGTGGGTAATGGTGAAGGTGAATCTTGGTTTGACGGTGGCGATGCAGCCGCATTAGACCCTACTGCTATAGAATGGGTACACTTGGCATTTACCATCTCTGGCTCTGAATGTGTCGTCTATTTTGATGGTGAAGTTGTATCACAAGGCGATTTCACGGGAGTAGATTGGACAGGATGCGATATTTTATCCATCGGTTCAGGTGCACCACGATTTACAGAATGGGGCCATGGCTTTGACCTAAGCTTTATAGATGAGCTTAGATTATACAACAAAGCGTTGAGCCAACAAGAAATTCAAGATATAAGACAAGCAGGTCTTTAAGCACGATAATAGTTTAGTTTAATTCAGTTAATGTAGTAGATTTTTATGAGGTTATTTTTAATTTCATTGACCATTGCAACTTTGTTAGTGGGTTGTAATGGTCAATCCTCTAAGTCCAAACTTAGAGACCAAAGCGAGAGTGTAGAAAGAATTAAAATTACGGATGAACAATTGTTGGATTCCGTTCAAAAACAAACATTCAATTATTTCTGGGAAGGTGCCGAGCCTACTTCCGGACTGGCACGCGAAAGAATTCATTTAGATGATATTTACCCAACTCACCACAAAGATATTATCACTATTGGTGGTTCAGGTTTTGGTGTTATGGCAATTTTAGTAGGTATTGAAAGAGAATTCATAACACGTGAAATGGGTCTCGAACGACTTGAAAAAGCAGTAGATTTTCTTGACAATGCCGATCGTTTTCATGGTGCTTGGCCACATTGGCTAACTCCCGATGGTAAAATGACGCCATTCAGCAAAAAAGATAATGGCGGTGATTTAGTAGAAACCGCATTTCTTATTGAAGGATTATTGACCGTCAAAGAATATTTCAAGGACGGAAATGATCGAGAGCAAGCCCTAGCGCAACAAATACAAAAATTATGGGAAGAAGTAGAATGGGATTGGTACACGAAGGGCGAAAATGTACTGTACTGGCACTGGTCTCCAGAATATGAGTGGGATATGAACTTCCCAGTTGGTGGTTACAACGAAGCATTGATTATGTACATTCTGGCAGCGGCTTCTCCAACGCATCCTATTTCCAAAGAGGTTTATGATCAAGGTTGGGCAAGAGATGGAGCGATTACAAAAGACACTACTTTTTATGGGCTACCAACTGTTTTAAATCATTATGAAAGTGATGCTTCTCCTGTTGGCCCTATGTTCTGGGCACACTACTCTTTTACCGGATTAAATCCTAAAGGATTAAAAGACAAGTATGCAGATTATTGGGAGCTGAACCAAAACCATACTATGATTCAATACAAGTATGCTGTTGACAATCCTAAGAATTTCAAAGGATATGGCGAAGACCTTTGGGGGCTTACATCTAGTTATTCTATTAAAGGATATGATGGGCACCGACCAGATAGGGACATTAGCGTTATTTCTCCTACGGCAGCACTTTCCTCTATGCCATATGCACCTAAAGAGAGTATGGCATTTTTAAGAAATCTGTATACAAATCACGATACACTTGTTGGTAAATTCGGTCCATATGATGCTTTCAGCTTAGAAGAAAATTGGGTATTGCCAAGATATTTGGCTATCGACCAAGGTCCAATACCGGTAATGATTGAAAACCATAGAAGCGGACTATTCTGGAGGCTATTTATGACAAATAAAGATGTAATTAGGGGATTAGATAAACTAGGGTTTTCAGTAGCAACAACAAAATGAAGAACAAGAACCGACTTAAGCTCAAAAAGCAAATACTCCAAAAGACATTCCTTGTTTTCTTGGGGATCTTAACGGTATCTCTAGTATCATGTTCATCATCTGAACCAGATGCTCCAACGGGCGAATCTGAACTTCCTGAAACTCCAACCGAACCAGAAACAGTACCTGAAGTACCAGAAATATCAGATGAAGAACTTTTAGACATTACCCAACAAGAAACCTTTAAATACTTTTGGGATTATGCAGAAGCTAATTCTGGTGCTGCTCGTGAACGTTTTCATCCTAACGAACCATCAAACGATCCAAATACCGTAAGTATTGGCGGCACCGGTTTTGGTTTAATGGCATTACTAGTGGGTGTTGAAAGAGGTTTTATTAGCCGTACAGAATCCGTAGAACGTATTAACCATATTTTAAGTTTTTTGGAATCTGCCGATCGTTTTCACGGTGCCTGGCCACATTGGTTAGATGGCACTAATGGCAATGTAAGACCTTTTAGCGAAAAAGATAATGGTGGCGACCTAGTAGAAACTGCCTTTTTGTCTCAAGGCTTAATCTGTATTAAAGAGTACTTTAAAAATGGTAACGAAACAGAAAAATCTTTAGCCGATAAGGCAGATGCATTATGGAAAGGTGTTGAATGGAACTGGTACACTCAAGACCAAAACAGCTTGTACTGGCATTGGAGTCCGAACTATGGTTTCGACATCAACTTAGAACTGAAAGGGTATAACGAAGTGATGATTACTTATGTAATGGCTGCCGCTTCACCAAATTTTTCAATTGAGAAAGAGGTATATACCAATGGTTGGGCATCAAACGGATCTATTACTGATGCTACCAGTGCATATAATATACCTTTGGTTGTAAATCACGCAGGAAACTCCCCAAAAGGCGGACCTTTATTTTGGGCACATTATTCTTATTTGGGTCTCAACCCGAACAACTTAAATGATGAATTCGTCAATTATTGGGATGCTGTCGTGAACCATTCAAAAATCAATTATCTATACTGCGTAGAAAATCCGAAAAACTATATTGATTACGGCGAAGATTGCTGGGGATTGACGGCTAGTTATTCTAGAAATACCGATGGCACCTTAGACTACAATGCTCATAGTCCGAGCAATGACACAGGTATAATATCACCAACAGCGGCTATTAGCTCCATTCCCTACACTCCTGAAGAATCCCTAAAAGCATTACGCTATTTTTATCAATATAAAGATGATTTGTTAGGGCCTGCAGGGTTTTATGATGCGTTTAGTACGCAAAACAACTTTTGGGTAGCAGAAGCGTACTTGGCTATTGACCAAGGTCCTGAAATTATAATGATAGAAAATTACAGAAGTGGTCTACTTTGGAATCTTTTTATGCAAAACGAAGACGTACAAAATGGTCTTGATAAACTCGGTTTTACTTATGAAAAATAAACACTTTCTTTTTCTCGCTTTTCTTCTCTTTTGCAACTTTATAACTTCTGCACAAGATGTTAATCTATTCGAAAAGAAAGAATTAATAATTACAGAAGATACATTGCGATACAGAATTCTATATCCAAAAAACTTTGATGTAGAAAAAACATATCCGTTAGTACTGTTCTTACATGGTGCAGGTGAACGAGGTAATGATAACGAAAAGCAACTAACACACGGCAGCGCTCTATTTCTAGATCAGAACAACAGAACGAAATACCCCGCAATCGTAATTATGCCACAATGTGCGACAGATGATTATTGGGCACAGGTAGAAGTTGATCGTAGCAATTACCCCGTACAGTTAGATTTTCAGTTTGAAAAAGGATCCACTAAAGCAATGGGCTTAGTGTTGCGTTTATTAGATGATTTTCAAAAAGAAAATTTCGTCAATAAAAATCAAACCTATGTCATGGGTCTCTCAATGGGCGGCATGGGTACCTATGAATTATTAGCAAGAAATCCAGACCGCTTTGCCGCAGCCATTGCAATTTGTGGTGCAGGTAATCCTAAATACGTATCTAACTACGCGAAAAAAATACCCGTTTGGGCATTTCACGGTGCAAAAGATAATGTTGTTGACCCATTACGTTCTATGGAAATGGTTTCGGCTCTACTGAATGAGGGAGCTTTTCCCCGGCTTACCTTATATGATTTTGCAAATCATAATAGTTGGGACCCTGCCTTTGCAGAACCAGAATTATTATCATGGCTATTCTCGAACACCTTAAATAAAGAGTAAAAGCAACATAAACTGACATCTATGATCAAAACATATAAGATACTCCCCCTATTTTTATTGACATGTATAGGCTTCAATAGTATTGCACAAGAAAAAATTCCTGAGGTTGAAGCACTATTGAGCAAAATGACCTTAGATGAGAAAATAGGACAGTTAAATTTATTGACTCCCGGAGGTGGTATTGCTACAGGATCTGTTGTTAGCGAAAATGTTGAGGCAAAAATTAAAGCGGGTCAAGTTGGCGGCTTATTCGGTGTATCTGGACCTGAAAAAGTTAGGCAGGCACAAGAAATTGCCATTAAGAATTCTAGGTTAAAAATTCCGTTATTAATAGGTTCCGACATTATCCACGGGTATAAGACCACCTACCCTATTCCATTGGGCGTGGCTTCTAGTTGGAATATGGAATTGATTGAAAACGCTGCGACAATGGCTGCAAAAGAAGCTACCGCAGATGGTATCAACTGGAACTTCTCACCTATGGTAGATATTTCTCGCGATGCCAGATGGGGAAGAATCTCTGAAGGTTCGGGCGAAGACCCTTACTTAGGTTCAGCTATTGCAACGGCAATGGTAAAAGGGTACCAAGGCGATGACCTAAATATTTCGCATACCATGATGGCGACGGTAAAACACCTGGCGTTATATGGTGCCGTTGAAGC
>Ga0209344_10004338_pt1 | contig 13097 bp, 13 predicted proteins | sample Cruoilmetagenom6_FD_187293 | JGI IMG/M metagenome (GOLD analysis project Ga0209344, IMG submission 187293) | Oil polluted marine microbial communities from Coal Oil Point, Santa Barbara, California, USA - Santa Barbara Oil Seep Sample 6 (SPAdes)... | ecosystem: Environmental > Aquatic > Marine...
TGCGTTTGGGCGTGCAGTTGATCCCGTTCGGTAACGGATCGGGCGTTCTTGGTGGTGCCATTCCGGTTTCGGCAGAAGTGACCGTTGATCTGCGTCGGCTTGATCAGATCGTCTCGGTTGATCCGGGCAACGCCATGGTCACGGTTCAGGCAGGGATGAACGGTGCCACCTTCGAGGCCGAACTCAATGCGCAAGGCTATTCCACCGGCCATCTGCCGCAGTCGATCGAGATTTCCACGGTCGGCGGCTGGGCTGCGTGCCGCGGTGGCGGCCAGGCCTCCAGCCGTTACGGCAAGATCGAGGACATGATCGTCGGGCTCAAGGCCGTTCTGCCGGACGGCACCGCAATCAACATTCGCCCGGTGGCCCGCCGCGCAACCGGGCCGTCGATCCGCGACATCCTGGTGGGCAGTGAAGGGACTCTCGGAATCATCACCGAAATTACAATGCGGCTGTGGAAGTTGCCGGAGGTCGAGCGCGGCGTGGTGCTGGCATTCCCGACCGAGGCGGCAGCACTGGATGCGGCGCGCGATGTCATGCAGGCAGAACTGCGGCCATTGGTGGCGCGTATTTATGATGCTCAGGAAAGCCGCGAACGCACGGAAAACATGCCCGAGTTCCAGTCGCGTCCAATTCTTGCCGTCTATGTCTTTGCTGGCCGAGAACCCATGGTGACCACCGAACAGCAGATGGCCATGGAAATATTTGGTAGCTTTGGTGCGGTGGAAGCTGGCCAGGAGCCCTATGAGCATTGGCGCAAGAACCGCTATGTGGCGTTTTCCGCACAGTGGCAGAAGGCCGGGTACTTCAACGACACGATCGAGATCACCGGTAACTGGTCAGCTTTGCCGACCATGTTCGAGGCGATGGGCAAGGCGGTCCGGGAAATTTGCCCGGAAGTCCACTTTGGCGCGCATTGGTCGCATATCTATCCAGAAGGCGCTTGCCAGTACATGACCATCCGGCTTCCGCCCATGGATCATGAAAAGGCGCTGCCCCTGCATGCGCAGATGTGGCAGGCGATTGAAAATCTGACGCTGGAGCATGGCGGATCAATTGCCCATCACCATGGTGTAGGTGTCTTCCGCAATGGCTGGATCGAGCGCGAACTTGGCGGCGCCCTGCCGATGCTGCAGCAGATCAAGGATGCGCTTGACCCTGGCAATCTGATGAACCCGGGCAAGCTCGGCCTGCGGTTGCCGGAAGGCGCCGTGGTCGTCGGTCAACTCAATCCTGCAACACCGCGCCAAGAGAGTTGATGTGAGCAACGACCTTTTTCTAGGTATTGATCTGGGTGCCGGATCGCTGAAGGTGACGCTGATCGACGCGGCAGGCGCCGTTATTGCCGACGCTGCCGCGCCGGTAACAACATCTGCGCCCCAAAGCGGCTGGAGCGAGCAGGACCCGAACAACTGGTGGGTTGCCGTTTGCACGGCCCTGCCACGTCTCCTGGAAAAGGCCGGGGTTCCGGCATCACGGATCGCCGCGCTGTCGGTTTCCGCTGGCGCGCATACCCAGGTGCTCGAGGATGAGAACGGCGCTGTCATCCGTCCGGCGATCCTGTGGAATGACCAGCGCGCGTCAACCCAGACTCAAGCCTTGCGCGACGCAGCGGATGCGCGGATTCTTGAAATTTCAGGCAACCGCGCAAATCCGACCTGGACGCTTCCGCAGATGCTCTGGCTCAAGGAAAACGAGCCTGACAATTTCGCGCGCGTCAAACGTCTCTATCTCGCCAAGGACTGGATCCGCAGCCGATTTACCGGCGACTGGAAGACCGACCCGATCGATGCGGCCGGAACCTTGATGTCAGTGGCCGACGGATCAAGCTGGTCAGCCGAAATCTGCGACATGATTGGCTGGAACCTGGAAACCCTGCCACCGATTTCACCGTCGACCGCCAGAGCCGGAACGGTGAGCGCGCAGGCTGCGAGAGAGACGGGACTGGCAGAAGGAACGCCGGTCATCGTCGGTGCATCCGATACGGCTGTGGAAACCTATGGTGCCGGGCTGACCGAGCCGGGGTTGGGTGTGATCAAGCTCGCAACCGCAGCAACGGTCAGCGTGCTGTCGCCTGACCTTCATGCCAGCAACACGGTGATCAACTATCCGCATGTCATGCCGGACCAGTTCTATGTGATTGCGGCGACAAATTCCTGCGCCTCCGCCCACAAATGGCTTCGCGACACGTTCTTTATGAGCCCGGAAACAGACGGGTCAGCAGCTTTTGATCGGATGGAAGCGCTGGCTTCTTCCGTTCCTGTGGGGTCGGAAGGATTGTTCTTTCATCCCTACCTCAACGGCGAGCGGAGCCCGCACTGGGATCCGCTGTTGCGGGCCGAGTTTGTCGGGATCGGTTTTCAGCACGGCGCGGGCCATTTTGTCCGCGCGCTATATGAGGGCGTGGCCTTTTCGCTGCGCGATTGTCGCGAAGCGCTGGCTGCTCAGGGATTGGAATTTTCCACCGCCCGGCTGATTGGTGGCGGCACGCAAAGTCCGCTCTGGTGCCAGATCGTTGCCGATGTGCTTGGTGTTGATGTGGAACTGCCGGGCAATGGCGACGCCTCGTTTGGCGCGGCGCTTCTTGCTGGTGTCGGCGTCGGTGCCTTTGCCGATGAAGCGGCAGCGGCGAAGGTCGCCATTCGGGTCGCCAAACGCATTGCGCCGAATCCCGATAATGCAGCCTTCTATACCGAGGCCCACTCAATCTACGTCGACATTCAGAAGGCGTTGTCGCCTATCCATCACCGTATCGCCCGCCTGCAAGGCAACCGCGGCGTCTCCCCGATGAAAAAGGATTAACCCATGGCGCAAGTCACACTTTCGGCCGTGCGCAAAGCCTATGGATCGGTGATTGCCGTCCATGGCGTAGACCTGGTCATAGAAGATGGCGAACTGGTGGTATTCCTGGGCCCATCGGGTTGTGGCAAGTCCACGACACTGCGGATGATTGCGGGGCTGGAGACGATTACCAGCGGCACCTTGCATATCGGTGACGGCGATGTGACGAAGCTGGAGCCGAAAGATCGCAACATTGCGATGGTGTTCCAGAATTACGCGCTCTATCCGCACAAGACCATCCGCGAGAACCTCGCCTTCGGCCTGCGCATGCACAAGATGGATCGCGCCGAGATAGACAAGCGCGTCAGCGAGGCCTCCAACGTTCTGGGTCTCGATGAACTGCTCGACCGCAAGCCGCGCCAGCTCTCCGGCGGTCAGATGCAGCGGGTTGCGTTGGGCCGGGCGCTGGTGCGCGAACCGGAAGTGTTTCTCCTCGACGAGCCGCTCTCCAATTTGGACGCAAAGCTCCGCGTGAAGATGCGGGAGGAAATCGCCAGGCTGCAGAAGCAGGTCGGCACCTCGATGGTTTATGTGACCCATGATCAGGTCGAGGCGATGACGCTGGCTGACCGGATCGTGATCATGAAGGATGGCCATGTTCAGCAGGTCGGCGCGCCGCTCGAAGTCTATGATCGGCCGGCCAATCTGTTTGTTGCGGGCTTCATCGGATCACCGGAAATGAACCTTGTCGAGGGAAGCATCGTGCAGGGGCGGTTTCAGGCCGGTGAATTCTCGATCGACCTGCCGAAGGGCATGACGGCACAGGAAAATGCCGCGATCTCGCTCGGCATTCGGCCTGAACACATCGAGATCGACGAAGGCGCCGGAAATATCGCCTTTACCGCCGACATCATCGAGCAACTCGGCGCACAAACACTCTGCGCGGGCACCGCGCAGGGCGTGAGACTACGGGTGATGACGACCCGGCGGGACGACGTTCACAGGGGCTCGGGCTTTTCGCTGCGATTCCCCGCTGAACGTCTGCATTTCTTCGACACGCAAACCGGAAAACGCATCTCTACTGAGCACTAATCGCATCATCTATCGGACGATAGAAAACCTGGGAGGAGACTACGATGAGCAATCAAAACAACAATGGCGGCGTGAGCCGCAGGACGATCCTGCGAACCGCAGGTGCAGCCGGAGCCGCACTGGCCGCGACCGGTCTTTCAACCCCTGCCGTATTCGGCCAAAGCCGCAAGCAGATCCGCTTTCTCAACGCGGAAACCTCGATCGACAGCATTCGCGCACTGAAGGTGGCGGCCGCTGAATACGAGCGCCAGACCGGCGTTGAAGTGGTGATCGATTCCGTTCCGCTGGGCGACGTGTTCACCAAGGTCACCACGTCGCTGCGCAGCGGCAAGCCTTACGATATCGCAACGGTGGCCTTTGTCGGCCATGTGCTGCTGCTTGCCAATGAAGGCCACCTGGTCGACATGACGCCGCTCACCAGCAAACACGAATGGGGCAAGAACATCCTATTCCCGATGGATGGTAAGACCTATTGGTATCCCTACGATTACAACCTCGCCTGGATCTACTACCGCAAGGATCTCTACGAGCAGAACGGGCTTGAAGTGCCGAAGAACCAGGCAACGTTCCTCGCCAACGCCCAGGCATTGACCAAGGACAACATGTCGGGATCGATTTTCCCGATCGCCTCGAACGGTGCCACCAACTGGCTGTCGCCTGGCTTCCTCTGGGCCGAGGGCGTCGAGATCTTTGACGACCAGTGGAACATCATCATCGACAGCGAAGAGAATGCGCCAAAGACCAAGGCCTATCTGGATTTCTTCGGCGATCTCTACAAGACCATGCCGAGCGGCACGAGCCAGGCGTCTTACAGCGAGATGCTGACCAGCTTCACCTCCGGCTCGGTGGCCCATTCCGCCTATGCCGGCCGGTTGGTCGAAACCATCGAACGCAACTCGCCGGATCTCGCCGACAAGTTCGGCATCTTCCCCTACATGGACTCCAGTGGCACCGGAAAGGCTGTCAATCACGGCTATGATGGTTGGGTGGTGCTCAACACCGACGCAGCCGAGGAATCCATGAAGTTCATGGAATGGTTCACGGAAAACCAGCTCATCAACTTCCTGCATACCGCACCGCTGCATTTCCAGCCAGCGCGTCTCGACATCTATGACGACAAGCGCTGGAAGGCTCACCCGCTGATCGAAAAGCATGCCGGTCTGGTGGAATCGATGAAGGGCTTCCTGACGGATCCCGACCTGACGATCACCTCGATCGACACACAGGGTCCGGAGCCGGATCTGCGCCCGGGCAAGGTGTTTGAATCCTTTGCCCTGTCGGAGATGCTGCAGCAGAAATGCCTGCTCGGCACGTCCTCGGATGCCGCTCTGGAAATGGGCGCCCAGAAAATGCGTGACGCGATCGCCTGATCGACGCGTACCTCAAAGCACTGGAGCGATATCCGCTCCAGTGCCCTTATTCTTCGCAGGATGCTTCAATGAGTTCCAAAGCCACATTCGCGTTATTCCTGACCATTGGGCTCCTGATCACCCTGGCGCTGATCGCCGCGCCGGTATTTTACGCAATCAGTCTGAGCTTCTACACAATGGACAGCTTTGTCGCCGATCCGGAATGGATCGGGCTGGCAAACTATGTCCGTGTGCTCTCGACCGGCGCGTTCTGGAATGCGCTCGGCAACGGGCTGATATATTCGATTTCGACGATTGTGCTGCAGGTCGTTCTCGGCATTGGCATGGCGTTGGTGCTCAACCAGGCGTTTCCAGGACGCAACCTGGTTCGCGGCCTGTCGATCCTGCCCTATCTCTTGCCAACCGTGGTCATTGTCCTGACCTTCAAATGGATGGTGGATGGCTCGATCGGCATCATCACCAAGGGGATAGCGGCGCTGGGTTTGCCGCCGGTCCACTGGTTTGAAAGCCCGCAGGCCGCGATGGCTTCGAGCGTGATGGTATCGGTCTGGCTGTGGACGCCGTTTGTCACCACCGCGTTTCTCGCCGGCCTGCAAACAGTTCCGACCTCGCTTTACGAGGCGGCCAAGGTGGATGGAACCAACGCCATCCAGCGTTTTTATCACATCACCTTGCCGATGCTGAAGCCGGTGCTGACCGTGGTCGTGCTGCTGCGCGCAGTGTGGACCTTCAACAAGTTCGACGTGATCTGGCTGCTGACCGGCGGCGGCCCCGTGGGCAGCACCGAACACCTGGCGATCCTGTCCTACACCACCGCTTTCACCAAGTTCGATATCGGTGGCGGCGCCACAATCGCAACGCTCTCGTTCCTGTTCCTGGCAATTTCCGTCTTCATCTACTTCCGCATCTTTCCACTCGACGAGGAAGAATCATGACCCGCTCGCTCTTTGGCCGTCTGGCGCTTTACCTGACAGCGATCGTCATCGCGATCTATTCCGCTTTTCCGGTCTACTGGATGATCGTCTCCTCGACGCGTGCGCCGCAGTCGATGTTCTCCAGCAGTTCGCTTTGGCCCGGTCCGTTCACCAGCGAGTACTACACCAACCTGCTTGAGCTGACCGACTACCCGACGCAGTTCATGAACAGCCTGACGGTGGCGCTGATCACCGTGGTGGTGACGATGTTCTTCTCGGTGATCATCGCCTACGCCGTCACCCGCCAGCGGATCCGCGGCAAGAAGGTGATCGTCGCCTCGATGCTCTACGCCTACATGTTCCCACCGCTGCTGATCGCCATTCCGATGTACACGTTCTTCACGCGGATCGGTCTTGGCGACACCCTAACCAGCTTGGTGGCTGCACACCTGACCATGACCTTGCCGCTCGGCGTCTGGTTCCTCTGGGGCTTTTTCAAGAATATGCCGTTCGAGCTTGAAGAAGCGGCGATGGTGGATGGCTGCACCCGGCTCGGGGCGTTCTTGCGCGTGGTTCTGCCGCTATCGCTGCCCGGACTGCTCACCGTCGCAATCTTCTCGTTCCTGCTGTCGTGGACCGATTATACCTTCGCGCTGATCATGATCGGTTCGGATGCCAACAAGACCGTGCCGGTGGGTCTCGCCTCGATGATCGGTTCGTTCGATCTGCGCTGGGGCGAAATCATGGCCGGGTCGACGCTGATCGCGCTGCCGCTGTTTGGCGCCTTTGCGCTGCTCTCGCAGTATTTCATTCAGGGCATGAGCGCTGGCGCGGTGAAGGGATAGTCTCGATGGACTTGCAGATTGATGGCCGCGTTGCGCTGATTACCGGCGGTGCCGGAGGCTTGGGCATGGCACAGGCGCGGGCGCTGGCAGGCGAGGGGGTGCGGCTGGTGATCAATGATCTTGATCCAGACCGCGCGGTCGATGCGGTCAAATCGCTCCACCTGGAAGGGTTTGAAGCGATTGCTGTTCCGGGCGATGTGTCGAAACCCGACAGCGCCAATTCGGTGGTGGAAGATGCAGCTGGAGCCTTCGGACATCTCGATGTTCTCATCAACAATGCAGGAGCCGGTGGTCGCCATCTTGGTCACCGGGTCGAGGACATCAGCGATGAAAGCTGGCGCATCATCCTCGACAGCCATCTGACCGCGACGTTTTTGTGCACGCGCGCAGCCCTGCCGCATCTGGGGCATGCGGGTTATGGTCGGATCATCAATATTTCCTCGATGAATTTTACCGGTGGCGGTCGTCCCGGGGTGGCTCATTATGCGGCAGCCAAGGCGGGGATCGCCGGCTTTACCCGGACCAGCGCCAAGGAGCAGGGCCCGCGCGGGGTCACCGTTAATGCGATTGCGCCAGGTTATGTCGAAACTGACTTGATTTCCGGCTTCACCGATCACCAGCGTCATGTCATTACCAGCCAGAACCCGATCGGCCGTTTCTGCAAGCCGGCTGAAGTGGGTGCCTTGGCTGCCTATCTGTGTGGCAGGCCGGCTGATTTCATCAATGGTGCGCTCATCTGTATTGATGGCGGCAAGCGCGACTTTTACTGGGACCAGGACGGGACTGCATCATGACGACACGTATCTTCGGCGCTCCGCACCTCTACATCCAGGGACCTGATGCTCTTGAACGGCTGCCTGAGCTTCTGTCCGGCCTGGGCAGCAAGGTGTTTATGGTGGCCGATCCGTTTGTGGCGGAAAGATACGGCTCGCGGCTTGCCGAACTGCTTGGACCGTCTGCGGTGGTTGCAGCTTTTGGCGGTGAATGCACATCTGCCGAAATTGACCGCATGGCCGGGCTTGCCGATAGTCATGGAGCCGACGTCATTGTCGGCATGGGCGGCGGCAAGGCGATCGACACAGCCAAGGGCGTGCGGATCAAGCGCGGCGGTCGAATCGTCATCGTGCCGACCATTGCCTCCAATGACAGCCCGACGTCGCGGCTGTCGGTCATCTACAAGGAAGACCACTCGATTTCCGAGGTCCGGCTGATGGCGACAAATCCGGACGCGGTTCTGGTTGACAGCAAGCTGATCGTTGAAGCGCCGGTGCGGTTTTTTCTTTCGGGCGTGGGTGACGCGCTGTCAAAGAAATACGAGGCGATTCAATGTGTGAATTCCGGCGCCACGAATTTTTATGGTGGCGCGCAGACCGAATGTCTGCGGGCGATCGCTAACCATTGCGATGTGGTCCTGCGCCGTGACGCGGTTATTGCCGCGAATGATGTGCGGGCGCACCGCACCAGTCCCGAGGTTGAATCGGTGATCGAAGCGGCGGTGCTGTTGAGCGGGCTTGCATTTGAGAATGGCGGGCTCTCGATTGCCCATTCGCTGACGCGCGGGTTTTCGGTGATCCCTGCCTTGCAGGCGTTTCTGCATGGCGAGCAGGTCGGATTCGGAACGCTGGTGCAATTGGCGATGACGCCTGATTCATATGCCGAGCGGGATGAATTTTTCCAGCTTTTAGGCGAACTCGGTCTGCCGCGACGGCTGTCCGATTTTGGCGGTACCGACGAGGATGCCGAAAGGATCGCCCAGGTGACCTTCGAAAGTTCCCCCTATATCCGCAATTTTGAGCGTCCGGTCACCGCAGCCATCATTGCCGGCGCAATCCGGAGCCTGGAGCAGCACTGATCAACCCATCTACGCTTGGTCTGAATGCATCAGAATGCCCGTCAGCGGATGTTTTCGGTGATTGAAGAGAACTGCTCAATCCCGGTGTTCATGAGGGCAGCTGGTCCGGCACCGATGCTGACTGATCGTCGGGCTGCCTGGAAAGACGTGATACCTGTGGAGGGAGCAATTCTATCCTGCGGGAGGGAACGCCCCCTCCGGCACGGCGCAACGCATCGTCAACAAGACAGTACACCTCATCGCGGCAATCGATATCTCTGTCATACCGGTTGAGCCAGTATCGCAGGGCATAGGTGATGCCCCCTGCCTCATAGGCGAGGACGCGCACGTCGGGCTCGGGGTCCGACTGGATCAACCTGGCTTCCTTCATGGCATTCAGCATCACCTTTCGGGCCTTGCCGATGGGCAGGGTATGGTCGAGCGTGATGGTGACCTGCGCGCGGTATTGCGGTTTGGGTGCGGAGTAGTTGGTGATGCGCTGGCGGGCGATCTGGCTGTTGGGCAGGATCAGATAGGCCGAATCTCGGGTCAGAACCCGCGTCGTCCTCCAGCCAATCTCGATCACCTTGCCGCGCGCCAATCCATCAATGTCGACCCAGTCGCCAATCCGGAACGGTCCTTCGATCCCCAGGGCGACCCCTGACAATGTATCAGCCACGACGTTACGAATTGCAAAGCCCAACATGGCCAGGATAAGACCGGACCCCGCCAGCGCGCCGAAGGCGCCCTGGCCCATGAACAGGGATACGGTTCCCGCGAACGCAACCAGGAACAGGAGCGCTGCGACGATGTCGTTGAGCAGTCTGGGATAGCGCCGGGTGCTCGACGCTGCCTGGTCGAGAGCCATCGCGAAGATCCGACTGACCAGCCAGGCGGACGCGAAATAGGCCAATGCGGTCAGGCTAAGTGAAACCGTCTCGCTGAATCCGAAATAGCGCGCCAGATCGGTGTGAAACAGAACCAGCCCTAGGCTCAGCATCATGAAGAATGCCGGCCAGGCAAGGCGTTTGACATGTTGTCTTGCGGTCATTGGCGGCGACCTCCCGATGCGCTGGTACTGTAGGCGGCACGGTGACTAATGAGGCAGGAGGGGCACTGGCCCGCATGGGCGTGGGGGATATGGGTATTGCAGCGGCGGCAGATCCTGTGGGGGCTGACACCGGGTCTGCCGATCGACATAAAGCAGAATGGACATCTGCTGAAGGCGGCGCGGGGCAGGGGCTTGTTACAGTGGGCGCAGCTATTGCGCGCGAGAAGAGTCGTCATCTTGCTAGCTCCGGAAAATTAGGCTGAATGCGGCGTGGCACTTGGGTAGCCCGAAGGAAGCAATGTGACTGGTCTAGATCACGGTGCTGCCTCCTTCGGGCGTGGAATGTGCGACTGAACAGGTCCTCACAGAAATCTGCATTGTCAGTCTGCTCCCCCATTGTTGCTGGTGGCCCGCTCGGCACGGATTACGGTCAATATTCGGCGCTGGTTGGTGCGGATATTCCAGCAAGACATAGTGCCTTCAGTCAGGCCCAAAAGCGCCACGCCGTTTGGTGTCGCCACCAAACCCTGCTGATGGTCGATGTCGACGTTGGCGGCGTTATAGGGCGGCAGTCCGAGATGCTGTGTGACCGGAGCGGTCATGTGGGACGTCATTTTCAAAACTCCTGCAGGGACTCGCAAAAGCGAACGGAAACGGGAGGGCAAAATGAAGGGAAGCGGGGGTCGCTTCGAGCATGCGGAAGCATCGTCCAAGGAAGCCGCCTTCGTGGCGGCGACTTCGGATCGGCAAGGAGACTGGGATTGGATGGATGGATACTACTGGTGTTGGTCATGACCTCTCCTCGGACGACATCATCGTCACGCGCTCAATTCAGAATTGTGCGGAAACCCCGGGAGGTCGGACAGGCGCGCGGGCGCCTACACCGCCCGGGGAAACAGGCGGTTGAGCAGAAGAAACCGGAAATGATCTGCATACTTCAACATGCCCTTACAGGTAGGTACGGGCTCTGCATTAGTCAATCGTCGGAAGGCTGGCAGATGGCTTGCGGGCAGCCGCAAGCCACGAATAGCTACCTAATCGGGGTCTCTGTGCCGAAAGGTCGCAGACGAAGGTTCCCCGATTGAAGGCAGCCGCCGTGATGGCCATTTGAAGGTCATGAGCATGCCACGGTTTCACGAGAGATCCCTCCTTTGCGCAGGGCAATTATTGAACCGCCGGTAGCCCCGGGGCCGGGCCAGCACCATGCGCTGGCTCCCGTCTCGGGGTGTCGGCCGATCTCGCAATGATCGGTTCAAATGGACGGCGGTGCGCGAATCGCAGGGCGGGCAGGCATTCATTTCCCCTCGTCCGTGCATCCCTAAAACCAATGTCCGGTATCGGAAATCTCTGGATTGGAGGACGACATGTCCATCTATATCACTCGCCATTTAATCAACCCTGAATTGCACCCGCAAGGGCATGGCGAACGGCCCGGATTGCTCCGCCGGTGGTGGCTGTTTCTTGTTCGTAAATGGAGACGCCGCCAGGCAATTATGGCGCTTGCAGATATGGATGACAGGCTGCTCCGAGACATCGGCGTCTATCGTGCGGGCATTGAACGAGCGGTGGATGGGTTTGAAGGCCGCCGATCAAGATCGACCCCGCGCCATCCGGTCAATACGGACTCTCGGAGCCAGATTGAGGAATACCGTAAAGCGGCATGACGGCCATGGGTGAGCACCAATGCGTATCGCGCTCAGGTGGACCGGTTAGAACAATAACGTGCCCGCCCTATTCCGAGCTGTTACAGCGCCGCGCATCCGATGGAATGCGCGGCGTTCTGTTTTGGTTACGTAAAGCGACCTTACAAAGAGCCGAGAGCGCGTGTGTGATTCTCCAACTTGCGCACAGAGTTGCGCGGGAAAAGTGGTTTTCGGACCGCGATCACTGCAGCATCGGGTTGAGTTGGTGTCCGCATGTGGTTATCTGGTGTTTGCCACATGCGGAATCCCGCGAACAACAAGGCGCATTCTCACGTGACCCCAGATTTTCTCGTTACCCATTCCGGCGGTTTCCATGCCGACGAACTGTTGTCCAGTGTCGTCCTGACTCAACTGTTTCCGCAGGCCCGTGTGGTCCGCAGTCGGGCACCAGAGTGGATCACACCCGGCACGGACCGGATCATCTACGATGTGGGCGGCGCCTATGATGCGGATGCGCAGATCTTCGATCATCATCAGCGCGGCGCGCCGCTGCGTGAAGATGGGCAACCCTACAGTTCATTCGGGTTGATCTGGAAGCATTATGGGCGCAATTATCTTGCCGCCCGCAGCCTTCCCGCCGAGCATATCGAAACCATCCATGCTGCATTGGACGCCAGCTTTGTGTTGCCCATCGATCTGTTGGACAACGGCGCGATGAGCCCCGCTGTTGCGGGACCGCTGGCGGTGCTGACGTTGCCGGTTCTGCTTGAAACCCTGAAGCCTGTCTTCGACGAGCCCGATCCCGAGGCCCTGGAGCGTGCGTTCCACGCTGCACTTGGGATTGCGCGCAGTTTTCTCGAGGCCAAGATCGCCGGAAGTGCCGCAAAGCTCCGGGCCGAGGACATCGTGCTCCAGGCCGTTACGGAAGCAGGCGAAAACCGGGTTCTGGAACTGCCGATGGGCATGCCGTTCCGGTCGGCGGTCATGAAATCGGGTGCGGATCATCTGCTGTTCGTGGTTCACCCGCGCGACAAGGACTGGTGCCTGACCGGCATCCGCCGTGCTGATGAGGGCTTTGAGCTGCGCGCCGATCTGCCCGCAGCCTGGGCCGGCCTGACCAATGCTGACCTGGAGGCTGCTTGCGGCGTGGAAGGCGCAAGCTTTTGCCATAATGGCCGCTTCATCGCCGCTGCCAGGACTCGTCAGGCAGCGCTCGCGATGGCCGAGTTGGCAGTCAGCGAAGCTGTCGCCACCATCCAGGGTTGAATGGTGTCGGTTCACGTCTCGCTGCGGCTGGAGGAACCGACTGCCAATCCTGAGTGACTGAGCCGGTTTTCATAACCCGCTAATATCCAACCTCAGACAACCCAACACGCCGGTTCCGAATATCGAGATTATTCAGCCCGGCAGTTTCGCACTCGGCACGTATTGCGTGAGGCTTTACCCCGCTGACGCTTGCCGTTTTTCCTGAATGCCGTCGCGACCATGTGCAAAACAGAGCCAGCGTTGTGCCTCACTTGCGGGTGGGGCAACGACGGACCAAAATCAGGCTGGCAAGCCGGGTGCACCA
>Ga0209344_10004339_pt1 | contig 13097 bp, 12 predicted proteins | sample Cruoilmetagenom6_FD_187293 | JGI IMG/M metagenome (GOLD analysis project Ga0209344, IMG submission 187293) | Oil polluted marine microbial communities from Coal Oil Point, Santa Barbara, California, USA - Santa Barbara Oil Seep Sample 6 (SPAdes)... | ecosystem: Environmental > Aquatic > Marine...
GGCCACATAGTCAGCGCCTTGATCCCCCGCTGTGAACGCAAGGTCAATGCTGTCATGGCAGGTAACGCCGATGGCTTTTTCATAACCAAGCGCTGAGCGTGCCTCACGGACATCGCCGTCGCTTTGCCCCAAATGCACACCGTCAGCGTCGACCGCTGCTGTGATAGCCACACTGTCGTTAATGATGAAGGCTACTTCATGTTTATGCGCAACTGGCATCAAACGCTCAGCGGCTGCGATCACCACTTCATCGTCCACACCCTTAAGGCGCAGCTGCACGCTGGCAACGGTTTGCTCGGTGAGGGCCTCATCTAGCTTAATGGCAAAAGTCTCCAAGTCGCCAATCACCGGTGGGGTGATCAAATAGAGATAGGGACGTTCGCTGTTTTTTTCGTGATGCTCAGCCATGATGCTTGCCTTTATATATGGTGTTTAAAAGAAATACCCCTCTCCAAGCAATATGGAAAGGGGCATTTTATATTTATTGTGGCCCGAGGGGCTAAAGGCTTATGAACGGCCTTTATAGATGTCGATGATTTCATTGAGCATCTTGATGGCGTCTTCGCGTGGGCGCTGGAAGGTGTTGCGGCCAATAATAGAACCGTTACCGCCACCGTCGCGAATTGCGCGGGCATCGTCAAATACGCTAGACGCTGCTTTTTTGTTACCACCTGAGAAGACAACAAGGCGACGGCCGTTAAAGGCAGAGCGCATGACTTCCTTCACGCGGTCCGCTTGTGTTGCCACTGGAATGTTGTTTTCTTCAAACACTTTTTTCGCTTCAGGCTGCTCTAGGTGGTCGCTGGATAGTTTTACTTTAATTATGTGAGCACCGAGCTCAGCTGCGATATGGGCTGCATATGCGCCAACGTCAGCGGCTGTTTCGCCGTCTTTAGAGATGTTACCACCGCGTGGGTAAGACCAAAGAACAACAGCAATGCCTTTTGCTTTAGCTTCAGCGGCCATTTCGCGGAACTCTTCAAACATGCCGAGGGCGTGGTCAGAGCCTGGATAAACCGTGAAGCCAACTGCTGAACAACCAAGGCGAACAGCATCGTCTACTGAGCAGTTTACGGAACTGTCAGCTGTTGTCGCCCAGCTATTGGAGCTGTTCACTTTAAGGATTGTTGGTACCTGGCCTGCGAAGGTGTCTGCGCCAGCTTCTAACATGCCCAAAGTGGATGCATAGGCATTGAGGCCAGCGTCAATTGCAAGCTGGTAATGATAATGTGGATCATAGGCAGGCGCGTTTGGTGCGAATGAGCGGGCAGGGCCATGCTCAAAGCCTTGGTCCACTGGAAGAATGATCATTTTTCCAGTGCCAGCAAGTTTACCTGTGCACAAAATGCGCGCTAGGTTTGCTTTGGTGCCGGGATTGTCAGATTCGTACATCGCTAAGATGTTTTTAACGGTCTTTGTAACGCGCATTATATGCTCCAGATTGTTGAATTTTGTCCGAAAAACGTGAAATATTAATTATTTATGTAGCGGATACAGCACATACTTGCAACGCGTAAATTGATCAAAATATGATAAATATGCAGTGTTTTACTCGAATTTATTAGAGTTATGTCCCAAAATGGGTATTTTACTCACAATGTAAAAGAAACTTGACATTAGGGTTTTGAGTGCTTATGTAAAGGGTGCTTGATATGTAAAGCTAGCTTTACACATAATAAACCCGAGTAAACGACAGGAGAATAAAAATGGATAAGAAAACTGGATGGAAATTTGGCCTCAGCATGGTGGCCTACACAGCTAGCATCTTTTTGATGGCGAGCATGAGGCAAGAGTATCAAGGCAGCCAGATGTATTGGGGGCTCACGATACTACCGATGGTACCAACGGCCTATGCTGGTGTGGTGATCTTTAAGGGTGTGATGGCGATGGATGAACTGATGCGCCGCATTCACATAGAGGCGATTGTCTTTAGTGCCTTTGTTACAGGCTTTGTGACTTTCTCATGGTCCCTGATGAGCAATGCAGGCTTGCCAGAGCTTCCCGCTATTGTTGTGCTGCCGATGTTAATTGCCTTTTGGGGCATCGGTCTGCCTCTTCGTATAAATAAGTACAAGTAGGAGCAGGTCATGGAAAACATATTAAAAGACTTGCGTAATCAGGCGGGCTGGACCCAAGCGCAGCTCGGTGAAAAACTGAAGGTGTCTCGCCAAACCGTGGTGGCAATTGAAAAAGGAAAATATGATCCCTCCCTGCCTCTGGCCTTCCAAATGGCGCAGCTATTTAACCTAAAGATTGAAGAGTTGTTTTTATACAGCGGTGGGGCTGACAGCTAACCACATGTATAAAATAGAAAAATACGGTGAGGGGCTTCGGCCCCTCATTTTTATACGTCTACTATGAACTGTAACGTTTTAGGACAGTCTTAAGCAAAAATTCATTAAAATTTTATGTAAATCAGGGCTGAAGGGTAGTAAACTGACAATATTTGTTGTAACGAACTGTTTTTGAAGTTAGTTTTAGTATTGAGGAAGGGATAGTTTGTTAGGTAATTCGTCAAAAGAGAGCAGCGCTATTTTCCGCCGCATTCGCACTTGTACTGCGATGCTGGTGACGCTTGCGCTTGCTGCTTGTCATGAAGAACCTACAACCTCAAGTCTTAAGGTTGGTGTGAGCGATTGGGCTGGTAATGACATTCTTTATATAGCAGAGGGTGCTGAATATTTTGCGCAGGACCGTGTCCACCTGGTGCATATCCCAAAATCGGCAAATCTTTTGCAAGCGCTACGCGATGGCTCGCTGGACTCAGCTGTCATGCCGCTATCGCAGGCAATTTCATGGAACGAAATGGGGCTTAACCTTACGATGGTGCTGGCGCTCTCTAGCTCAGACGGCGCGCACGCTGTCGCCTTTAAACCAGAGATAACAAGCCTTGCTGAGCTTAGAAACCTATCTATTGCCGCTGAAAGAAATTCTGAGGCAGAATTTTTATTAAAGCGCATGATGGGAGAACAAGGCCTATCTGTGGGTGATATTAATTTTATTGAGACACAAGTGCATAAAGCCACGGCTTCGTTGTTTTCAGGCGCGGTGGATGCGGCTGTTTTAAAAGGCGCTGATATTGAGATCGCACGTGAACGTGGCTATAACATTTTGTTTACGTCAGCTGATATTAGCGAAGAGATGTTAGACGTGTTGGTGATAAAAAGCGACTTACTCGTAGAGAATGAAGAACAAATAAGAGAGCTGGTTGTCGCATGGCGTACCGCTCGTGAAAAATACGGTGATGATTATAAAGGGGCCATCCTGCCAAGCGGGATCAAGTCTATCGAACAACTTCAGGCAAGCCTTAATACGGTGAAGTTAGCGACCTTATCAGAAAATCTATCCTTAATGGCACAGGATGGTAGGGCATTTGATGAGTTTATGTTTGCGCGGGAAAAATCCTTAACGGGACAAACCGTCACACGCAAGGACATAAGCCTGCCAAAGGTTGATAGTCGTTTCATTTTCTTTACCCAAGTTCCTGGAGCTAATTAATGATTGGTCGCTACCCCTTAAAACACCTTGTTCCGTTTATAATGCTAGTCACCATCGCGGTGTTGATTGGTACGGTGCGCTATTATATATCGCCGCAGATTGAAAGACAGTCCCGCGATTTAACCCATACCACCATGAACGAAGAGCTGGAAAACCTACGCGGTAGTCTCAGCCCTGATTTGGCGCAAGGCGACAAAGATAGCATTGAGCGCAGCATCTTTTTTGCAGCGACCGACCCGCAGACGCGTGAGATTATGGTAATCGATGCGGACGGTATTGTGCTCTATTCCCAACAACCAAGCCACGTAGGCCAAAGGGTAACATCGCTCGGTACATCCTACGATCACTCTATCTCTATGGCGGTTCGCTCTAACACAAGCAACGCAGTGACCGATGTTGAAGGCAGCGAAGGCCTGCTCGTTGGGTATGCTGGGCTCGCGTATGTTGGTTCAAACGGTAATACAGAGCGTCTCACGCTTTATATACTCAATGACTATAGCCAGTACGCCATGCAGTTAACCGCGTTGGCAGAGCACCCTGTCTTTATCGCAACGGGCATTATTATTGGCGCCATGCTGCTGCTTATGTTGATCATTCGTTTAACCTTGACCAACCGCATCTCACATTTGATGGACGCCGCAGCGCGCCTCGGTGCTGGAGAAGAGGGCGCACGCGTGGGTCTAAAGGGCGGTGATGAGTTTGCAAAACTTGGTTCTTTGTTTGATCAGATGGCGGAGTATGTTGAAAATTCATACGACACGATGAAAGAAGCAATCGAAGAAGCTGAGAGCGCAAGCCATGCTAAATCAGACTTCCTAGCCAACATGAGCCATGAAATCCGCACGCCGCTCACAGGTGTACTTGGTATGTTGGATGCGGCTGATCAAGCCGACTTGCCGCCAAACGCGCGTAAATATACGCGTCTGGCACAGGCATCAGCCCAAACCCTGTTGGATCTGATCAACGATATTTTGGATATCTCACAGCTAGAGGCAGGTAAGAAAAGTTTGAATGTGCTGCCATGTCGCGTCGACCGTTTGGCGCGTAACGTGAAAAAAGCGATTATGCATACAGCGCAGTCTAAAGGTATTGAACTAGGGCTAGAACAGAATGTGCCGGGTGTACCGTGGGTTGCCAGTGACGAGAAAGTTATTCGCCAAGTTATGTTTAACTTGGTCGGCAATGCTGTGAAATTTACAGACAAGGGTTCGGTTACTATTAAGCTAGATTCCAAATTTTTGGATGAGGGTAAAAACCGCGTCGCCTATCACTTGCAAGTCGTTGATACAGGTGTAGGTATCTCTGACGATGATGCTGCGCGCCTGTTTAACCGCTTTGAGCAGGTTGAAGACTTCTCCAACAGTGCCAAAGGTACAGGCCTCGGTCTGGCTATCTCGCGTGAACTGGTGGAGTTGTTAGGCGGTAAAATCTGGGTTGAGAGCAAGCTTGGTGAAGGTAGTACCTTCCATGTGACGTTTGAATGTGAAACCGTTGAAGCGCCGCAAGACCTTGATAAAGACCTACCAAGCAATGCAGTTCCATATTTTGACGATAATATGACCGTTCTTGCGGTGGATGATAATCCGATCAATCGTTTGGTTATTGAAAAAACCGTTCGCGACTTGGGTTTAGATATTCAACTTGAAAATAGTGGTGAAGAAGCCCTTGAAGAAGTATCGCGTCGCCTTAAAGCTGGTGAGCCGAGTTTTGATATTATTCTGATGGATATTCACATGCCGGGCATGGATGGGGTCGAGACACTCGCTGAAATGCGTATTCTTGGTGGCTGGGCAAACTCAGTACCTGCGATTGCGCTCACCGCACACGCCATCACCGGGCAAGCGGACGAGTTTATTCGTCAAGGTATGTCAGGGTATGTTAGCAAGCCAATCGACCGTGGTGTTTTAGCACGCGAGATTGCACGCCTTACCAACGGGCGCCTTGGTTCACAAGTACGCAAGGATGCAGGAGCCGCACAGCAAGCTGATGTTGAGCAAGATGGTAAAACCATGAGTATTCCAACACCTAATCGTACCAAGCCAGTTATTAAAACCCGCAAACGGAAGCGCTCTGAGCCAAAAGAAGACGTGTTTGATTTGTCACAAGAGGATGTTATTCCAGCCGCTGAAGATGATGTAATCCCTGCGGCAGAAGACGATGTTATACCAGCGGCTGTTGATAATGCACCAAAAGCACCAGCGCGCCGAAGCGCGGAGCGGCCTATGGCTGAAACACCGCCAGTGCGCCCGCGCGCTGAGCCGAAAAGTGAACGCCGCCGGGCAGAGACACCACCGGTGCGCCCGCGCGCTGAACCCAAAACTGAACGTCCTCGCGCTGAGCCTAGACAAGAGCCTGTAGCGGCAAGGCCAAGGGCAGAGACGCCACCTGCACGTCCTCGCGCTGAGCCTAGACAAGAACCTGTAGCGGCAAGGCCAAGGGCAGCGACGCCACCTGCTCGCCGACAGGCAGCGGCTCCAAAGGCGGCGGCACCAAGGCCCGCTGCCGCACCAAGAAGGCCTGCTGCGGCACCTGCTGCTGCGGCACCTGCTGCTGCAGCACCAAAAGCGCCTGTAGCAGATCCAGCCCCTAAAGTGGTGCCGAAAGCGGCACCGAAAGCTGCAAAGCCAACTAAAGAGCAAGAGTTGGACGACCTTCTCGATAGTTTCTAAAAGTAGCTTTTCAATGTAACTTTTAAATTAGGATCAGCGCTGTTTTCGGCGCTGATTTTCCATATAAACTAAAATATGATATAAGAACTCTCATTCATTTGAGGGGGATATTACTATGGGTTTTATAGTCTTATTGTTAGGCGTGGCGATTTACGGTTTTTTCTTCGCTACTTTTTTGTATCTGATTGTCTTTGTTGGTGGCGACATGCTGTCCTTTTTGGGCATGGAGAAAACTGTCGATGGCGGCGTACCGCCAGAGTTTTACTTTGGCTCGGTAGCTAAAAATGTGGGGTTACTGCTTTTGTTTGCCTTGCAACACAGCCTCATGGCGCGTCAAAGTTTTAAACACTTCATCAGGAAGATCATACCAGACGGATTAGAGCGCAGCTTTTATGTGCTGATGACCAGCGTTGTTCTAGCTACTGTCTTTATGTATTGGCAACCACTACCAGGTGTGGTTTGGAGTACACCAGAGGGTATTTGGAGCACGTTGATGATGGTTGGCTTTGGCCTAGGCTTTGGTATTGTGCTGCTTTCAACCTTCCTGCTCAACCATTTCGAGTTGTTTGGTTTGAGGCAGGCTTGGCATGCTTTTAAGGGCACTGAAATGCCCCATGACGGCTTTAGAACGCCGATGCTTTATAAATATATGCGCCACCCAATCTATCTAGGCTTTTTCTTGGCCATGTGGTGCATCCCGACCATGACCGCGGGTCACCTGTTGTTTGCAGGATTGATGACCTTCTATACCTTCATTGGCATTGCTTATGAAGAACGCGACCTCATCGCGCATTTCGGTCAGACCTACCATGATTATATGGCGAAGGTGCCTGCGATTTTTCCGATTGGCAGACGCAAGTAGTTAAATACTATTTAAACAGTGAAAAAGGCGGGTTTTACCCCGCCTTTTTTTGTTAGTTATACTTGGCTCCAACCAAAGAGCGACCAGCGATGAGGCAAGGGCCTTGTGCCCGTCGCGCCTAGTGGCGCGGAAGCCTAAGCGCGGATAGCGCGTCCGGCGACTGAGGCTACTAAATTAAACATTTTTTTCCAGTTCATACAGCGTTTCCGCTATGCCCTCAAAGCGCTTTTCAATGAGCTTCTTACTATCATATACACCTTGATTATATGCGTAGGATCCAATTTCTTTCACTATAAACTCTAGCAGGAACTCAGCCTCAAATCTGCTGAGTTCCCTATCAAGCTCATCTGACATATGCGCTTGTAGTTTTCTAAGCAGCTCTTCTTTGTCGGATTGTGAAAATTCGATCCCTGACATATTAGCGCTCCAGTGCGCATACACCCGGTAGTTCTTTACCTTCCATCCACTCGAGGAAGGCACCGCCAGCGGTGGAAATATGCGTGAAGCTATCTTTAGCGCCTGCGTGTGCCAGTGCTGCCACCGTGTCACCGCCGCCTGCAACTGAAAGCAGGCTGCCAGCGTCCGTGAGGTCAGCTGCGGCCTTGGCAAGTGCGACGGTTGCCATATCGAAGGGTTCCATCTCAAACGCGCCCATTGGGCCGTTCCATACAAGAGTTTTAGACATTTCCAGCACTTTGATCAGGTCTTGTACGCTAACGGGGCCAGCATCCAAGATCATTTCACCGTCTTCTACATCGCCGGCTGGCTTAGCTTGGCTTGCGGCGTGCGCCTTAAACTCTTTTGCTACCACAACATCACTGGGTAGGTGGATGGCACAGCCTGCGTCTGCTGCTGCGCCCAAAATACGTAGCGCCGTGTCCTTCAGGTCATTTTCACACAGCGAAGCACCAACTGAAAAGCCTTGTGCATAAAGGAAGGTGTTGGCCATGCCGCCACCAATGATCAAGTGATCCACTTTAGAGACGAGATTTTCTAATACGGTTAGTTTGCTGGAGACCTTAGCGCCGCCGACGACAGCTACCACAGGGCGCTCAGGTGCGCCGAGGGCTTTTTCAAGTGCGACAAGTTCAGCCGCCATGGTCATGCCAGCCGCGGAGGGAAGAAAGCGGGCAATAGCTTCAGTGCTTGAATGGGCGCGGTGTGCTGCTGAAAAAGCATCGTTGATGTAGACATCACCTATGGATGCGAAACGTCTCGCCAGCGCTGGGTCGTTCTTTTCTTCACCCTCATGGAAACGGGTGTTCTCTAGTACCACAACATTATTTTCAGGCAGGGCATCGCCTAGCTCTGCAAAACCAACCGAGCAACCAAGCGTGTCGGCGAGGGCTGGCACCACTTGGCGCAAGCTCATCTCAGGGACCACTTGGCCTTTAGGACGGCCAAAATGGGCTAGCAGCACTGCTTTACCACCTTGGCTAGTGATCGCTTCCACGGTGCCTTTAACCGCGACTAGGCGCGTGGCGTCTGTCACGCGGGAGCCATCCATTGGCACGTTAAGGTCAACCCGCACGAGGGCGGTTTTGCCGTTTAGGTCACCAAGGTCTGCAATTGTTTTAAATGTCATGGTCTCATCCTTATATCTCTTAAAGAAAAGGGCGACCCGAGAGCCGCCCTTAGGTATTCTTATGTTAGCGCCTTAGAGGCTCGCCATCAACACTGCAGTGTCTGACATGCGATTAGAGAAGCCCCACTCGTTGTCATACCAGCTTAGGATACGGACGAAGTTGCCTTCCATCACCTTAGTTTGTGACGCGTCGAAGCTAGAGCTATGTGGGTCGTGGTTAAAGTCGATGCTCACACATGGCATTTCTTCGTACTGAAGCACACCTTTAAGGCGGCCGTTTGCTGCTTCTTTGATAGCCGCATTGATCTCATCGGCTGTTACGTCGCGTTTGGCAACAAACTTAAGGTCGATCATAGACACGTTTGGTGTTGGTACGCGGATCGCAGAACCGTCAAGCTTGCCAGCAAGCTCAGGAAGCACAAGACCAACAGCCTTAGCAGCACCTGTTGATGTTGGGATCATGGATAGCGCAGCTGCACGTGCACGGCGTGGATCGCTGTGGAGCGTGTCCAAAACTGGTTGGTCGCCTGTGTAAGAGTGCACAGTGGTCATGTAACCATGCTCGATACCGCAAAGCTCGTTAAGCACTTGTGCCACTGGGCTTAAGCAGTTCGTTGTGCATGATGCATTTGATACGATGGTGTGATCAGCCGTTAGTGTGCCGTGGTTCACGCCGTAAACAACCGTGTTGTCACAGTCAGTGCCCGGTGCTGAAATAAGCACTTTTTTGGCACCAGCAGTGATATGCATGCCAGCAGCATCACGCTTGGTGAAGATGCCTGTACATTCCATAGCAACATCAACGTTTTCTTCGCCCCATGGAAGCTCCTCAGGGTTGCGGATCGCCGTTACGCGGATACGGTCGCCGTTAACAACGATAGCATCGCCGTCTACTACAACAGTGCCGGGGAAGCGGCCATGCACACTGTCACGTGACAGTAGGTATGCATTCATTTCAACGTCGCCAAGGTCGTTAATGGCAACTACTTTAATATCGGTGCGGCCACTTTCATAAATAGCACGAAGAACGTTACGGCCGATACGGCCAAATCCGTTAATGGAAACGCGAACAGTCATTGATATCTCCTGATCATCAAAATTGATTTAGTGGCTTTTTAAAGCCGTTCTTTAACTTTTGCAACCACGGCTTCTGCCGTGATGCCAAAATGCTTGTATAGTTCTGGTGCGGGTGCGGACGCGCCGAAGCTTGTCATACCCACCATTGCACCGTCAGTGCCTACATAACGCTCCCAACCAAAGGTCGCGCCAGCTTCTACTGATGCTTTAACCGCATCCGCTGGTATCACGCTCTCGCGGTAGGCGGCGTCTTGTTGGTCAAACAGTTCGAAACACGGCATGGACACAACGCGTGTTGGCACGCCGTCAGCTTCTAGTGCTTCGCGGGCCTCAACAGCCAAACTCACTTCAGATCCCGTTGCCAAGATCACCGCTTTTGGTGTGCCGCCTGATGCTTCACGCATGATGTAGCCGCCTTTTGAGCAGAGATTTTCTTCTACGAAGTCTTCTCGTAGTTGCGGCACGTTCTGGCGTGTGTGCGACAGCACGGATGGAGCGTTTGTTGTGTGAATAGCCATTTGCCAGCACTCAGCGGTTTCAACCACGTCAGCAGGGCGGAACACATAAGTGTTAGGCATCGCACGTAAGCTCATCAAATGCTCAACAGGTTGGTGGGTCGGTCCGTCTTCACCCAGACCGATACTATCGTGGGTCATCACATGTACTGTGCGAACCCCCATCAAGGCGGATAGGCGAATAGCTGGACGGGAATAATCGGTAAAGACCAAGAACGTGCCAGCGTATGGTACGTAGTTTGAGTGAAGGGCCATACCGTTTTGGCAAGCCGCCATACCAAACTCACGCACACCGTAGTGCACATAGCGACCAGCGTAATTATCAGGCGTTAGTGCCTTAAAATCGCTGGTGAGCGTACCTACAGAGCCAGTAAGGTCAGCTGAGCCACCGATGGTGTCACCGAGTGCCGCGTTAATAACCTCAAGTGCCATTTTACCAGCAACGCGGGTTGCAACTGTCTTGGGGTCAGCGGCTAGCTCTTTTTTATAAGCTGTTACTGCTTCGTCTAGGCCAGCTGGTAAAATGCCTGCGAGGCGACGAGCAAAATCAGCCGCTTCTTCGCTATCGTTAGCATCAAAAGCTTTTTGCCAAGCGGCAGAGAGCGCAGCACCTTGTTCGCCGACAGCGCGCCAAGCAGATGACACATCATCAGGGATGACAAACGGAGCATGGGGCCAGCCGATAGCGTCGCGGGTGCCAGCAATTTCTTCATCACCCAGCGGTGCGCCGTGGGTGGCAGCGGTGCCAGCCTTGGTTGGTGCGCCGTAACCGATGGTGGTTTTACAAGCGATCATGGTTGGTTTGTCAGATGTTTGCGCATCGCCAATTGCTGCTTCAATTGCTTCAGCGTCGTGCCCGTCCACTGATGCTACGTTCCAGCCAGACGCTTCAAAGCGTGCTTGTTGGTCGTCGTTTACAGTTTTGTCCGTAGGTCCGTCGATGCAGATTTCGTTATCGTCCCAAAGCACAATCAACTTGCTAAGCTTCAAATGGCCCGCAAGTGAGATCGCCTCGTGGCTAATGCCTTCCATCAAGCAACCATCGCCAGCTATTACATATGTATGGTGATCACTGAGTTCATCGCCAATGCGTGCGGCGTCCATGCGCTCAGCAAGCGCCATACCAACAGCAGTGGCTAAGCCTTGGCCCAGCGGCCCTGTAGTTGTTTCAATACCGGGGCATTCGCCGTATTCAGGGTGGCCCGCAGTTGGGCTGTGAAGCTGGCGGAAGTTTTTGATGTCTTCCATCGTAGGGTTTTCATAACCTGTAAGATGCAGCAGTGAATAAAGCAGCATGGAGCCATGACCTGCGCTCAACACAAAGCGATCACGGTTAGGCCATGCAGGCCACTTGGGATCAAACTTCATAAATTTGCGGTATAATACGGTCGCTACATCCGCCATGCCCATTGGCATACCAGGGTGACCAGAATTTGCTTTTTGAATGGCGTCCATGGAAAGGGCGCGGATGGCATTTGCCATATCATTGTGGAGGGTATCTTCAACAGGCAGGTCAGTGTCGGTCATGATAAATAAAATCTTTCGATTATCGACTGAATGTAAACGGTGTAAAACCGTGTCTGAATATGGGCAAAATGAAGGGCTAGAGCGCCCCCGTCAACCATTGAAGCGTTATTTTTTTTCTTTCCTTAAAATGAGTTTGTGCCAAGATAAGTTTCCAGTGATTGACGCGGGGCAGGTAACGCCCGTATGCTCTATTGATTAAACGAGTTTCGCCGACAAGCTAGCACCGTGACACGGTGGCACCAGCCACAAGGTGGAGCGAGACAAAGGAGGGCCTTTAGATGACAGCAGATCAAAATTCACCAAGAATTAAAGCAGCAGAAGAGCGAATCGGTGCTGCGTTGATTCGTATTGAGCAAGCTGCGGCGGACCGGGCAAGTGAGCTTGCCAGCGCGCGCGAAGCAGTGAGTGACACCGCTGATCTCTTAGAACGTGTCGCCCAGTTAGAAGCCGCAAACGCAGCGCTCAGAACTGAGCGCGATGCGATGGCTGACCAAGCCGCACAAGAAAAAGTCTTAATGGGTGAGGGCTCCGATGAGATGGGGGCACTAAAAGCCAAAATTGAGCTGCTTACGGGTGAGCTAACACGCAAGACCCAGCAGCTTAATGACATGGGTACTGAGCTTAGCCGTTTGAAGCGCCACCGAAGTGAAGCACTCACGGATGTTGAGGCATTAATTAGCAGAGTAGAAAACATGGCGGAGCAGGTAAATGGCTGAAATTACAGTAGATATTAATGGTAAGGCCTATCCGCTGGCGTGCGCTGACGGTGATGAAGAACGGCTTGGAAACCTCGCTGGTTATGTGGCGGTAAAAGTTGACGAACTGGTCAGCAAGCTTGGACCCGTGTCTGAAGCGCGTTTGCTACTTATGGCGGCTTTGCTGATCACCGACGAACTGCAAGATAAGCACGGCGAGATCACCTTTGGTGGCTTCACTGAAGACGCAGTTGCCGACATGATCGAGACCATTGCCAATGATATAGAGGGCATCTCAAGCCGTATCAACGAAGGCTAATCTCACTATTTGACTTGCAAGATCACCCGCCCCGCCTTACATAGCGCGGGCGGGCTTCTGCTATCTCAGCCGGATTAAGTAATCCCTGGGGCTATAAGTTCTCCGAGGGAACTGTCCCTCATTAGAGCCGTGGTTCTTTTGATACGGTGCCCACCTGTACTGCAGGTTCCGGAGGATACGAAACATCTGGCGTTTGTGTGGAAGCTCGCACCTAATAATAAGGATATGTTATGGACGATAAGCAAAAGCTAAGAAAAACGGCTGGCGAGCTGCGTGATCAGCTAGCCCATGTTTATGGCTACGGCGCTGCGGCGAAGGCAGCAGAGCACGGGCTGACGTATCTTTCAGTT
>Ga0209344_10004340_pt1 | contig 13096 bp, 13 predicted proteins | sample Cruoilmetagenom6_FD_187293 | JGI IMG/M metagenome (GOLD analysis project Ga0209344, IMG submission 187293) | Oil polluted marine microbial communities from Coal Oil Point, Santa Barbara, California, USA - Santa Barbara Oil Seep Sample 6 (SPAdes)... | ecosystem: Environmental > Aquatic > Marine...
TCGGCGGGGCGATGCGCTACAAGCCTTACAGGGCGTTGGCATCATCGCTGTCGACAAGACCGGCACGCTGACCGAGGGGCGCCCCGAACTGACTGATCTGATCCTTGCGGATGGATTTAGTGAGGCCAAAGTCCTGCCGCTGCTTGCGGCGGTCGAGGCGCAGTCTGAACACCCGATTGCCCGTGCCATTACGCGCGCCGCTGCCGACAAGGCAATGAGGTTGCCCAAGGTCACGAATTTCACCTCGCTGACGGGCAATGGTGTGCGTGCAAATGTGGGTAAAAAAACCGTGCTGATCGGTGCGGATCGCCTGATGTTGTCCGAAGGTATTGATCTGGGACGATTGACAGAGGCGGGGCAAAAACTGGCGCTTGGGGCCAAGACCCCGCTTTACGCCGCTATCGACGGGCAGGCGGTTTGTGCAATCGCGGTCGCCGACCCGATCAAGCCCACAACGCCTGCGGCGATCAGCGCGCTGCACGATCTGGGCCTGAAAGTCGCCATGCTGACGGGCGATAACGCCGCCACAGCCGCCGCTATCGCCACCGAGCTGGGCATCGACCACGTTGAGGCCGAAGTACTGCCCGAGGGCAAGGTCACCGCCCTGAAATCCCTGCGCAGCGGGGGCCAAACGGTGGCATTTATCGGTGACGGGATAAATGATGCGCCTGCGCTGGCCGAGGCCGATGTGGGGCTGGCCGTGGGCACCGGCACCGATATCGCCATTGAAAGCGCTGACATCGTGCTGATGTCAGGCGATCTGCGCGGCGTTGTGAACGCAGTGGAAATCAGCCGCGCCACAATGCGCAATATCCGCCAGAACCTGTTCTGGGCGTTTGGCTATAATGTGGTGCTAATCCCGGTCGCCGCTGGCGCTCTTTATCCGCTGTTTGGCACCATGCTGTCACCGGCACTGGCGGCGGGTGCGATGGCGCTTTCGTCGGTTTTCGTGGTCAGCAACGCGCTGCGCCTGCGTTTCATTGAACCGGTCATGAAGGCAACGGTATGAATATTTCACAAGTGGCCGAAAAGGCCGGACTGCCACCCAAAACCATCCGCTATTACGAAGAAATAGGTCTGGTTAAACCGCCGCGCGACGCCAATGGTTATCGTGCCTTTCGCGACACTGATCTGCACAAGCTGGCTTTCCTTGGCCGTGCCCGCTCGCTCGGGTTTTCGATCGACGATTGCCGCCGGCTGCTTTCGCTTTACGAGGATCGCGACCGGGCCAGCGCCGATGTCAAAGCGGTGGCGAAGCAGCATCTGACCCAGATTGAGGCAAAACTGACCGAGCTTTCCACGATGAAAGGCACGCTTTCCCATCTGATCGACTGCTGCGCTGGCGACAATCGCCCCGATTGCCCGATCTTGGCGGATCTGGCCGCTGGTAAACTTTAGCTGGATTGCCGGAGGTTTCAGCCCTATTGCGGTATCGCTAACACCGCCCTTGCGGGGCGGAACCGCAGTAGCAGGGACTTGCGCGATGAAACGATCAGTCGTCAATGAGATTTTAGCCGAAAGTGACCGCTTTATCCGGTCTTTTGGTTTTGTCCTGCCGCCGTTTGCTTATTGGACGCCCGATCAGATGAAGGCCCGCGTGGCCGACGACAGCGTGATGATCCGCGACCATATGATGGGCTGGGATATCACCGATTACGGGCAGGGAAACTTTGATGATCTGGGCTTGTTCCTGTTTACCGTGCGCAATGGTAATCAGGCCAATGTGCAAGGTGGCATGGGGATGCTTTACGCCGAAAAGATAATGATTTCGCACGAAAATCAGCTGTCTCCGATGCATCGCCACAACCTGAAGACCGAGGATATTATCAACAAGGGCGGGGCCACGCTGGTGCTCGAGCTTTTCGCCGCCGACGCCAACGGTGCCATCGACGAAAATGCGCCCGTCAACGTGCTCAGCGACGGGCGGTGCCACACCATGGCCGCGGGCGACCACCTGCATCTGGAACCGGGTCAAAGCGTGACGCTGGAACCCAATTGCTGGCATGCCTTCTGGGGCAAGGGCGGATCAGTGCTGATCGGTGAGGTCAGCAATGTAAATGATGATCGCACCGACAATATTTTTCGTGACCCGATTGGTCGGTTTTCGGATATTCAGGAAGATACCGACCCGATGCACCTGCTGGTCTCGGACTATGACAAATGGCTGGGGCAGGCGGGCTGAGGCGCATAACAGACAGGTTGTGATGCAGGTTTTTCAGCGTCGCTAATCGCACAGGAGAACATAAGAATGGTCTATACACCGGCCCAGGATCGCTTTGAAAAAATGGTTTACCGGCGATGCGGTAATTCTGGGTTGAAACTGCCGGCGGTATCGCTTGGGCTGTGGCACAATTTTGGCGAGGATGCGCCCCATCAGATCAAACGCGCGATCTGCCAGACAGCATTTGACAACGGCATTACCCATTTCGATCTGGCCAATAATTATGGCCCCCCTGCAGGATCTGCAGAAACTGCGTTCGGTGCGATTCTTGCGCAGGATTTCCACGGGTTGCGGGATGAGATGATTATTTCTTCCAAAGCTGGATACAAAATGTTCGACGGCCCCTACGGCGAGTTTGGCAGCCGCAAATACCTGGTTTCGTCCTGCGATGCATCGCTGAAACGGATGGGGCTGGATTATGTCGATATCTTTTATTCGCACCGGTTCGACCCGGACACACCGCTGGAAGAGACAATGGGCGCGCTGGATTGCATCGTGCGCTCGGGGCGCGCGCTTTATGCGGGCATTTCGTCATATAACTCGCAGCGAACGCGTGAAGCGGTCGCGATCCTGAACGATCTTGGTACGCCCTGCCTGATCCACCAGCCCAGCTATAACCTGCTGAACCGCTGGATCGAACATGACGGGTTGAAGGACACGCTAAGCGAGTTGGGCGTTGGTTCAATCGCCTTCACACCACTTGCTCAGGGCCTTTTGAGCGGCAAATATCTTGCGGGTATTCCCGAGGGGTCGCGCGCCACGAAAGGCAAATCGCTGAACCCCGATCTGATTTCTGAGCGCGCGGTTGCCAACCTTAATAAGCTTAACGATATTGCTGCTGCGCGCGGGCAGACTTTGGCGCAGATGGCGATTGCTTGGGTGCTGCGTGGGGGTGAGATTACAACGGCCCTTATTGGTGCGTCACGGCCAGAGCAGGTAAAGGATTGCGCCGGTGCAGTTGCAAATCTGGAGTTTTCGGCCGAAGAACTGGCACAAATAGATGCCGCCGCCGAAGAGGAAAACGTCAACCTCTGGGCGCGCTCATCGGAAACGGATTAGGTCAGCGGTAAGGTTAGCAAAGCCAACTAACATGTTGAATGATAGCAGTAAAATGATATCCGTCGCGCCGATGATGGATTGGACAGATCGCCATTGCCGCTATCTGCATCGTTTGATGACGCGCCGCGCCTTGCTATATACGGAAATGGTGACGGCGGCGGCGATCGTGCGTGGAAATGCGCGCCATTTGCTGGCCTTTGATCGCACCGAACATCCCGTCGCGGTGCAACTTGGTGGTGCGGACCCGGTAGAACTGGCTGCCGCAACCCGGATTTGCGTGGAGGAAGGCTATGATGAGGTGAACCTTAACATCGGCTGCCCGTCGGACCGGGTGCAATCGGGCCATTTTGGCGCGGTTTTGATGGAGCAGCCTGATCTGGTGGCCGAATGCGTCGCCGCGATGATTGAGGCGAGCGGCACCGTAGAGGTGACGGTCAAATGTCGTATCGGCGTTGACGATCAGAAACCCGAAAAGGTGCTGCCCGATTTCCTGACCCGGGTTAGTGGTGCAGGTGTCACCCGCTTTGCAATCCATGCGCGCAAGGCGTGGCTGCAGGGGCTTAGCCCAAAGGAAAACCGCGAAATCCCGCCGCTTGATTACGATCTTGTCTATGCGATGAAACGTGAATTTCCCCACCTGCATCTGTCGCTGAATGGCGGTGTGGAGACGCTGGAACAGGCGCAGGTGCATCTGGCCGCTGGCATGGACGGGGTGATGATCGGACGCGCGGCCTATCACCATCCGGGTGAGGTTCTGCCGCGAATTGATCAACTGTTCTTTGGCGATGCACCCGGCCCAACACCCCATCAGACCGTGCGTCAGATGATCCCCTATATCGAGGCACAACTGGCGCAGGGCGGGCGGCTTAACGCGATCACCCGCCATATGCTCGGCCTGTTTTCCGGCCAGCCCGGGGCCCGGATGTGGCGGCGCATCCTGTCAGAAAGGGCCCACGTCAGCGGCGCAGGCCCAGAGGTCGTTCTGGCCGCGCTGGAAGCGGTGCCAGAAACTGTGATGGCGTCCTAGAACCCCAGCGAATAAATCTGCCAAGCGTAGACCATTAGCGATAGCCAGCAGACCGTGAAGACCAGTGTGCGTGCCATCAAAATGCCGATGCCCGAAAGAAACACGATCGCATGTGCAATCCGGCCCCAGAAGAAAACCGTAGCCGCCAACGCCGTTGTTGCGTTGGAGATTTCCAGCATATTGGCGATCACCACAAGGCCCAGAAACACCCCGAATTGTTCGACCAGATTAACATGTGCCCGGTTCGCCCGGCGTATCCATGCAGGATACTGTGAGGTGTCGCGCAGTTCGTGATAATCCTGTGATGTCAAAAGGCCACCCTGCATGACCTGCCCGACGATATGTGGGATCCACATGACCGCCAAAAGGACCGTCGTTAAGAATAAATACCAGATTTCTACTGTCATTTTTCCTACTCCTGTTGAACCGCATAAAATGGCGGCATGGCGCGGAAATAGCATTTTTGGGGACGCGCGCGAACGTCGCGGCAAAACAAACTGCGTGATTGTTGCATTTTCCGATCAGAAGGTTGGGTGCAGGACGGGCCGGCGGTGCGTGGAACGTGTTGGAAACCGACGAATAACGCTATTTCCGCCTAAACACCGCGACCAGACACAAGGCGATAATCGCGCCACCGGTGTTGAAAACCAGATCGAGAGCTGTGTTGTAATAGCCGCCGACGTTGGTGTCGGGCACCGCCAGCACTGCCGAGAATTCGATGATCTCGTTTACGGCACCCAGCCCAATCGCCCCCAGCACCGGGTAGACGTAAGCTGTTGCGCTTCCACGCGTTTGCGGGAAATGGCGCAGCAGCAAGTGGTGGAGCAGCCAAGCGGACACCCCAAAACCAAAGGCATGCACAAGCTGGTCATATTTCAGGATAAACAGATTGTCGGTTTCGACCAGTTGCCAAAGATGCAGGTTGTAAAGAACCGAGCCCTGCACCTGAACACCGCCCCCCGCCATATGAGCAAGCCCCCAAAGCGATAGTGCCCACAGCATGGCGGGCGGATATTCGGCTTTGCGCAGCGATAATCCAACGAGCAGGATCAGCGCAACCATCGTCACGACGTAGACGATGAATTCGTAGTTGCCGATAGAAAGGAAAAAAGCGGTGAACGCGGTCGTGTAGGTGGCTGTGAAAAGACCAACGATCAATTCGGGGCGTGTGGGGCGTATCATGGTGTGAACATGACAGCAGATTTAGCCGTTTGGCAAGAGTGGCTCAGGCGGGTGGAATGTGCGCTTTGTGCCGCCGCGTTGAAATGCCTGCGTCGTGCAACCGATGACGTGCGCGCAGCGACAGATTATTCGGCTCGTCTTGCCGCCCGCCCGCCGCGGCGATTTTTGGGTTGGGCTTGGCGCTTTGGCAGTTCCAGCATGATCCGGGTGCGCTCGGGTGGTGTCATCTGTGACCAATTTGCTATCTCGTCGATACTGCGCGCGCAACCAAGGCACAGACCGGTATCCGGGTGCATCGTGCACAGGTCGGTGCAGGGGCTTTGAACCTCGTCGCGTTTCCAGACATCGCTGCTCATGCGTTGTTCTTCAGATAGCTCATGCGATCCAGCGCGCCTTGCAGAATATAACCGGCGGCGACGTGATCTATAACCTCGCTGCGCCGTTTTCGTGATGTATCGGCCTCAAGCAGCGCCCTCTCGGCGGCGACGGTTGACAGGCGCTCGTCCCAATATCCGATGGGCAGATCGCTAAGGCGCGACAGGTTGCGGGCGAATGCGCGGGTTGATTGGCAGCGCGGCCCTTCGGTGCCATCCATGTTGAACGGCAAGCCAAGGATCAGACCGGCGATATTTCGCGCCGTGACAATCTCGATCAGGCGGGCGGCATCAAGGCCGAACTTGCGCCGCCGTATCGTTTCAAGTGGGGTTGCGACCGACAACAGCGTGTCGGAAACCGCAACACCAATGGTTTTTTCGCCCAGATCAAGCCCGGCAATTGCGTGACCGGCGGGCAGGGCGGCGACGAATTCGTGAATGTCTTCGCAGATCATTGGGTCACGCCGGCGCTTTCAGCCGCTGCCCGGATTTCGTCGATTGCGTCCGGAGTGGCGGCAAAGACCTGCTGCGCCTCGGCCCAGATTGCGCCGGCGCGATCGACCTCGCCCAAAACCCCCAACGTGCGGATCAGCCGCGCCCATTCCTGTGGGCTGCCGCCCTGACTGGCCAGCCGGTCAGACAGTTGTTCGACCATGCCGCGAATCATTTCGTCGCGCTCGGCCTCGCTCAGGTCACTTGCGGCGGCAATATCGCCAGCCGTTGGTCCCCGCAGGGCCGGGATTTCTGGCAAATCATAGGCCACGCCCGCATCTGCTGCGGCGATGGTGATTTGCGCCCTGATCGGCGTAACCCACGGTGCGTCGGCAGGGCTGTCCTGCAGCAGATCGCGCCAGATATCAAAGGCAATATCTGCCCGCCCGTTCTGGGCAAACATCAACCCGGTATAATAGAGCGCCGTGCCGTTCTTGGGGTCGCTCTGCAGGGCGCGTGTCAGGGCGATTTCAGCCTCGGGTGAAACATATCCGTCTGCTGCAAGTATCAGAATGTCGGCGTAATCTGCATAGTCGCTGGCCGTCGCGCTGTTGCCCAGAATTTCAAGGACCCGATTTTGTGCCTTTCCGGCGGCGGCGAAATTGCCCAGTTGCGCTTCGTTACGCGCCAATAGGGTGAAACCCTGCAGGTCGTCAGGGCGACTTTGCAGAGCAACGCGCAGTTTCTCGAGCAATTCCAGATGTTTCGGGTCGGCGTTCGGGTTGATTTCAACCGCCCCTAGCTGGGCCTCGACCTCACCCTGTGAGGGGCGGCTTTCCATCACTTGACGGGCGGTTTCCAGCCGTGCCTGAAGCGGTTGGTCAGGATAATCCGGGGCGCCCAGTTGCGTGTAAACCCAGATTGTCCCGCCAAAGACCGCCAGCACGATGACCGCGCCCAGCCCATAGCCGGGCCTTGTGGGGGCAGAGGCATCGCTGTTACTTGCTGCCCGGTCCGCCTCGAGCAACCTGCGCGACACTTCCAGCTTTAGCCGCTCGCCGTCCTCTGGGCTGATGACGCCGCGTTCCAGATCACGCTGAACTTCTGCCAGTTGCTGGCGGTAAACCCCGATATCGCGGTTCTGATCGCTGGCCGCGCCGCCGCTGCGCCGACTGGCCAGTGCCAGCGACAATCCGACCAGAAAGGCCAAAGACAAGGCGATAATCCAAAATGACATCAAAACTCCTTCGCTTTCCCGTGTAGCCGCAACCGCGCCGGGGAAAAAGCCCCCGATCAGCGCCAAAGGGCGATCTGACGCAAGGGTGATGTCGCGAAATTTCCGCCAAGTGCCGTTGCCCGTCTTGGCATGGCCGCGCGAGCGGGGCATGTTTCCAAGTGGGCGCGTCCCGCCCAGACAGGATTGAACCGAAATGAAACGCTATTCAGCTTTTGCTCTTGCCCGGGAAAGCGCGCGCTATCATCACGGCTGGGAACGCGCTTGGCGTGCGCCTGAACCGAAGAAAAAATATGATGTGGTGATTGTCGGGGCGGGTGGTCACGGGCTGGCGACGGCGTTTTATCTGGGCCGCAATTTCGGTATCACCAATGTGGCAATTGTTGAAAAGGGCTGGCTGGGCGGCGGCAATACCGGGCGCAACACCACGATTATCCGCTCCAATTACCTGCAGGACCCATCTGCGGCGATCTACGAAAAGGCCCGCGCGCTTTACGAAACGATGAGCCAGGATTTGAATTACAACGTGATGTTCAGTCCGCGCGGTGTGCTGATGCTGGCCCAGACGCAGCACGAGCTGCGCGCCTACAAACGCACCGCGCACGCCAATGCGCTGCAAGGTGTGAGCACCCAGCTCATCAGCCCCGAGCGTGTGCGCGAGCTTTGCCCGATCATTGCCATCGACGGCCCGCGCTATCCGGTGCTGGGGGCGCTGTGGCAGGCGCGCGGTGGCACGGCGCGTCATGATGCGGTGGCATGGGGCTATGCGCGGGCCTGTTCGGACATGGGTATGGATATCATCCAGCAATGTGAGGTGACGGGCGTTCGCCAGAAGGGTGGCAAGGTCAGCGGCGTTGAAACGGCGCGCGGCTTTATCGGCTGTGATAAGCTGGCTATCGTGGCGGCGGGCCATGCAGGGCAGATCGCCGGAATGGCCGGGTTTGGTCTGCCGGTTGAAAGTATTTCCCTGCAGGCGCTGGTCAGCGAGCCGATCAAACCCTGCCTTGATGTGGTGGTGATGGCCAACACGGTGCACGGCTATATCAGCCAGTCTGACAAGGGCGAAATGGTGATCGGTGGCGGCACCGATCATTCAATTAACTACAGCCAGCGCGGCGCGTTTTTTCATATCGAAGAAACTGTGCGCGCGCTGGTGGAAACCTTCCCGATGATCAGCCGTCTGAAGATGCTGCGCCAATGGGGCGGGATCGTGGATATGACCGGGGATCGCTCGCCTATCCTGTCAAAAACCCCGCTGGCAAATTGCTTTGTGAATTGCGGTTGGGGAACCGGCGGGTTCAAGTCCATCCCCGGATCGGGTTGGGCGATGGCCGAGCTGGTGGCGGCCGGTGAGCCGGGCCCGCTGGCCGCGGCGTTCGGCTTGGAACGGTTCGCGCAAGGCAGATTTATTGATGAAAGCGTCGCAGCGGGGGTGGCACATTGATGGAACTTGGCTTGCACCAAAGTCACAGACGCTTCGGTTGGGATGCAGAGCTTGGTCAGGGATGGCCAATTGACGCAAGCCGGGCGAGCGGGTTTTTTGCAAATTTACCACATTCAGTAGCCAGATCGGCAACATTCCCCGCATCTTGCGCGGAATGTCGCTGTATTATGTGCGAATTGGAAACGGTTTTTGGGATTTCCACACGACTCAGGTTAGGGATGCCATTAGGTAAAGTGGACGAGTGGTTATGGATATTTCATCTGATTGGGTCATCTTCGCAGCGATCATATTACTGGTTGCGATGGTTGTTTTGCTTTTTATCAGCACGGACTCTGATCGGTCCGAGCATCCGCGCTCTTCTTTGGGCGATGCAAAACCACGCAGCAAAGACGCATCTTTGCACCCGACAACCGCCAGCAAATAACCAAAGGGCGCAATCGCCCGGGCCGAAACTGCGGGGTGGGCTATGCTGACTCGGCTTTTGGACCTGCTGCCTGTTCCTCTGTCGCGCCTTGTGGCCACGCTTGGGCTTTCGGCCTATCTGATTGGCACGATTGCCAGTCTGGCGATGCAAAACCCGCATATTTTCCAGCGCTTTGGGTCGCTCGGCGTGGCGGCTGCAATTTTGTTCTTTTCAGACCGCCTGATGCAGATCGAACTGCGCCGTCAGAAAACCGTCGAACGCATCTTGCATGAATACGGGCTGGAGCTTGAGGTACTGAAAGAGGGCGTGTCTGCCACTGATCTGCCCAAAGAGGGTTTTCTGACCGATTATCTGTCCGAAGAAGCCCGCTTTAGCACCCTGCGCGGTCACGCAGAGCGGATAACATCGCGCAACATTCTGTTGCTGACGGCAGCAACGTTGCAATGGGGTTTTGGCGACGCCTTTCTGGGCTGGATCCTGTCATGATGGTTTTTACCTGCCCCTATTGCGGTGTCACCTGCGATGAGACCGAGCTGGCACCGGGCGGGCAGGCACATCTGCAGCGCGCTGGTCCGGATGCAACGGACGATGAGTTTGAGGGGTATCTGTTTGGCCGCGACAACCCAAAGGGCGTGCATTTTGAACGCTGGCGGCATCAATACGGGTGCGGAAAATGGTTCCATGCGGCGCGCGACACCGTGACGATGGAGGTTTTTGGAACCTATAAAGCGCAGGTGATGAAGCCACCGCAACGCATTGTAAATTCGATTAAAAAGCCACGGCCAGACTGGGTTGGTGGCGCATGAGCGCCCGCCTGAAAACGGGTGGTCGATTGCTCGACCGATCACAGCGGGTTGCGTTTACTTTCAACGGCAAAAAATTGCACGGGTATCAGGGTGATACCCTGGCCTCGGCGCTGCTGGCCAACGACCAGATGCTGGTGGGGCGCTCGTTCAAATACCACCGACCGCGCGGCATCGTCGCCAGCGGGGCCGAAGAGCCTAACGCGCTGGTCCATCTGGGTTCGGGCGATGCTTTCGAACCAAACCAACGGGCCACAACGAGTGAGCTGTTCGCCGGTCTTACGGCCACTTCGCAAAACCACTGGCCGTCGCTGGAATTCGATGTTGGCGCGCTCAATGGGCTGGTCGCGCGGTTTTTGCCAGCTGGTTTCTACTACAAAACATTCATGGCGCCGCGCGCGGCCTGGAAGCACCTGTTTGAGCCGATCATCCGCAAGTCCGCCGGGCTGGGCCGTGCGCCCAGACAGGCTGACCCGGACAGTTATGAACATTTTCACGCCCATGTGGATGTGTTGGTTGTCGGCGGTGGTATTGCCGGGTTACATGCGGCAATGGTCGCGGGCGCGACGGGTGCGCGGGTTTTACTGGTCGAACAGAGCGCCCATTGGGGCGGACGGGCAGCGGTGGATGGGGCCGTGATTGCCGGGATACCGGCTGAGAAATGGATCAAGGACACCGTTCAAGCACTTGAAAATATGCCAAATGTCAGCATTCGCAAACGGTGCATGGGGGCTGGCGTCTATGACCACGGGTTTGCCTTGGCCTATGAGCGTCTGAGCGATCACGCGCCGGATCAGGACGGCCCGCGTCATCGGCTTTGGAAAATACGCTCGCGCCGGATTATCACCGCCACCGGCGCGATCGAGCGTCCGCTGGCATTTGCGGGCAACGATTTGCCGGGCGTCATGCTGGCCGGTGCCATGCGCGACTATCTGGTGGATTTCGCGGTTTCGCCGGGAAAACGCGTGGTTGTTGTTACCAATAATGACGATTCCTATCGCAGCGCCATTGCGCTTGTGAAGGCCGGGCAGGACGTGCCGGTAATCGTTGATGCACGGATCAGGGTCGACGGGCAACTAGCTGAAAAAGCACGGGAATTGGGAATTCGGATTGCAACGGGGCAAGCGATTTATAATGTCCGTGGTGGCAAGCGCGTTACAGGCGTCACATTGTGTTCCCAGACAGGTGACGGGGCGGCGACGGAAGAGGTCGCCTGCGACGCGGTGGCGATGTCGGGTGGGTGGTCGCCCGTGGTGCATTTGTGGTCGCATGCGGGTGGCAAGCTGATCTGGGACGAGGCGAGCGCGCATTTTCGTCCCGATGCCACGCGCCCGCCAACCGATCAGAACGGCGAGGGATTTGTGGTTGCTGCGGGCTGTGCCAATGGCGCGATGGCAACTGGTGATGTGCTGCGCGATGGTGACAGCGCCGGTAAGGCGGCCGCCAAGGCTTGTGGCCATAAAACTGGGCGTAAATCTGCGCCATCGGCGGATTATTTGCCAGAGGCGCCGATGGCGCCGGTTTGGATTATGCCGCAAGGGGCATGCGACGCGAAACGCGCGAAAATGTGGCTGGACTTTCAGAACGATGTGAAAGTTTCTGACGTTCAACTGGCCGCGCGTGAGGGGTATGAAAGTGTGGAACACACCAAGCGCTATACAACGCTTGGTATGGCAACAGATCAGGGGAAGCTAAGTAATATTAATGGCTTGGTGGTATTGGCTGATGCATTGAACGCGGATATTCCGCAGGTTGGCACAACAACTTTTCGCCCACCCTATACGCCGATTTCAATGGGCTCGATTGCCGGAGAGGCGCGCGGGGCGCTGTTTCAGCCGATCCGGAAAACCCCGATGCATGACTGGCACGGCGCGCATGGTGCCTATTGGGAACCGGTCGGCCAGTGGCGGCGGCCATATTGTTACCAGCAGGGGGGCGAAACGATTTCGCAGGCGGTGCACCGAGAGGTCACGAACACCCGCCAAGCCCTTGGGTTATTGGATGCCTCGACACTTGGTAAGATCATCGTGCGCGGGCCGGACGCTGGCCGGTTTCTGGACATGCTTTATACCAATATGATGAGCAATCTTGCGGTCGGGAAATGTCGCTATGGGCTGATGTGTGACGAAAACGGGTTTTTAATTGATGACGGCGTTGTGGCGCGGTTGGATGAGGATACATGGCTTTGCCACACCACCACGGGTGGTGCGGATCGTATCCATAGCTGGATGGAAGACTGGCTGCAATGCGAATGGTGGGACTGGCAGGTCTACACCGCCAATCTGACCGAGCAATTCGCGCAAATCGCCGTGGTCGGGCCGAACGCGCGCCGGGTTCTGGAACGCCTTGGGGGGATGGATGTCAGCGCCGATGCCTTGCCGTTCATGGGGTGGGCTGACGGGCAGCTTGGCGGGTTTGAAGTGCGGGTGTTCCGCATCTCATTTTCGGGCGAGCTGTCTTTTGAAATTGCGGTTGCCGCAGGTCAGGGGCAGGCGCTTTGGGATGCGCTGATCGGGGCGGGCGCGGAATTTGGGGCAATGCCCTATGGCACCGAGGCGCTGCATATCATGCGGGCCGAGAAGGGCTTTGTCATGATCGGGGATGAAACCGATGGCACGGTCATTCCGCAGGATCTGGGGCTTAACTGGGCGATATCAAAGAAAAAGACCGATTATCTGGGAAAACGCGGGCAGGCGCGGGCGCATATGATGGACCCGGAGCGCTGGAAATTGGTCGGGCTGGAAACGCTGGATGGATCGGTGCTGGCGGATGGGGCTTATGCGAGCGGCGGGGGCGTTAATGCAAACGATCAGCGTGTGACGATCGGGCGGGTGACGTCGACCTATTATTCGCCAACGCTGGAACGGGGAATTGCATTGGGGCTGGTGCAGCGCGG
>Ga0209344_10004342_pt1 | contig 13090 bp, 7 predicted proteins | sample Cruoilmetagenom6_FD_187293 | JGI IMG/M metagenome (GOLD analysis project Ga0209344, IMG submission 187293) | Oil polluted marine microbial communities from Coal Oil Point, Santa Barbara, California, USA - Santa Barbara Oil Seep Sample 6 (SPAdes)... | ecosystem: Environmental > Aquatic > Marine >...
AATCGCCAATTGTAAATAGCTTCTCGACTTGTTTGTGTTTTGAATCCCAAGTGAGACCATCCAGGACCATCTTGTTGTCTTCTTCAAGCACCATTAACCCGGCCTTTGTCAAACGGGATTCCCCGTCTGCCTTGGGTCCAAGTTCGAGCAATAAGGTTGTAAAGTTCTTGACGTCCGGATCATCAAAGTCAGGGCCGGATATCTTGATACGCATTGTCGCGTTTTCCGGCAGGGATTCTGCCAGCGTAATGACTTCAATACCAGGACGGTCATCATAAGGTGGTGAAACCATGTCCAACCAATAACCGGGCCTGAACAGCGTGAAGGCAATCAGCAGCAATGCGATGCTTTCCCAGACTTTGCTTTTGGTAAAAAACCACCCCTGTGTTGCCGCAGCAAACAACATCATCGCAATGGTCGCGACAATAAACACAAAGACTGCCTTGAACAGGGTTACATCAATCAACAACAATTCGGTATTGAAGATAAACAGGAAAGGCAGCAACGCCGTTCTGATGTCATAGGCAAAGCCCTGTACACCGGTCTTGATCGGATCTCCCTTTGAAATCGCCGCTGCCGCATAGGCAGCCAGCCCGACCGGTGGCGTATCATCTGCGAGAATACCGAAATAAAACACAAACAGGTGAACGGCAACCAATGGCACGATCAACCCGGATTTGGCACCCAGGGCAACGATTACCGGTGCCATCAGGGATGCAACCACCAGATAGTTGGCAGTTGTCGGCAGCCCCATGCCCAGAATCAGACTCATGATGGCCACAAGAATCAGCATGACCAGCAAGTTGCCACCGGAAAGGAATTCAACGAATTCGCCAACAATGCCGTGGGCACCGGTCAGCGATATTGACCCGACAATTACCCCTGCCGCAGCAGTTGCGATGCCAATCGAAATCATGTTCCTGGCACCAGCAATCATGCCGTCCACACAATTGTGAATACCAGCCTTTAGTTTCTCAACCAGTTGGTTCTCACCACGAAATATCGCTTTCAGCGGTTTCTGCGTGATTGCTACAAATATCATCGCCAAACAGGCATAAAAGGCCGAGAGATGTGCCGACAATCTTTCAGGCGAAGGCAAAATACACCATAACAGCAAAATAATCGGCAGGAGGAAATACAGGCCGGTGATCGCCGTTTCACCTGCCGGTGGCAATTCTTCCATCGGCGCTTCCGGGTCATCGTCTTCCAGATCAGGGTGTCTTGAGGCCATATATGCCAGGATCAGGTAGAAAAATCCCATGATTGCCATCACCGAATAGACAGAGAGATCCGGGTTCGCGGCTTTTACCCATCCCAGCGTATAATAGACCAGCAGGAACAATAGCGAGATCACAATAAAGCCGGTCAGGAAACCAAGCACCTTGCGCAGGAATGTTGTGGTTGAAGCAGGCTTCTTCATGCCTTCAAGGCGCATTTTGCAGGCTTCCAGATGCACGATGTATACCAGCGCAATATAGGAAACCAGGGCTGGCAGAAGCGCATGTTTCAATAAAGTTGTATATTCAACACCTGTAAACTCTGCGATCAGGAATGCAGCAGCGCCCATCACTGGCGGAGTCAACTGACCGTTGGTGGATGAAGCAACTTCAATGGCACCTGCTTTTTCAGGTGAAAGTCCGGTCCTTTTCATCAGCGGAATAGTGAATGTACCGGTGGTCACGACATTGGCAATCGATGAACCCGAATACAGACCACTCAAGGCCGAGGCAATCACCGCAGCTTTAGCCGGGCCACCGCGGAAATGTCCGAGAAGGGCGAAAGCGATCTTGATGAAATAGCCGCCGGCACCTGCCTTTTCCAGAATAGCGCCAAAAAGTACGAACAGAAATATGGTCTGGGCAGAAACCGATAACGGTTTGCCAAATACGCCTTCTTCCTGCATCCAAAAATGCCAGGTGCCCTTGACAAATGAGGCACCACCCCAATTGCCGCCGCCAATGAAAACGTAACTCATTAAAATAGCGGAAACGACAACCAGCGGCAAACCCAGGGAACGATATACGCTGAGTGCCAGAACGATAATACCAATGACTGCAGCAGTCATATCATAGGTGATATTATCATGAGAAAAATTGCCTGCACGATCAGCAATATTGGAATCCATGATGATCATATATAATATTGCACTGCCGCCCAGAACCAGCATCACCCAATCATAGATTGGTATTGAATTTCGGGTACTGGATTTCAACATCGGGAACGCCAGAATCGATAAGACAAGCGCAAATATCAGATGAATTTTGCGCGATATCGACAGGTTGCCGACGAACACAAAAAACTCGAGGCCGGTTAATTCAGTCAGCATAAAGGGCAATGGTGAAGCAATATACAGCTGGTAGAGCGCCCATATAAAACAGATAGCGGGTATTACATTTTTCATTGACCCGGTGAGATTTCGTGATCCGGAATCGGCTTGCGCGACGAGTTCATCGGCAGATATCGTTGAATTATTTGTGTCGGCCATTAGCTTTGTCTCCCCTAATATTCCGCTATGCTTGAATGACAGCAATTTCCCGATTTACATGACCAGCCCCCCTGGTCTGAAACCCTTTTGCATTATGCTGGCACAAATTTATGCCAGTTCATTCATCCGTCTTTGCCATCCCAACACTTATGAAAGTGAGCTAGCAAATCAGGCAATGGTGCAGCACTTTACCCATTATTGAGGCAAGTAGCCGATTACCAAAATAAAAAGAGTGGGAAAGCATTTGCCTTCCCACTCAAGAAGTTCTGGACTACATCCAGCCTTTTTCCTTGTAGTACTTGATCGCACCAGGGTGCAATGGAGCAGACAAGCCATCCTTGATCATTTCTTCAGCCTTCAAATGGGCGAATGCCGGATGAAGTTTCTGGAACTGGTCAAGGTTTTCAAACACCGATTTAACAACGGTATAAACAACTTCTTCGGACACATCAGCAGATGTTACAAATGTAGCACCCACACCAAATGTCTTGATGTCTTTGTCGTTGTTATACATGCCTGCTGGAATTGTTGCTGAGCGATAGTAAGGGTTGTCAGCAATCAGTTTGTCAATGGCTGGACCGGTGACATTCACCAGATGGGTGGCACAAGATGCCAGTGATTCCTGTGTCAGGGCTGATGGGTGACCCACAAGCCAGAAATAGCCATCAATCTTGTCATCACAGACTGCAGCACCTGTTTCGGCAGATTTCATTCCCGAAGCAAGTTTCAGGTCTGAACGTTGCCATCCCATTGCCTTTTCCAGCACTTCCCATGTGCCCAGTGTGCCTGAACCCGGGTTACCGATATTGAAGCGTTTGCCTTTGATATCAGTAATATTCATAATATTTGAATCATCACGCGCGATAACGGTGACCGGCTCGGCATGGACAGAAAATACTGCGCGAAGCTTTTCAAATTTGCCCTGATCGGCAAATTTTGAAGTGCCGTTGTAAGCGTGGTACTGCCAATCCGATTGCGCCACGCCAAATTCAAGCTCACCGGCGCGAATGGTATTGATATTGTAAATTGAACCACCGGTTGATTCAGCCGAGCAACGAATGCCGGTTTCTTTGCGGGTTTTATTAACCAAACGGCAAATCGCACCACCTGTTGGATAATAAACGCCGGTAACGCCACCAGTTCCGATACTAATAAACTGAGTTTCAGCTGCAAGGGCTGAAGCTCCGCTTAGGGAAGCCGCCATAGTCAGCGCCAGGGTTAATTTTCTCATTGTCATTATTACTCCTCCTGTAGGACCGTTTAGTTTTGTTGCCATCGAATGTATTGCCGTTTTTCCGGCACATGGGTAACGACGATAGCAATTCGTTTCCCATTTATTATTCAAAACGCGTTCAAATAACTCTTTTTATCAATATTGCAAGCCAATAACGTAAAGCTGTCTGAGTTGAATGCTTGCGTCAGCGCCTCCTCCAGCGATTCTTTATCATTTATCCAATGACCGTTCCCACCATAGGCTTTAGCAACAGACACAAAATCAGTTGCGCTAAAATCCACGCCAAGGTTTGGAAGATTGCTTCGCGATTGTTTGAGTTCGATGAGCGACAATGAACGATCAACCAAAACGACAATCACAATAGCAAGCTTCAAATCCCGCAATGTCGCAAGTTCGCCGATTACCATCTCCAAACCTGCATCTCCCACAAATACAACCATATTAGGGGCAATCTGGCTACCCCCTTGTGAAGCCATTGTTTTTGCATAACCAATTGCCAGTGGCAGACTAACTCCCATTGTGCAAAACGCGGTTGACTGCAATAGAGTGCGAGGCGAAGAACACCGCCACATCTGACTCAAAAGAATGCGATGGGCACCGCTGTCAATGGTGGCAACACCACTGGCAGGCAGCATGTTGCGTGTCATGGCAAACACTTGATGCGGGCCCCATTCGTCCCGATCCCCAAACATTCCCCCCAGTTCAGTGCGCGCTTTATCAATTTCTCCATCGGGCCATGTTTGCGACAACAATGCCACTTCGCCGGATGATGAGCGTTGCGACAATTGCGCCAGCGAACCTGCAACATCGCCGACAAAGCGGATATCGGCACCATGCATCCCATGCTGGATATCGGCATGAACGAGGTCAATGGCAACTGCGCTATTCCAGGGCTCAATCCAACCGGAACGCATTTCAATTGGATCATAGCCGGCAAGGATGATGCAGTCGGAGAGCGCCAAAAGCGGAAAAATGATGGCATCCGAACGAGGCGACAAGCCATGGCCGCCAAGACTTAAGGGATGGTTTTCATCGATGATGCCCTTGGCTTTGTAGGTTGTAATCACAGGTACAGAAAACTGTTCACAGATTTTCAGAATTTCTGCCCCGGCATTATGATGGACAGCACCGAGCCCAGCCAGCAGAATAGGGCGCCGGGCATCTCTCAACTTTTCACGTGCCGCATTCAGGTCATCACCCTCTGGCCACATGCCGGGCTGAGACAATGCCAGCCCGGTTTTAGTAATTTCAACTTCACTGTCTGCGATGTTGTGGGGAACATCAATATGAACAGGACCAGGCGGATCTGAAACAGCAATGGCTATTGCCTTGTCAATGACGGTGTCAATATTTCCGGCAGCAACCTGAAAATGTGCCTTGGTGATGGGTTTCATCAGGGCTTGCTGATCAATTATCTGGTGCGTGAAACTTTGTGCCTCTTTGTCTTCCACACATCCTGAAATAACAATCAGCGGCACCTGTTCCTGAAAAGCATTGGCAACGGAATTAACGCCATTGGCCAGCCCGGGGCCGATGGTTGTTAACAATATTCCTGGCGCGCCACTGGCCTGCCAGGAGCCTTCGGCCATGAAGCCGGCCGCATTTTCATGCTTGCACAAGGTAAATTCAATACCAGTTTCAGCCAGCGCCTGCATGACAATCAAAACCTCACCACCAGGCATACCAAATGCCTGGCGACAACCGGCCTGATGCAATTTGTTCGCTAAATGTTTGGCGGTAGTCGTCTTCATCTGGTTTAGCCCGTTGGATTGAAACTTAGCTGTTTTTGCTGGTCGAATAGCCGTCACGCGTTTGCGGAACTTTCATATCGAGAATTTTCCCGGCAATCAGATTCCTCAGCATTTGGGCGGTGCCACCGCCAATGGTGAACATACGCGCATCTCTAACCATGCGTTCAAGCGGCAAATTGCGTGAATAACCGGCTGCGCCGTGCAATTGCAGGGCATCGTTGGTTACTTTCACAGCCGTTTCTGAAGCGATCAGTTTTGCCTGTGCGGCCATTAGCGGATCGGGAAAACCGGTGTTTGACGTTTGCGCACTTTGTGCCGCACGCCAAAGCATCATGCGCGCAGATTCAATAGAGACATTCATGTCAGCCAGCATCCATTGCAGTCCCTGAAACTCGGCAATCGGTCGGGAAAACTGTTCGCGGATTTTGACATATCCGAGCGCTTCGTGATAGGCACCGCAGCCGACGCCCAGGGCCACGGTTCCTGCTCCCACCCGTTGCGCATTATAGGCATTCATCAATCCGGCAAATCCGCGCTTCAGGTTCTCCGGCCTGATCAGGGCCATGTCCTCGGCAATTTCAAGATTATCAAAAATCACTTCAGTTTCCGGGATTCCACGCAACCCCATCGCCGGTTCGCGCCTGCCGATTTTAAGCCCCTCATCCTCACCGCGCACAGCGATAAAGCCACCAATGCCGAGATGCTCGTCATTTTCCACAACCTGGGCAAATATCAGATGGGATTTTGACACACCGCCGCCGGTAATCCAGTGTTTGGTGCCATTGAGAATATATTTGTCACCCGATTTTTGCGCTGTCGTGGTCATCTGTGTGGCAGCGGAACCGGAACCGGGTTCGGTAATGCAAATGGCGGGTTTGTCACCGGCCAATACAAGCGGGACAACACGTTCGATTTGTTTTTTTGTACCAAAACGGGTGATCGCGCCAATCGCACCCATATTGCCTTCAACAACGATACGTGCCGTAACGCCGCAAACTCTGGCGATTTCTTCAACCACCAGAATAACGTCAAAATAAGAAAGGCCCAAACCGCCATGTTCTTCGGGAATTGCCATGCCCATGAAACCGGCTTGGGTCAACACCTTCACATTATCCCATGGATATTCTTCGCTGGCATCTATACCAGCCGCTCTTGACTTGAAGACATCATTTGCCAGGGCTCTTGCCGTTTCCTGTATGCGTGCCTGGTTTTCGTTCAACTGAAACATATCTGATCCTAATTATCGTCTTCAAATCGCGGCAGCCATTCAGCTATCACCTCGCTGGTATGCTGGCCGCAAACCGGTGGTGGCCGCCGGTAGGTGATCGGTGTTTTCGAGAACTTGACCGGGTTTCCAATCAACTCGACCTTGCCGGATTGGGCAAGCGGATGATCCATGGAAATCCGCATATTGCGGACAGCAACCTGTTCGCTGCTGAACACTTCTTCCAGATTATTGATCGGGCCGCTTGGCACGTTGTTCCGCCCCATTTGTTTCAGCAGATCATGCTTGCCAAATCCGGCAATTTCCTGACGCAGTACTTCAATCAATTCCAGTCGGTTTTCGACGCGTTTTTCATTGGTTGCATATTCCGGATTTTCTGCCAGATCATCACGACCGAGAATTGCGCAAAACCTTGCAAACTGACCATCGTTGCCAACTGCGACAATGACATAACCATCCCGTGCCTCAAACACCTGATAGGGGACAATATTGGGATGCTCATTACCGCGGCGTTGGGGTACTTTTCCCGATGCCAGATAATTTGTAGCCTCATTGACCAGCCAGGAAACCTGGGTATCAACCAGGGCAATATCGATATACTGGCCCTCACTGGTAGAATCCCTGTGGCGGATTGCAGCGAGAATTGCAGTTGCGGCATACATGCCACAAACGAAATCGGCAACACCGACCGCCACTTTCATCGGCTCTCCATCAGCGGCCCCAGTGAGGCTCATGATACCGCCAAAACCCTGGGCCATAATGTCATAACCAGGCAGATGTGCATTCGGCCCGGTCTGGCCAAACCCGGTAATTGAACAATATATCAAACCCGGATTGTTGGCTTTCAAACTTTCATAATCGAGGCCAAATTTTTTCAAGCCGCCCAGTTTGAAATTTTCAATAAATATGTCGCATTTTTCGGCAAGTTTGCGAATAGTGCTTGCGCCCTGTTCGCTCGAGATATCTATGGCAACGGAACGCTTGTTACGATTGGCACACAGATAATAGGCACTTTCCGTGGTGTCATTGCCCTGCTTGTCAGGCACGTAGGGCGGGCCCCATTTACGCGTGTCATCACCGGCACCCGGTTTTTCAACCTTAACAATATCAGCGCCGTAATCTCCCAATAATTGCGTACAGCTGGGGCCGGCTAAAATACGTGACAAATCAAGTACACGAATGCCGCTTAACGGGCCTTTTGGCAATTCACTTTGCGATTCTTTTGCAGAGTCTGGCAAGGGATTTCCGGTGTCTGTCCGGTCCGGACTGTCTTTAGGAGAGTGCGTCAATTCAATCTCCGTAACTGGGGAATTTCTGTATTATTTGTCAGTGTCGAGCATTAAAACCATAGTAATTGCAGTTTTGGAGAATAAAAGTCATTTTTTTGAGAATTTGTGTTAGAAAAATTAACACAAAAAAGGCGCACAGATGAACCTGCAACAACTCAAATCACTGGCAGCCATCCTGGAATGTCAAAGTTTTTCCGCTGCGGCACAATAGGTGGGCCTGAGCCATTCAGCAATATCACTTCACATCAAATCGCTGGAAACAGAGCTTGGCCAGCCGATTTTTGATCGTTCCACCCGCCCTGCCACATTTTTGACGTCAGGGAGAAAAGCGGCTGAACTGGCACAAAAAGCCCTGCAGATGATCGATGATATCCGACTGATCGGCAGTGGCCATCCGCAACTCAATACAATGACCATCGGAGTTGTGCCGACGACGTTGCAGGATATTCTGCCCTATATTCTGGGCCAGGTGCAGCAAAACCACCCGGACCTGCAAATCAATGTTAAATCCGGCCTTTCAGGCGACCTGACAACTCAGGTGCTCAACCAGGAACTGGATCTGGCCTTTGTGACCTCACCCTCGAGGCCGATATCCGAACTGATCATTGAAGAAATCGCCGAGGAACCCCTTTTTGCGATTGGGGATCAATCCGCCGAGGGCAAAAGTGAACTGCAACTGCTGCAATCGCGCCCGTTCATTTCCTTTTCACGCAAAACCTGGCTCGGCCAGCAGATATTGGCACGTCTGCAGTCGCGAGGGATTTATGTTAACGAAATCATGGAGATCAATTCGCTTGATGCCATCGAACGCATGGTCATCGAGGGATTCGGCGTATCGATTGTACCACAGAGATTCCTGGCAAAATCCCTATCTCAATATCTCTATCGCGTACCCTTTTGCACTCCTCAGGAAGTCCGCAGACTGGTGCTGATACGCCGGAAACCGGGGACCAGGCAACAACAGGACAGGTCACTGCTGTTGATCCTGGATATTATCGCCACGCTTCGCAAACAGCAGTCCAATGGATAATCCGGCATCAACAAGAGCCTTATTGTTTAACGTGACAATACCAGCTTCTCACTGACATCCTTACCAATACTGTTGAATGAGGAAATCAGTTCATCAGTGTTTGATGGTTCAAAATAGTGGCCACTGGAAGTTGCACAATATTCAAGTAAGGCCTTACCGTTGCGCGGCGCCTGGAAGGCTACGGTATAAATTTCGATGCCGTAAGCCTTTGCACTGTTACAGGTCGATTTTGTTGCGGTATCATCAGAAGAATAATTATTATCACCATCGGTCATAAACACCATGATCAATTCCGGTACCTGACCACTTTTCTTGTTATGTTGGTTGATTTCCTTCTTCTTCTTCAGTTGCGTATAGGCTTCCTTTACAGAATCTGAAGAATCCGTACCACCATTGGCGTACATGGCATTGACATAAGTGATTGTTTTGCTCAACTTCCAGTTGAGGTTTTGTGATGACCACATACTCGAACTATAAGCGACTGCCCCCATACGAATAAACTCGCTTTTGGGATCTGCAAGTTGGAAATTTGCGATCATTTTGCTGACAGCAGTTTTCAGCGAAAACATTTTGGTGCCGCCATCACCATTGCTCCAGCCCATTGAACCGGAGCGGTCTAATACCAGAAACATGGAGATGGCGCCACCGGCTTTCATTTGCATGGAAGTTGCGGCATGAACATCGGCCTCCCAATGCTTCATGCCGACTATGCCAAAAACGGCCGTTTTATAGTCAATATCGACATCGACGGATACGTTCTTGGTGATCGGATCATAGTCAAGGGTAAATCCGTTATATTTATAGGCCGCATCACCGTGCAAATTAGCCAGGAAGAATGGTTCAAAGTCTTGTTTAAGTCGGGCCTTTACTGCCAGCACATCTGTCAGATCTATGTCATTCATAGCGCCGGACACAGCGGCAAGAAGCGCCGCATCGGTTGCATTGGCAACCCGGGAGTGCAGATCTGAGCCGCGCGAGTAATCAATAGCAGCCCCCACGCTTAACATGATTGGCAGGAATGCAATGCCAAACGTCATGGCAACGTTTCCCGATTGATAAGCCAAAAAACGCTTCAACTGTTTGATAATTTTCACGGTCTAACCTCACTGGGGTATAAAAGTGTTTGATTAAATTCTGCGGCAATAATGCCTAACGGAGGTTAACAATTTAATGCGATCAACCCAGCGGTGCCCGATACAGGTAAACAGTGTTAATTTTTATAAAATTTTACCTATTTGCCCTATTGGGATTGATTTAACCCATTTTTAACTTCTGGAGACCGAGTGAAAGTCAACGGCGCGAAATGGTCAAAACCAGCTTCATCAAATTTATATCGGGTTTTGGCAGTTGGCCTAGCCACCAACTGATAAGCCATTAATAAATAACGATAAAAAAAATTTTGCTCGGCGATTTCCGCCGATGCTAATGGTAAAAATAAATCCGGTGACTTTTTACCATCAGATTAATAGGACTGGAAACCAATGTTTGCGATTTGTTTACCCTATCAAAACTTTCATGGAAAAACTGAAAAATATAAACGCTGATTTTCACTTTTGAGGTCAGGATGGGCCAAATTATTTGGGCGGGATGGCGAAAATAATGTACGAATTGGTTACCATACTATCGATTAATCAGGATTGGTTGCTGACGGCAAACCTGCTGTTGTCAGTTCTGCTGTTATTATGGGTGTTGCGGTATCGTGTTTTATACCGCATCAGCAAACGGGAAGCCCAGCAGCACCGCAATTCTCTTGAAGAACTGAACGAAGGTTTTTACCGCTCGACAATCGATGGCAACCTGACCTATGCCAATAATGCCATGGTAAAGCTGATTGGCTATGAAAATTTTGATGAACTGAGTGCAGTCACCCATAAGGTGAGCGGTGCAGGATATCTCGACCCGAACCGTAGAAAATTATTTCACGAATTGCTTAACAGAGACGGTTATGTGCGTGATTTTGTTTCAAAGGTACGAAATGTCAAATCTGGGGAAATCATCTGGATTTCCGAAAACGCCCATTTGGCGACAAATGATGACGGTAAAAAGCCAACCCATTACGAAGGTTTGATGCTGAATATAACCGATGCAGTGCAACGCCGAAAGCTGGAAGACCGGATAGAGAAATTATCCGACAACCTGCCAGGTGGCCTGTTCCAGCTTCAAGTCAATAAAAACGGCAGCTTCTCCCTGCCCTATACTTCACTCGGTTTCCATAACCTGACCGGATTGAGCAAGGCGGATATTGAAAATCCAAAGGTCTTCCTCAATCATATTCATAGCGATCATCGCGAGCGATGTGCTCAGTCCTTATCCGGTTCGATTGAGACCATGCGCATCTGGAAAGTGGAATTCAAGATAAAGCGTCCGGTTGGCAATGACTGCTGGGTCAGTATTGTGGCTACCCCCGAACGCCTGGCCGGCGGCGATATCATTTTCCATGGTCATATCAGTGACATCTCCGAGCGGAAAAACTCCGAAGGTAAAATCGCCTATTATGCCTATTATGATGTGCTAACCGGTTTGCCCAACCGCACTTTCTTTATGCACCATCTGGAAAAAGCGGTGATCTCATCGGCGCGAACCGGCGAATATAAGGCTTTGTTGTTTCTCGATATCGATAACTTCAAATCACTGAATGACAGCTATGGCCATGCGACTGGTGATCTGCTGCTCAAAAAAGTTGCAGACCGGCTGGATCGCATCACCCGCTCAAACGACACCGTATCGCGGTTTGGCGGAGACGAGTTTGTTTTTCTGCTGGATGCTATCGGTAAAAACACTGCCTTGGCACAAAGCAATGCAAAACAGGTTGCTAAAAAGATCATGGATGAATTCCAGGTCGATTTTGATCTGGGCGAGCACAGACACCGTTGTACACCCAGTATCGGAATCCATACGTTCAACGGCGATATTACGGATAGCGATACGCTGATCAAATATGCCGATATGGCAATGTATGATGCAAAGAAAAGCGGCAAGAACAATATTGTAGTTTACAATCAGGGTTCAACTATAACGTCTGCTGAATCGCGGCTAAATTCAATGCATGGAAAACCGCAAGCCGTTCATCAAAAACTCACCGCATAAATCCAGACCGGGCATTGCCCAGTCAACCGGATCAATTGTTGGCTATTATCGGCCTTTACCTGCATGGCCCGCTATTAAGTGAACTGCCTGTGAACCGTATCAGGATTAGTTGGAAGCATTTGATGGAATCAAATCAATCCACTCGTTGAGGCGCGGAAGGCAGCGCGATACCTGTATCGGACAAGTTGTGCAACGAAAGCGATGGGTTGATTTGGCCCGCCCCTAATACTAAAGGAAGACGGGATTTTCATGCCCTCCGGACTGCGTTTTGTTTTTTGGTCAACAAAGACCACGCCGAAAAGTCTGCCTTGCGGGAAAACGTGAATATCAGGTCAAATGATTGCAACTAATCCTGTTACGGTCTGGACAAGCATTTCAAATTCCCATAACTTTATCCTCGTCTTCTGCATTTTGCAGGACCGACAGCGAGAGAGTGTCAGTGAAGATTTCTTTTCCATAGGGAGTTCACAATTTTCAACTGGCCGCCGAAGGGGAATACGCCCGTAAATCTCTCAGGCAAAATGGATCGTTGTCGATCATGGTGGAGCAGTTTTTGCATGTTTTGCGGGCTGGCTCATCAAAAGACGCTCTGGAAAGTTGGATGCTCATACATCCGCGCCGAAGGTGTAAGCTGGACAGGATATGCCAGCGAGTCTCTCAGGCTCAAGACAGGGGGGCAAGTCTGATCTCAAAAAGATATGCTTTTTGAGGCGGGTTTGCTGGTGTGATCAAAAGGTGCTTTGTCATCGATTGGTATTGATCGCGCTGTTGTCTTGAATGTCCGGTCTTGCCGGCAATGCCTGAGGTGCCAAATGAACAGAACCCCGCTTTATGATCTTCATGCGCGCCATGAAGCCAAATTCGGCCCTTTCGCCGGCTATGAAATGCCGCTGTTTTACAAGACAGGCATTATTGGTGAACACCTCCACACCAGGCAAAGTGCCGGATTGTTTGATATTTCCCACATGATGCTGGTCAGGTTTGAAGGC
>Ga0209344_10004343_pt1 | contig 13089 bp, 13 predicted proteins | sample Cruoilmetagenom6_FD_187293 | JGI IMG/M metagenome (GOLD analysis project Ga0209344, IMG submission 187293) | Oil polluted marine microbial communities from Coal Oil Point, Santa Barbara, California, USA - Santa Barbara Oil Seep Sample 6 (SPAdes)... | ecosystem: Environmental > Aquatic > Marine...
AATAATTTCTACATTTTGAAATGCAATAGCGCCTCTTATAATTCCTGCAATAACATCTTGTAATGCTTCAATAATTTGCATTTTAAGTTCGCTTTTATGATATATAATACTTACTTCTCTAGCAGGGGAAGGATCATTAAAGTAACGGATGTTTTCTTTTGCCTTTTCATGCATGTCTAAAGTGTGTAAATAAGGCAATAAAGTCATTCCTAAACCTTCGTTAGATAGTTTTATAAGGGTTTCAATGCTTCCGCTTTCTAATTGAAATTGATCTTCTTTATGGTCTTTAAACGTTTTACATAAATTAATAACGCCATCTCTAAAACAATGCCCATCTTCTAATAAAAGCATATCGTCGATATCTAAATCGCTAGTGCTAATTTTCTTGTTAGCATGTAATCTGTGGCTTTGTGGAATATATCCTACAAAAGGTTCAAAATAAAGTACGCGTTCTTTTATGTTTTCATTTAATAAAGGTGTCGCAGCAATTGCAGCATCTAAATGTCCTTCGTTAATTCTATAAATAATTTCTTCGGTGGTAAGCTCTTCAATAATAAGCTTCACTTTTGGGTATTTCTTTATAAATGATTTTAAAAACATAGGAAGTAGTGTTGGCATGACAGTAGGTATAATTCCCAATTTAAATTCACCACCAATAAACCCTTTTTGCTGATCTACAATATCTTTAATTCTATACGATTCGTTAACGATGTTTTTTGCTTGGTTTACAATCTTTTTACCAACGTTTGTAAGCTCTATTGGTTTCTTGCTTCTATCAAAAATAAGTATGTCTAATTCGCTTTCTAACTTTTGTATTTGCATACTTAATGTAGGTTGCGTAACAAAACATTTTTCGGCAGCTTTGGTGAAATTCTGGTTTTCGGCAACAGCCAGAACATAGTATAATTGTGTAATTGTCATGAGTATCAATTTAGACTATAAAAATATAAAAACTATCAATAAAACTTATGATTAAAATCGTTAATAATAGAATAAATTTGTGGAACAAATAAAATCAGAATAGTTATGACACTAAATAGTATAGGATTAGACTCAAAAATCACGAAAGAATTAGCACAAGATTTAAATGGTTTGTTAGCTAATTTTCAAACCTATTATCAAAATTTAAGAGGTATACATTGGAATATTAAAGGACGTGGGTTTTTTGATCTTCATGTAAAGTTTGAAGAATTATACACAGACGCTAATATGAAAGTAGATGAAATTGCAGAGCGTATTTTGACTTTAGGAGAAACACCGCTGCACACTTTTGAAGATTATAATAAACATGCTAAAGTTCCTGTTGGGAAAAATATATCTCAAGATACGAAAGCAGTACAATTAATTGTAGATTCTTTAGGTGAATTATTACAAATAGAGCGCGCTATTTTAAATAAATCTGGCGATGCTAATGATGAAGGAACTAACGCTATGATGGGTGGTTTTATTGCAGAACAAGAAAAAACAGTATGGATGATGAAAGCTTGGTTGAATGAAACCGTCTAAGCTAATAGTTATTCCCTAAATAACTAATTGATAGTTAGTGAGAAAGCCACGAAAACATTGTGTTTCGTGGCTTTTTATTTTTTATTCGTATGTATGTCTTAAATACGAATCGTAATATTTAAGTCTTCTTTTTCTTTAACAACAAGTTTGGCAGCCTCAAAAGTTGGTGGTCCATAAAGAACAGGATTATTAGACATGCCATAGTTTTCTTTAGGCATTCCGTTTAATTCAAAATCCATTTGTTTGTTATCATTCTCATCATGCACACACATAATAGCATATGCACCAGGAGCCACATTTTTGTAGATAACGGTTACCGTGTTTCCCTTAATGGTGGTTTCTGCGGATTGAATTCCTTCTTTTCCTTTCATAAAAGTAGTTTCATCATGTAAGGATGCTAATATTTTTCCGTTCGTGTTTCTAATGTTTTCTACAGTAACCGTAATGGTGTTTCCTGTAGTTTCATTTTGTGCTTGGCTACTAAAGCCAGATGCCATAAATAGCGCAATTAGTACTATAGATTTACTTACCGATTTTAATTTGTTGTTTTTTATTGAAAAGATCATGGTGTATGTTTTTATTGATTACCATGTAAAGATGCTGTAAATATGAAGGGCTTCTAAAAAAGGTTTACTGAGGTGTAGATTAATACCGATGAATTGTATTTTAAAAGTTAAATGCCATAAATTGCAGCGTTTAAAAATTAAAATTTTCAAATAGTTTTATGTTTTATATCATCGATATTTTAGGAACCATTGCTTTTGCAATTTCTGGGGTTTTAATCGCTATGAATAAAAGGATGGACCCTTTTGGTATTCTTATTATTGCATTTGTAACTGCAGTAGGAGGAGGAACCTTGCGTGATATTCTTATTGGGCAAACACCAGTTGCTTGGATGACCAATATGACCTTTACCTATGTGATATTAAGCACTACTGTTTTAACTATTCTCTTTAGAAGTAAGATTAATTACTTAAGAACTTCGTTGTTTTTATTTGATACTATTGGTATTGGTTTATACACGGTTGTGGGTATAGAAAAAGGACTTTCGGCAGGGTTACACCCTATAATTTGTATTGCTCTTGGTACTATTTCTGCTTGTTTTGGAGGGGTTATACGAGATATCTTATGTAATGAAATTCCTGTGATTTTTAGAAAAGAAGTGTATGCAACTGCTTGTATTCTTGGAGGTCTGACTTATTTTTTAATCCGAAAATTGCCAATAGAGAATAATTTTGTTTTTATTATCGCCGGGGTTGTAGTTATTATAGTAAGGCTAATTGCCGTGAAATTTAAAATTAGTTTACCTAATTTATATAAGAAGCAGTCGGAAGGTATCTAAAAATATAGCCTGTATTCCTTTCTCTCTTTAGTTAAGCCGAAGTGATTTTCTTTAAAAAGAAAAATTCGGAGTGTTTTAATAAAACAGGCTCCGAATCTTACTTAATAATGTATCTTATTTTATTCCGTAATCGGAAAACCTCTGTCTTTCATTAATGCTTCCATTTTAGCATCACGACCTCTAAACAATCGATATGCTTCCGCAGGATCCATCGCGTTTCTAGGAGCAAATAAATATTTCACTAGTTTGGCTGCTGTTTCTTTATCATAAAAACCATCAGGCGCTTCTGCAAAAGCTTCCGAAGCATCGCTAGTTAAAACATCTGCCCACATATAACCATAATATGCGGTTGCATATCCTTCCCCAGAAAAAACATGTCCGAAGTGTGGTGTTCTATGACGCATTGGTAATTCTTTAGGCATTTTTAAATCGGCTAAAGTTGCTCTTTCAAAAGCATCAATATCGATATTTGTTGGATCTGCAAGATGTAATTTCATGTCTATTAAAGCAGAAGCCAAATATTCTGTGGTGCCAAATCCTTGATTAAAGGTAGCCGCTTTTTTAATTTTTGTAACTAAGGACGCAGGAATAGGTTCTCCTGTTTTATAGTGGACTAGAAACTTATTGATGACTTGGTCTGTAGATAACCAACGTTCTAATAATTGCGATTGGAATTCGGTGTAATCTCTAACGCCTCCGTTTAAAGTTGGGTATTTCACGTTAGAAGAAAAGAAGTGTAATGCATGTCCGAATTCATGAAAGAAAGTCGTAGCATCATCCCAAGAAACAAGCACAGCTTCTCCCGGAGCAGGTTTTACAAAGTTAGAATTGTTGGATGCAAGTACATTGGTTTCGCCTTCAAAACTAGTATAGCTTCTGTAGGTTGTAGCCCAAGCACCAGAGCGTTTTCCTTCACGTGCAAAAGGATCTAAATACCATAATCCAATATGCTTTCCAGAGTCTTTATCGGTAACTTCCCAAACGTTTACATCTTCGTGAAATACTGGAACGCTACCTTCTTTTACTGGGGTGAATTTATAGTTAAATACCTTTTCGGCAGTAAAGAATAATGCTTCCGTTAATTTATCTAATTGTAAATATTGCTTTACTTCATCACTATCCAGATCGTATTTCTTTTTTCTTACTTTTTCCGCATAGAAGCGATAATCCCAAGGTTCAATAGTAATGTTATCTCCATTGTCATTGGCAACAGTTTGCATATCTGCAACTTCTTCTGCAACTCTAGCAATTGCAGCAGGCCAAACCGCCATCATTAAATCCATAGCGTTTTCTGGCGTTTTTGCCATTCTATCTTGTAAACGCCATTCCGCATAATTGCTATATCCCATTAAAGCGACACGCTCTTTACGCAGTTTTAATATTTGTGCTATAATAGCGTTGTTGTCAAACTCGTCTCCGTTATCTCCTCTAGAATAATAGTTTTCCCAAACCTGCTTACGCAATGCGCGATTGGTAGCGTATGTAAGAAAAGGATCCATAGAAGATCGCGTATTTGTAATAGCGTATGTACCGTCTTGTCCTTTATCTGTAGCTATTTTTGCTGCGGATTTTATAAAACCTTCCGATAAACCATCTAATTGATCTTGATTTAAATAGGTTACATAATTCTCTTCGTCGTGTAAAACGTTATCCGAAAACGTATTGTATAAAGAAGAAAGTTCTTTGTTAATGGCAGCATAACGTTCTTTTTGGGCAGGATCTAGGTTGGCGCCATTCATCTCATACTTTTTATACGTAAGATCTACAACACGTTGCCCTTGTAATTCTAATGGTGTTTCTTGCGATGCATCATAAACAGCTTTTATGCGTTGGAAAAGTTTTTCGTTTTGTGTTATTTTAGAGCTGTATTCCGATAATTTCGGCGCTAATTCGGACTGAATACTTCTAAATTCAGGCGAAGACATATTACTGCTTAAAATACCGTAGTAGTTAAAAACCCTGTCTAATGTTTTTCCGGAAGCTTCTAAAGCAGCAATCGTATTCGTGAAGTTTGGTGCTTCTGTATTGTTAGCTATTTTATCAATGTCTGCTAAACTTTCGGTCATACCAAATTCTATCGCTTCTTTAATGTCTGTAACTTTCATAGTATCAAAAGCAGGAACTCCTTGATAAGGGCCAGTCCATTCTTGTGTTAATATATTTTCGCTCATTTTTTTAGCATCTTGTTTTTCTTCTTGTTTGCAATTAGTAAACGTAATTAGAACGCAGAAACTTATTGCTTTTAGGTATCGCATAGGTGGTTGGTTTTTTGATTTATTTTTTTTGTTTAAGGTTTTAAAGATACAGATTGCGCACTAGAAAACAGGTCATTATTCCAGTATCTCTACCTTTTTTATATATACATTATGTAAAGGCCATTCGGCATTATCGGTTTCTTGTTGTGCAATCTCATCTACGACATCCATGCCGCGAATCACTTTACCAAAAATGGTATAATCGCCATCTAAATGGTAGGCGCCATCTTTTTTCTGAACAATAAAAAACTGATACGGAGAAGCCAATTTATGCGGATTTTCAATAGCGCCACTTGGCATACTTAAAACGCCTCTGTCATGTCTGTAACCGCGTTTCGTATCTGTTGGCAATAAATATTTACCAATTTGTTTTCGTTTGCGTTTTACTTTAGCGTCATCGGTGCTACCACCTTGAATGATAAAATTATTTACAACTCTATAAAACTGTGTGTCATCAAAATAGCCTTGTTTGGTTAAAAAGATGAAATTGGCACGATGAAATTTCGTTTTGTCAAAAAGTAAAACGTCTATTTCTCCAAATTGCGTGGTGATTCTTACTTTATCTTCTTTGTTATGCTTTTCGTATTCTAAAAAGAACTCCATAGCATTATCGTCTGTTAATAACGGGAATTCTCTTTCTGAGACGATTACAGAATCTTTTTCTGGTACTTCTTTTTCTTCGGAAGTATTTTGAACTACTTTTGAAGTGTTCTTTGTTTCCGTTTTTTTATCTTGACAATTCAGAAATAGAAAAGAAATAAAACATAATAATACAAGTCGCATAGATGAATTTTAATCAGTTTTTAAAAGCAACATCAAAAATAAGCAATCTAGAGCTTCCGGCCGAAGCATCGCAATTTAAAATGTCGCCTCCTTTTCGGGGAGATCTTTTACAAAAGCAACAAGGCAAAATAAAAAACGCAAAACAATCTGCAGTTTTGGCACTGTTTTATCCCGATGAAGCACAAGAAACGAAGTTTGTTTTAATTTTACGAAAAACCTATAAAGGCGTACATTCTGCACAAGTTGGTTTTCCTGGTGGTAAAGTAGAAGTAGCCGATACCTCATTAAAGCATACCGCGTTGCGTGAAACCGAAGAAGAAATAGGTGTGCCAATGCACAGTATTGAAACGCTTAAAGCATTAACGCAAGTATATATTCCGCCAAGTAATTTTTACGTGCAACCGTTTATTGGTTATAGTAATAGTACGCCTCATTTTATTAAACAAGAAAGTGAAGTCGAAGATATAATAGAAGTATCGCTCGCTCATTTTTTAGATGAACAACGCGTTATAACTAAAACGGTTTCAACGTCTTATAAGGTCGATGTTGCGGTTCCAGCTTTTCATCTTAATAATCATGTGGTTTGGGGAGCAACAGCAATGATGCTAAGTGAAATTAAAGACTTGTTAAAACTAGCCTTGTAAACGCTTAGTTTTACTACATTTGTATTCTAATTTAATAGCAAAATATACTTATGGGATTATTTGATAAAAATCCTTTTGGACATAATCTTTTTATAAAAAAGTGGTTGATTCGTATTTTAGGTGCGATTTCGCATAGACGTTTTCGTGGCTTTAATGAACTACAAATTGAAGGTTCAGAAATTATAAAAAACCTTCCGGATACTAACGTATTGTTTATTTCTAATCACCAAACCTATTTTGCAGATGTAGTTTCTATGTTTCATGTATTTAACGCTAGTTTAAGTAATAGAGACGATTCTATAAAAAATATTGGATACCTATGGAATCCTAAATTAAATCTGTATTACGTAGCTGCAAAAGAAACGATGAGTGCAGGATTGTTGCCTAAAATATTAGCTTATGTTGGCTCTATTAGTATCGAACGTACTTGGAGAGCAAAAGGAGAAGATGTAAACAGACAAGTTAAAATGAGTGATATATCTAACATCAGTAAGGCATTAGATGATGGTTGGGTTATTACTTTTCCGCAAGGAACCACAACTCCTTTTAAGCCAATTAGAAAAGGAACAGCGCACATTATTAAAAGATACAAGCCAATTGTTGTGCCAATAGTAATTGATGGTTTTAGACGTAGCTTTGATAAAAAAGGATTACGTATTAAAAAGAAAAATATCATGCAGTCTTTTGAAATCAAACAACCTTTAGAAATTGATTATGAAAACGAAAGTATTGCAAGTATTGTTGAAAAAATAGAATATGCTATAGAGCAACATCCTTCTTTTTTGAAAGTAATTCCTCAAGCAGAGCTTGCTTTACAAGAGGAACTTAATAAGAAACGTAAATGGAAAGTGAAAGAGTCTTAAATCTCTAATTTCTTTAACTCTTTATAGTTGCTATTTAGACGCTTTAGTAAAATGCCATACACCAAGTAGTAAAACAATAATAATATAGCTACTACTACTATTAATACCAAAAGAACTCCTAGTATTAATCCTGCATAAAATTTAAAAACGTGACCATTAGCGGTTGCGTTTTCTATTAGACTCATGGTGTGTTGATCATGATGCATTACATAAGGTAGCATCACTACAACGCTAATAACCATAAAAGCCAAATTAAAACCAACATACTGTTTTACGGTGCGTCTCGTTTTAAGGATGTTCTCCATTAATTTACTCGCGTTATCCGTACTGTTTATGGTTTTATAATTCATATAAAACTTATAAAAGAAATACGCCAATACCGAATAAGAAATAACAGAAAGCACGATGAATAAAGTGGTGGATTCTATATTTGCAATATTCTCGTTTTTGCCATTTGCTTTCATAAGCAAGGAAAATGCGATCCAGAAAACAAATTCTAGGATGCTTATAATGAAAATCCATTTTACAATAGAAGAAGATTTCTTCAATATCATACGGTATATATCATTATAGGAAAGTTTAGGATAGCGTTTGGTATCCTCTTTTTTCCAGTCTTTTTTTAATAATTCTAATTCATCCATAGGTTTACGGATTTAAAATGGTTCTTAATTTGTTTTTCACTCTGTTCATTTTCACTCTTGCATTTACTTCACTAATTCCCATTGTTTCGCTAATTTCTTTATAGTTTTTGTCTTCTAAGTATAAAAAGACAAGTGCTTTTTCAATGTCGTTTAATTGGTGTACAGCTTTGTATAATAGCTTTAATTGTTCTTCTTCTGTATCATCATACTCATCTGCTTTAATTCTAAATTGTACTGCGTCAAAATCTTGTGTGCTAACTCTGCGTTTGCTTTTTCTGTAAAGGGTGATAGCTGTATTTAATCCAACACGATACATCCATGTACTAAACTTAGCGTCTCCTCTAAATTTAGGGAAGGCACGCCAAAGCTGTATGGTTATTTCTTGAAACAAATCATTATGTGCATCTTGATTGTTGGTATATAACCTACAAACTTTATGTACAATGTTTTGATGCTTTTCAAGCTGTTCTACAAAACTATGTTCTAACTCTTTATTCAAATTGGTGGTTTAGTTATTCTATAAGTAGCATTAATTCTAAAATGTTACAGTATATGTTAAGATTCTTTAAAAATAGTGATTAAGAAGGTAAATTAGTATCTTTGTATTGCTAATTTTTTAGTCTTCATTTATGAATATTCCTGAATCAAAAAATCCTAGAATTGTTATTATAGGTGGTGGTTTTGCTGGCGTTAAACTGGCTAGGTCTCTAAAAAACAAAAAAGTTCAAGTTGTTTTAATCGATAAACATAATTACCATACTTTTCAGCCTTTATTATACCAAGTGTCTAGTGCGGGATTAGAACCAGATTCTATTGCATACCCTTTACGGAAAATTATAAAGAAACATAAAAATGCTTTTTTTAGATTGGCTGAAGTAGAACAGGTTTTTCCGGAAACAAAATCCATTCAAACCAATATTGGGGATTTAAGCTATGATTATTTGGTTATTGCTACTGGTACTAAGACAAATTATTTTGGGAATGCCGCTATTGAAAAATATAGTATGGCAATGAAAACGATTCCGCAGGCTTTAGATATAAGGAGCTTAATGCTTCAGAACTTAGAAAAAGCTGCCATTGCAGGATCGAATAGCGATAGAAAAGCTTTTCTAAATTTTGTAATTGTTGGCGGCGGTCCGACAGGAGTGGAGTTAGCCGGTGCCATTGCGGAGCTTAAAAATAATATCCTTCCAAGAGATTATAGAGATTTGAATCCTAGTGATATGCAAATTCATTTATTAGAAGGTAGTTCTAGAGTATTGCCGCCAATGAGCGAACATGCTTCTAAAAAAGCAACAAAATTTTTATTAGATTTAGGAGTGCAAGTGCATTGTGATACGTTTGTAAAAGGTTATAATGGCAAAACTGTACTAACGAACTCGGATCTAAAATTAGAATCGGAAACGCTTATTTGGGCTGCCGGTGTAACGGGAAGCCCCGTTCACGGATTAAACGCAGATGTGCTAGTGGAACGTGTAAATCGATATGTAGTAAATACGTATAGTCAGGTGAATGGTTATCCATCTATTTTTGCATTAGGAGATATTGCTTTAATGAAAACAGAAGTGTATCCTAATGGACATCCTCAAGTTGCGCAACCTGCAATTCAGCAGGGGGAACTTCTTTCTAAGAATATAATGAATCTAATAGAGGGGAAACCGTTAAAAGAGTTTGTCTATAAAGATAAAGGTTCTATGGCTACTATTGGTAGAAATAAAGCGGTCGTAGATTTAAGTCACTATAAGTTTGCTGGATTTTTTGCTTGGTTTGTATGGATGTTTGTGCACCTAATGTCCTTAGTGGGATTTAGAAATAGAATCATCGTTTTCTTTAATTGGACGTATAATTATATTAACTTTGATAAAGCAGCTAGGTTAATCATTAGACCTTTTAAAAGATTGGATTGATTATTTAGTATAGGTCTTGTACGGTGTTGGTAAATAGACTTTTGGTTCTGTTGTATAGATTTAATCTATGGTTGCTGTATTGCATCAAAAGTTATGCGTAATAGACTAAAAAGAGTTGTAGTATTAGAAAGTTAGCGTCCTACTTATTTTAGCTGTGGAGCATATGTTTTATTAATCTACCCATTCACCACGATGTGGTTTTAAAGTGTCTCTAAAGACGGTTTTGTCTTCTTCATTTATAATCATAAAAGCAATAGTGTGCATATCGTTAATCGTTTCATGACCTGTTGCATCTACATTTGTGGTTTGGGTTTTTATGTATTCTTTTAAATGAATAACATGGTGTTGTGCTGTTCTTTCTGCGGCAGGACCTCTAAAATCCCAGATAAGTTTAAGTTTACGCATTTTGGATAGATGTTTGGTTTTCGGCAAATTTTTTAAAATCTACTAAATATTTTTCAGATTGTTTTTTAAATGCTCCGGGCATTAATAATAGCATCATTCGATATAGAAAACTAATTGGTATAAATTCGTTTTCGCTTACCCATTTGGTGTCATTTTCTGCAGTTTTATAGAACATATTCTTTTGTATGTTATGCATTCCTTTGGTTTCATAACTCAAGTAGATTTCATGTGGTAAATTGGTATGCGTTATGGTTTCCATAAGTGCAATTTTACGTTTACCTATGGTGTAATTTAATAGCATTTTATTACCAATAGTTCCTGGCGTTCCAGAAACATGCTCGAAGCTTGTTAAGTCTTCTTGCCAATGTTTCATATTGTCCGCATTAAAAAACTTTTTTATAAATGCTTCTAAAGGAATTTTAATAACAATCTCTGAAGTGTATTTCATATAGATGAAATGATTAATATAGCCTAAAGATAGTTTTTTTTGAAGTTTGTAAAAAATAAAAGCCATCTAAAATAGATGGCTTATACTGTTTCCTAAAAAGCAATTAACTTATAAAATAGTTTTAAGTGTTTTCATGCCGCTTTGCGATTGTAGCCTAACTAAATAAAGCTGATTTGCTTTCAACTCTAAATTAAAACTTGCGTTAGAATTAAGGGATACATCGCTATAGGTTTTAACTAATTGTCCTGTTAAGTTATAGATGTTAATGTTAACAGACTCGTTTGATGTTCCGTATAAATGTCCTTTTATAATTTTATAACTGGTTTTTGAGGCAAATGCTTCGGTACTTAAAACAGACTCTGTAAAGGAGTATGCTAAAGTTTCTATATTAAAGGAGATATCATAATCTGCATTAGAAGGAATAGTAATATTTGCAGAATTTGGCATTGCCGTTCCTGTTAAGCCAGTGCCTCCGTAATTTGCAGACCAATTTGCATCTCTTCTAAATTTTAACTCTCCAGTGGTTAGGGCTACATCTGTAGCGGTATAGGTTATGTTATCGGTTGTAGATAATACAAAATCTCCTGCCCAAGCATTAAAGTCTCCAATAATACTTACGTTTTGATTGGATGGCGTTACTGCAGTGAAAGAATATGCTGTAGTTACTATATCCATGCTAATATCGTAAAATCCTGCAGTTACAGGAATGTTATTGTTAGACCATGTTCCGTTAGGAAATGTATCTCCTCCCCAGGAGTTTGTCCAATCATCATCTTGTCTGAATTTTAATCCCGTTGCAGGCAAATAGTAATTGCTTAAGGTGAAAATAGTGTTGTCTGTAGTAGTCATATTTACATCATTTCCCCAATCATTAAAATCACCCAAAAAGCCAATATCCTGAGCATTTACAAGAAAAGAAGAAAGAGATAATGTTAAAATAAAAAGTAGTTTTGCTTTCATGTTGTTTGTTTTTAGGTAATTATACAAATAATATTTAGAAAGTATTTTACTACAAGGTTTTCGTGTTAATAACTTTTGTGCAATCCTTGCTAATTTCAAATAAAAACAATGTTATTAATGCTTTGTTAATACAGCTTGCTAAATAGGTTTATATTTCTATTTTTGCAAGAACCTATATATTATATATTTATCTAGATTATGAGATTTTTTTTAACCCTTTTCTTTTTAGCATTTACTTTAAGTTTTCAAGCACAAGATCAAAGTAAAGAAGTTCTTTTTACTGTAGATGAAGAACCTGTTTATGCTTCAGAATTTATTCGTGTTTTTAATAAAAACTTGGACTTAGTTAAAGATGAGTCGCAAAAGGATGTAGATGCATATTTAGAGCTTTTTGTAAACTATAAGCTTAAATTAAAAGAAGCAAAGACATTGGGGTTTGATACCATGCCAAAATATAAAAGGGAGTTAAGCAACTATAAAAATCAACTAGCTAAAAACTATTTAACCGATACCAAAGTAACCGATGCTTTAGTCGAAGAGGCTTATTATCGTGTTTCTAACGAGGTAAATGCTAGTCATATTTTAATTCGAGTAGACGAAGATGCAAGTCCTAAAGATACTTTAGCTGTGTATAATGAATTGCTTAAACTTAGAGATCGAGTTTTAACAGAAGGATATAAAGCAGTACAAAAAGAAGTACACGATGGTAAAACGCGGTATGCAGAAGATTTAGGGTATTTTTCTGGCTTTAAAATGGTTTATCCTTTTGAGAACGTAGCGTTTAATACGGAAGTCGGAGAAGTTTCATTACCGTTTAGAACCCAATTTGGTTATCACATAATAAATGTTTTAGATAAACGAGAATCTAGAGGGCAAAGAGAGATTGCGCATATTATGATTAGCTTGGAAAAGGAAGATGCCGAAAGTAGAATTCAAGATATATACAAAAAGTTACAACAAGGCGAAGACTTTGCTTCTTTAGCAAAGCAATTTTCGGAAGATAAAAGTACTTCGACTAAAGGAGGGAAGTTAGCTCCCTTTTCTAGTGGCGAATTACGATCTCAAGAATTTGAAGACGAAGCTTTCACCATAGAAACGGAAGGAACCTACACCGAGCCATTTAAATCTGATTTTGGATGGCACATTATGAAGCTTATCAAAAAGATAGAAACGGCTCCTTTTGAAGACATGAAGTCTACGTTAGAGGCGAAAGTAAAACGAGATAGCCGATCTAAATTAATAAGCACTTCCAGAATAAATAAACTAAAACAACGTTATGCAATATCTAATGTAGATGAGGATTTAGTATATTTTACGTCGATATTAAATGCAGAT
>Ga0209344_10004344_pt1 | contig 13081 bp, 10 predicted proteins | sample Cruoilmetagenom6_FD_187293 | JGI IMG/M metagenome (GOLD analysis project Ga0209344, IMG submission 187293) | Oil polluted marine microbial communities from Coal Oil Point, Santa Barbara, California, USA - Santa Barbara Oil Seep Sample 6 (SPAdes)... | ecosystem: Environmental > Aquatic > Marine...
GTCTGGGCGAGGCTTAAAAAAAATTCTGGGAAGGGCCCTCCTGGATTTGGAGATTTCCAATCTGGTCAGACCAGATGACAGGCAACCATATGGCCCTTCTCCACTTCGCGCCACAATGGTTTTTCACTCTTGCAGCGCTCAGTTGCAACCGGACAGCGCGGATGAAACGGACAGCCTCCTGGTGGTGACATTGGCGAAGGTATCTCGCCTTTTATATCTGCAGCTTTAATGTCCAGTCGTCGTTCTGCCGCTGGATCAGCTGTCGCAATCAGGGCTTTGGTATAAGGGTGTTGCGCGTTATGAATTATATCATCACGCGATCCAAGTTCCATAAACTCGCCAAGATAGAGCACACCGATTTGTGTACATATGAAAGACACCACCGCAAAGTCATGGGAGATCAGCAGATATGTCAGGGCGTTTTTATCCTGAATATCTTTTAAAAGGTTCAGGATTTGCGCTTGAACAGACACATCCAGAGCTGAGACCGGTTCGTCGAGAACCAAACACTGAGGATTGATAACAAGAGAACGTGCGATCGCGACGCGCTGGCGCTGGCCACCACTCATTTCGTTGGGAAAGCGGCGGGCGGAATCGGGCGGAAGCCCCACTTGGTCCAAAACTTCAGCCACTTTTTCCTTACGCTCAGCAGCGGATTTGCATAATCGCTGCACCCGCAATGGTTCATCAATGATGCTGCTTATGCGCATCGATGGGTCTAGCGAGCTGTAAGGATCCTGAAAGACCGGTTGTAACAAACGGCACAGACGCGACAATTCACTTTGCTCGAAAATTCCAACGTCAACGTCACTTACCCGGACTTTGCCTTCAGTTGGTTGAAGAGCACCCATGACCATTTTAGCGATTGTGGACTTGCCAGAGCCTGATTCACCAACCAGACCAAAGGTCTCACCGACCGGGATATCAAAACTTACATTGTTAACTGCACGCAATGGACGGCTTGCGCTAAACAGCCCACCTTTTATCTGAAAGATTTTGGTCAAATTCTTGACGGATATATAGGGTGTTTTTTTCACTTTATAGCCTCTCCGGCTTTCCAACACGTAGCCTGGTGACCCTGTTTGCCATCCTTGGTCCAATCAGGGTATTCGGTGCGGCATTTATCATCAGCGAGCGTGCACCTCACAGCAAAACGACACCCGGGTGGAGGATTGATTAAGGAGGGGGGTTGGCCCGGTACTGTACGTAATCTATCCACTTTCTCGTCCAGTCGCGGAATTGCTGCCAGTAGACTTCGTGTGTAGACGTGCATGGGCCGTGTGAAGACTTCCTTAACGCTCCCCTGCTCTACAATCTTTCCGGCATACATAATCGCCACTTCGTCAGCAAACCTTTCCACCAGATTAAGGTCATGGGTCACCAGTATCATCGACATACCTGAAGATTGTTGCAGTTCACGAAGGACGCGAAGGATTTGCAACTGCACGGTCACATCGAGTGCCGTGGTCGGCTCATCAGCTATCAACAAATCCGGTCCACACGCCACATTGATGGCAATCGCAACTCTTTGTCGCATACCGCCACTGAACTCATGCGGGTAGCTGTTCAAACGCTCTGCGACCGCCGGGATTTGCGCTTTTTCAAGCACCTCTATCACGGCCTTTTTCAAAGCCTCTCCGCGAAGATTTTTATGATACCGAAAGACTTCACCGACCTGATGACCGATTGTGAATAACGGGTTGAGCGATGTCATTGGATCCTGCAAAATCATACCGATCTCGCGACCACGAATTTTCTCCATCTCTTTGGATGACTTTTTCAAAAGGTCTTCACCTTTGAATAAAACGCGCCCACCGGCGACCTTGCCGTTCTGGGGCAAGAGGTTCTCGATTGAGAGACAGGTCATACTCTTGCCTGATCCCGATTCACCAACAAGTGCCAATGTTCGGTTGCGCTTGAGCGAAAAGCTCACATCGTCAACGGCCGTCACGATACCAGCACGGCTGGCAAGGTAGGTGGTCAGGTTTTCTACTTTAAGCAGATCTTCATTCATCGTACTACCACCTCGCCGACAATGTTGGGCTTAACTTATCACGCACGAAGTCGCCGGTTGTATTTCCCGCCAAAACCGTCAGCATCAGAACGATCCCCGGAAAAATAGCAATCCACCAAGCAGTTGAAAGATACTCACGACCATCCGCGATCAATGTACCCCAGGAAGGGTCTGGTGGCTGCACACCCAGCCCAAGAAAGCTCAGTGTTGCTTCAAGTATGATGACAATGCCGACGTCCAGCGTCACCAGGACGATGAAAGTGCCCATTGCGTTGGGAGCAATATGCTGAACCATTATTCTCAAATGCGATGCACCGGACAATCGGGAGAGGAGCACGTAATCCCGCGTACGCAAAGACAGCGCCTCACTGCGCATTACTCGGGAAAACCTAGCCCAATTAGCCAAAGAAAGAACGATAATAAGATTGGTTAAACTGGGGCCAAGGCTGCCCACCAGGAACAAGGCAAGAATGACGGCTGGTAGTGAGAATTGCACGTCAGCGAATCGCATGAGAAGCGCATCCCAAAACCCACCGAAATAGCCGGCAACGATACCCAGTATTCCCCCTGTAGTTCCGGCTATAAAAACCGCACAAAAGGCAACAAACAGAGATATACGAGCACCGTATATCGTGCGGGACAGAATATCACGCCCCAGAGAATCTGTGCCGAATGGATGTGCCCAGGAAGGTGGCTTCAGACTGTCGCCCAGAGACATGTCAGTGGGCCCATAAGGGACAATGAATGGTGCCAAAAGGGCTGCCAGTATAATTATCACAAGCAGGGAAACTGCCATCACGATCTGGATTTTCTTTGCCAGTCCACTGCTTCGGGTTGGGGTTTTATTTTCAGGCATACTGTATCCTTGGGTCAATCATCGAATACAGAAGATCGACAATCAAATTAATCACGGTAAATGCGATCGCTATAAGAGTAACAGCGGCTTGAACTACCGTGTAGTCCAGGCCGGCGATTGAGTTGAGAATTACACTCCCTAATCCGGGCCAGGCAAATACCGCCTCAATCGAAACCGCACCTCCAAGCAATACACCCAACTGCAATCCCATGAAGGTGATCACCGGCAAGCAGGCGTTCTTGAGCGCATGTTTGGTAATCACAACATGGTAGGGAATGCCTTTTACCTTGGCCATTTTGATATATTCTGATTCCAGCACTTCACTCATGCTCGAGCGGGTCAGGCGCATGATGCCCGCAGCCGAATACCACCCGAGTGCCAAGGCTGGCATAATGAGTGTCTCCGGTCCTTCAAAACCACCTGTGGGCAACCATCCAAGTTTGACAGAAAACAAGAGTATGAACACCAGCCCGAACAAAAAGGGGGGCGCTGACTGGCCGACCACTGCGAACAGCTTGCCAACAACGTCAATCCAGGTATCGCGGTAGACAGCTGAAATTACGCCTAAAGGAATGCCGATAACTGTAGCAAGAGCCAGGGCCGAAAAGGTTAGCAGCGCAGTTTCCGGAACACGGTCGAGGACAACTGTCATTGCGGGTTGATTGAATGCATAGGACATGCCGAAATTTCCGGACAGCATATCACCCAAAAACCGCATGAACTGGACCAATAAAGGCTTATCCAACCCTAAAATCTCACGCAGCACTTGCCTATCAGCCTCAGTAGCTTCAGGTGCCAGCATAATATGTGTTGGATCGCCGACAATCCTGACGATAACAAAGATAAGAACAATTACGATAAAAATCGTTATCAAGGACTGCGCCACTCGTCGCAGCGCGTAATTGAACATGCTATTTTCTCCCTGCCAAGACCAATTCTTCTGCCTGGCTTTTTAGTTGCTGCTTCTGTATCTTTCCGGTGCTGGTCCGTGGCCAGGACTTGATCCCGTGAACATATCGCGGCACCTTGAATGATGCAATTTCATTGCGACAGTGCTGTATCACTTCTTCGGGAGACAGGGTTTTGCCCGCGGCCACCTCAACAAAAGCAAAGGCGACTTCGCCAAGGCGCTGGTCCGGCACGCCAACCACAGCGGCTTCTAATATCCCGGGTATTGCTTTCAAGTATCCCTCGATCTCCTGAGTGGAAACATTAAATCCGCTGGGCTTGATCATATCCTTCAATCGCCCGCAATAGACCAACTGACCATCGGCATTGAACTTACCCAGATCACCGGTACGTAGACGGTTTTGCTCATCAAAAGCAGCAGCATTCTCATCTGGCCGATTATAATACCCCGGCATTACCATAAACCCGGATACGCGAATTTCGCCAATCTCATCAACAGCGGCGGGTTCTCCGTTCTGGGTATTGACAATTGTTATTTCCGCCCCGGAAACTGGCGAGCCACTCGTTTCTCTGCGTACCTCAACCGAATCATTAGCGTAAGTCCGGCAAACAGCATTCGAGGTTTCCGACATTCCATAGACACCGCACAGCTGAGTCATTCCTATTTCTTCCGCAAGGAAATCAAACGACTCTGCCGACAAAGGCGCTCCAGTACCTGTTCGCAGGGAGGAAAGGTCATGATCTTTCAACCCCGGATAATGCCTTAAGTCCTGAACGATTGTGTCTAAGAAGAAAGTTAATGAGATGCGATGCTCTTCCACTTTCCGGCAAAAGTTTTCAGCCGAGAATCTGTCTAGAATAACAATCGTAGCACCACACAACGTGATTGCTAAATTGTAGGATGTACCCGTTGCACTGAAAAATGGCACTGATGCCAGATAACGATCTTCTCTGGTCAGGTTCATCCGCTCAGCGCTGGCCGTATTATTTTGCAGCAACGGCCCGTGGCATACCATTGCGCCTTTGGGCAAAGCTGTGGTTCCTGATGTATACAGGATTTGAGCAACATCCCCTGCTTCTACGCGTGACCGCGCGTCCTCCAGAATGCTATCCTGACCGAGATGCTCAGCGCCTAAGGCTTCAATGTCGCTAAATGCATCCATGCCAGAATGTGGCTGGTCGCTAAGCACAATCAGCCTTTGCAGCTTGGGAAAATTATCTCCACCAATTTTACCCTGACGGGGGGCAGAAAAGTCCTCCTGAAGCGCCACGGAGAGTGTTTCAAGATAATTAAAATTACTAAAGTGATCTTGAAAAATCAGGACCGAAGTATCTGACTGCCGCAGGATAAAATCTAGATCCTTGCCACGCAGCCGGGTATTGAGGGGGACGAGTATCGCACCGATATAAGGCACAGCCCATCGTGCAACCACCCACTCCAGGCAATCAGGCATCCACAGCGACACATGATCACCCTTCTTGACACCCAGTTCCAGAAGCCCTCGCGCAAAAGCCTGCACCCGTTCCAGTAATTGAAAATATGTTAGACTATTGTCCCCATGGATTACCGCCTGCTGGTCACCATATTGGTCTGCCGCAAAGTGCAATACATCAGGAAAAGTCTTAGCAAGCCAATTCATGGGCCCCCCAGACGTTAAGCGTAAGTTATGTGATTGTGTAATTTGAGAAGGGCCGCACCAACTATTGTGACGACACGGCCCTCCTTTCAATGATCGTTTTTACTTCCAGGAAGCAGTACGGAAAATGTAATACCCGGCACCAATCTGGGGGCCCCACTTCAATGAGGCCTTATGAGCAAAGGAGTAGTACAGCTCTGAAATAAAGACAGCTCCAGCATCTTCATTGATGACTTTGTCAATCTCCTTAAAGATCATGTCCCGACCCTTGGTATCGACCGTGCTTTCAACCTTGGCAACCAGTGCTTCAACTTCAGGATTGAAATAATCAGACCAGGTGCCAGTTTTTGTAAAGCCACCACTAATAGGATGGATTGGGTCATACATGGCATTTGAAAACTGCTGAAACGTCATAGGGTTTGATTGATGATTATTGTTCAAACGGCTCCACGCGGCATAATCGAGAGACTTGATCTCAGCTTTCACACCAATTTGGCTCCAGAAGGCCACAACTGCCTCAACCACAGCCTTGGAGATTGAAGCATCATGATAGACCGAGGTCTTGAAACCATTAGGATACCCTGCTTTTTTCAGCAGTTCCTTCGCTTTCTTTGGATTGTAGGTGTAAGGCTTAAGGTTTTCATTATGACCATAAGGATAATATTTCGAAATATATCCCGCCATTGGCTCACCAACGCCATGCAACACACTCTTGATGATGGCTTTTTTGTCGACGGCGTAATTAAGCGCCTGACGAACTTCGCGCTTGTATTCAGGGATATTTGGAAGATTCGAATAGATACGCACATGCAGCGGACTTGAAATTGGTACATTACGCACCACGATCTCGGCACTTTTCTTCAGAATTCCTATCTGCGCAGGAGGAACGGTATCAATGAAGTCGACCTCGCCGGTCAACAACGCATTAATACGACTGCTGTTTTCTGGGATAACCTTGTATTTCAAATATTTAATTGGTGGCTTTTCACCCCAGTAACCACTGAAACGTTCCAAATCCACACTCTGGCCAATTCTCTGGCTAACAAATTTGTACTGACCGGTGCCAACAGGATTGGCTGAGAATTCGCTCGAAGATGACTGTGACTTAATATAGTCCTCAGGCATGATGTAGAGGAAGCCCGCAACCTTGTTCAAAAAAGCGCCATCCGGCCCCTTCAGGTTGATCACGAAAGTCTTGTCATCAGTCGCTTTATAGCTCTCAACGATCCTGATAAAATAAGGTCTGCGCGTACTCTTTGTTTTAGGATCAAGCATACGCTTCAAAGAGAAAACGGCATCGGACGACGTCATGTCCTCGCCATTATGAAACTTCACACCCTCGCGCAAGGTAAATGTGTAGGTTTTCCCGTCTTCGGACACATCCACTTTCGTTGCCAGACCGGGTACCATGGTACCCTTCTGGTCAAATCGATAAAGTGTCTCAAACATCAGCCATGCAAAACGTTGGGAATCACCTGTAGCGGTGACCATCGCATCAAGATTGTGAATACTTTTACCAAGCCCTATCACTAAGGTGTCTTTGTCAACGGCCGGCGTGTTTTTCCCGGCAAAAGCAGCGCCACTGGTTAGCGTGGCAGCAGAACCAATTGCAATAGCGAGCAAAACGTTTCGCGACGTTTTTATAAGTGTCATAACATTTCTCCAAACTCTATCTTTAATTTTAGCAAATTCCCAATCGTACGTGGAATTAGCCATCGGTAAATTTTTCATTTCACGATTCCCAACTCCACACTACCCACAAACAGAAATCATATCAACCAAAATTGATACAATATTCTATATTGATTTCATTTATGTATCATTGTATCAATTAATTGATCAATCTATTTGATATCTTCTCAACTCATTGTATAGAAATGTCAATTAGAGGGTTTAAATGCGGAATTTGTATTCGCACCTGACCCACGGCGGATTAAAGATATCTGCCATTTAATTTTGTGCCACTGCATTATCGCGATGGCAATCAAACCGGCTGGACACTAATGGATTTTTCACTGAACGAAGAACAACGGGCGCTGCAAGATACGGCGCGGAAATTTGCCCAAAACGAACTAATGGATTTTGCCCAACAGGTGGAAGCCGACGATGAACCCCCCGGTAAAGAAGTCATAGACCTTTATGCGAAGATGGGTTTTTTGGGCATTAATCTGGATGAAAAATATGGTGGTGCCGGGCTTAGCCATTTTGATGCGGTTCTGGTGTTGGAACAACTTGCAATGGTTTCAGCAGCTATTGCCTTTCCGATTTTCGAAAGTTGTTTTGGGCCGGTACTCGCTATTCAGAATTTTGCACCAGAGGCCCTTAAGAAAAATATTATTCCAAAGGTTTGCGCTGGCGAAACGATTGTTGCTGTTGCAATGTCAGAACCGGGTGCAGGTAGCGCATTGACGGATTTGACCACTCGAGCAAGTATTGAGGGAAATCAGGTCATTCTTAACGGCCAAAAACGCTGGTGCTCAGGTGCCGGCCATTCTGAGACCTATGTTGTTTATTGCCGCCTATCTGAGGCAAAAGGTGCCAAGGGAATTGGCGCTGTGCTGGTTGAAAAAGGAACACCTGGGTTCACCTTTGGCGAGCCCGAACACCACATGGGTTTTCGCGGGATACCAAGCGCAGACATGTTTTTTGATGACGTGAAGGTGCCTGCAGAAAATATTATCGTCCCCGCAGGAGGTTTCCCCAAATTGATGGAAGCTTTCGATCTGGAGCGCTGTGGCAACACCACCATGTCCCTGGCTATTGGCCAGTCGGCCTTTGATTATGTGCTTAACTATGTTCAGGAGCGCCAGCAATTTGGCAAACCACTGGTTGATTTTCAAGCCGTTCAGATATCGCTGGCCGAAATGAAAATGAAACTCGATGCATCCCGTTTGTTGCTTTACCGCGCTGTTGTGAATGCTGAAAGCGGTTTGCCGTCGATAAATGACAGCTCGCTTGCCAAATGCTTTGCAAATGAGATGGTGCGCGAGGTTACGGGCAAGGCCATGCAATTGATGGGCGGTTATGGTTATTCAACATCCTACCCCATAGAGCAAAAATTACGTGACGCCTGGGGCTGGGGAATTGCCGGTGGTGCTATTGATATCCAAAAGACCAACATCACCTCGGCCCTGGTTGGTCGCAGGTTTTCGCAAAGGGCCTGAATGAATGTCGTTAAGTAAGCCAGTTCGTCGCAAGCACATGCATACCCGCGAAATCCAATGTATGGGATATCAGCGCGAGGATGGTCTTTGGGACATCGAAGGCCGAATGACGGACAGAAAAACCTACAGTTTTGACAATATAGACAGAGGTGGTGTCAGCGCCGGTGAAGCTGCCCATGAAATGCTGATCCGCCTGACCTTGAACAATGACATGGTAGTGATGGCGGCGGAGGCCCAGACGGTGTCTGCCCCCTATCATATTTGTTGTGAGGCAACCGATTCATTTGAAAGTCTGATTGGCCTGAAAGTCGGCTCTGGGTGGCGTCGTGCAGTGGTTGAGGCGATGGGCGGCATTAAGGGATGCACGCACTTGCGTGATTTGTTGATGGGGCCTTTGGCCGTTACCGCATTCCAGACAATCTACACACTAAAACAAAACAAAGAAAAGGACTCCTTGGGAAAAAAACCAGCGTTGCTGGACAGTTGCCATGCCTATCGCAGTGGGAGCCATGTCGCGAAAAAACGCTGGCCCGAACTGTTTCAGGATGACGGTAAAGACACGAGCAGCACAGGTAGTGAGAATTAGAATCTGCCCTGTATACTATATTGTTAGGCGGATATGATTTTGGGTAATTAAAATAGAAACAATTGGGGAAAAAATATGGCACTCGATAGTGAAACTTTCAGTCAGCTACTGGATGCGATAGACCATTTTGTAGAGGCAGATCTTATTCCTGCCGAGGCCCAGGTGGATGCCACAGACGAAGTGCCTGAGGAAATAGTCGCAAAGATGCGGGAACTGGGGCTCTTTGGATTATCTATCCCTGAAGAATTCGGTGGTCTTGGCTTAAGCTCCTGTGAAGAAGTACAGATATGGTTCAACTTCACCCGTGCCGGTTCCGCCTATCGCAGTGTTTGCAGTGGAAATAACGGCATTGGAAGCCAGGGTATTATTATTGATGGTACAGATGAACAAAAGCAGCGCTATTTGCCAGGCATGGCGAAAGGCGAGATTATCGGCAGTTTCTGTCTGACCGAGCCTGAGGCCGGTTCTGACTCCGGATCCTTGCGCACAACGGCCCGACGCGATGGTGACGACTTTGTCATTAATGGCACTAAGCGCTTTATCTCAAATGCACCCTTTGCTCATGTTTTCACGGTCATGGCGCGCACTAATCCTGACGCTATTAAGGGTGGCGGTGTATCAGCTTTTCTTGTTGATGCAGACACCCCGGGCATCACTGTAGGCCCCTCCTATCCAAAGATGGGCCAGCGCGGGGCAAAAGCCAGTGATGTCATCTTTGACGACGTGAGAGTACCGGCATCCACCTTGATTGGCGGCGTTGAGGGACAAGGTTTCAAAACCGCAATGAAAGTCCTCGACAGGGGGCGCCTGAGTATGGCTTCAGGTTGTGTGGGATCAGCCCAACGCCTGATTGAGGAAATGGTAAATTATGCTTCTGAGCGCAAGCAATTCGGTTCAGCAATTGCTGAATTTCAGCTCATTCAGGCGATGATTGCGGATTCCGCTACAGATCATTTCGCCGCCCGTACCATGATCCTCGAAACAGCAAAATGCCGGGATCAAGGTGAGCGTGTGACCAAACAGGTATCCATGTGCAAATACTTTGCCTCCGAGATGGTGGGCCGCATCGCCGATCGGGCCTTACAGGTCCACGGTGGCACAGGATACATTATCGGCACCAACGTCGAGCGCCTTTATCGTGATTGCCGCATACTGCGCCTATACGAAGGCACTTCGCAAATTCATCAACTTTTGATCGCACGCAAAACGATTGCCGAAATCCGGCAATAATTTGAGTTTCAATAGTCCCAAAAATAAAATGCATTACTGCATCGAACCCAAAAACTGAAGATGATAGTCAGATGAACCCATTTCTCAACAAAACCTATGCGCAGGCGATTTCCTACATCGCTGAAAAATTTGGCGACACGGTCGCTCTGACTTTTGGAGATGTTGATTATTCGTTTCACGATATCAAACGCGAAGCAAACCTGGCATCCGCGCGACTTGCAGCGCTTGGGGTTCAATCGGGCGAAACCATTGCCCTTTGGATTACCAACCGCCCGGAATTTGCCTGGCTCTGGTTGGGGGCTGCCCAGATGGGCGTCATCCCCGTCGTCCTCAATACAAGGCTTCGCCCGAGCGAATTCAAATACCAGATATCACAATCGCAAAGTGTTCTTGTTTTTGTCCCCGGCCCTGGAGATTTTCGAGATTTCCTGGGGGAACTAGCGGACGTTTGCCCAGCCATTTGCGAAGGGAAGTTACCAGCTGAACCCTTCCCTCACCTAAGAAATATCGTGTCGCTGGACACACCAAAAGAGGTCTGGGCAGGTGTTATTGATTACACCACTGTAGACAGTAGTTTTCCTGTACCAGATTATATTGACGACCCCCTCGCACCGGGCCTGATTGCATATAGTTCGGGCACAACATCACTGCCCAAAGGGGTAATGCTTTCCCACTGCATCTGGCGTAAAGCCCATGACATTGCCGGGTACCTTGACCTCACTCCACGAGATTGTCTTTATCTGGCAGTACCCTTGTTTGGGGTTTTTGGGTTTCTCAATGGGCTCCTTGTATTTTGGAGTCGGGGATCGCGAATTGTTCTGCGCAAGCGCTTTGATGCTGGAGAGTTTATCAGCACTGTTCATGACGAAAAATGTACTTTCGCACAATTGATGCCCACCATGGTCGACCGCATACTTAAACACGACGATTTTAAAATCGAGAAAATCAAGACACTTCGTGGTGGCACTCTCCTCAGCAGTCGCCGCGAAGATCTGCAACGCACAATCGACAAGCTAGGTGCACCGGGTTTTGCACCTGCCTACGGGTTAACCGAAACCACTGGCCCGGTAACGCGCTGCCGTTGGGATGACCCGCTGGAAGCCCGATTGAACCACTTTGGCTGGCCCCTGCCTGATTGTTCTATTCGGATTGTCGATATTGAGACCGGAGAGGATTTAGCCCATGGTGAAGAAGGGGAAATTCTTATCCAGGGCTATCCCGTCATGCTCGGGTATTTCAGAAAACCTGAACAAACCGCCGAAATGATTACCGATGATGGCTGGCTTAAATCTGGCGATCTTGGTTATCAAAATTCTGACGGATCGCTCAAGTTTCTCCGGCGCATCAAAGATGGATATAAACACAAAGGTTTCAACGTTTCGACACCTGAAGTTGAAACTGCCATCTTGAAGATTGACGGGATCACTTCTGCGGCAGTTGTAGGTATCCCCGATGCTGAATTTGGCGAATGCGGGGCAGCCTTCATTATACCTGCAAAAGACACCGTACCGGAGCCTGAAGAAATCATCAGCCTCCTGAAAAATGAACTTGCCTCCTTTAAGATTCCCAAAGCTATATTTACCGTCGACAGCTTTCCTCTTACATCGGGCACAGACAAAGTACAAAAATTCAAACTCAGAGATATGGCTATCGAGAAACTCGGAAATAGTATCAAATAACGCGACAAACAGACGAGAGGTCATATGGTTGAGAAAGTTATCAGGATTGGAGGTGCCAGCGGCTACTGGGGGGATTCCTCCATGGCGACGCCGCAATTCCTGCAGGCCGAGGCGGTCGATTACATCGTCTATGATTATCTCGCAGAGATCACAATGTCGATCATGGCGCGAGCGCGGGCGAAAGACCCTGATACAGGATATGCACGCGATTTTGTCAACCCGGTTATGTCCCGCAATCTGCCGGAGATCGTTCGCCAGGGTGTGAAAATAATTTCCAATGCCGGAGGGGTTAACCCGGCTGCGTGCGGGAAAGCGGTGCAGAAACTGATTTCAGAGCTCGGCCTCAATCTGAAAGTTGCGGTGGTACTGGGCGACGATATGATCGCGCATAAGGACACACTGTCCGCGTCTGAAATGTATTCAGGCGATAATTTGCCCGAAGCTTCCAGACTTGCCAGCATCAATGCCTACCTGGGAGCTTTTCCCATTGCTCGAGCCCTCGATGCGGGCGCGGATATTGTCATCACCGGTCGATGTGTTGACAGTGCAGTGAGTCTCGCTGTCGGTATTCACGAATTCGGCTGGTCAGAGACCGAGTGGGACCTGTTGTCGAGCGGAACGCTGGCCGGACATATTCTTGAGTGTGGCGCTCAGGCCACCGGCGGTAATTTTACCGACTGGCAAGAGGTGGAAGACATAGACAATATTGGCTATCCCATCGCCGAGTTGCACGCCGATGGCAGCTTCGATGTCATCAAGGCCAAAGCTACCGGCGGACTAATTAATGTCGGGACAGTAACCGAGCAGTTGATCTATGAGATAGGCGACCCGCAGGCGTATATCGTGCCTGATGTCGTATGCGATTTTTCCAATGTGAAAATCACCCAGAAAGGTGAAAATCGGGTTCATGTGACGGGCGCGCGCGGCTATCCGGCAACAGACACCTACAAGGTCAGCGCAACATACGCGGATGGATGGCGCGGCGGAGCGTTCAGACCTTTCGTTG